>Ga0058701_10005704_pt1 | contig 10393 bp, 4 predicted proteins | sample AgamicOrMae_FD_97039 | JGI IMG/M metagenome (GOLD analysis project Ga0058701, IMG submission 97039) | Agave microbial communities from Guanajuato, Mexico - Or.Ma.e | ecosystem: Host-associated > Plants > Phyllosphere > Phylloplane/Leaf | place: Guanajuato, Mexico | collected 2012-06-04 | reverse complement strand
TCACTGGTAACGTAGCAACGCTAACCACTCGGCCACTGAGAAGACGTCTGGCGAGGGTGTTCAGAGGTGTACTTAAGTGACGTGGCCTCGGAGAAAGAAAGAAAGAAAAAACGCAGCGGAACTAAGAATCGAACCCGCATCGCGGGATTGGTAGGCGGGCACGCTGACCATTCGGCCACGACGCCTTGTTATCGCTGGGCACGAACGTACGCATTAAGAACAAATACGGGTTCTTTCAAGGGATCGTAACAAGTCTCCTCACCGCATATTTGGTGCGGCTCTGACAAAAGACCCGACTGCGTCAGAGCTGCTGAGAATTTTTTTTTTCATAGATATGTTTATTTTGGGTGGTTGGAGAACAAGTCATAGGCATGCAGGCAACCTAAATAGCACGCCGCCTTTTAACTATTACCAAGGCAACGTCTTTTCAGGCCCAACAACTTGGCTTCTGTGGCTTATGGCGACATATTTTATATCCTTTACAAGTACGGGGCCCCAACAAGTGTCGATATAAGATCAAAATATCCAGAGAATCATTCGGTTACTTTGGTAAAAAACGAAGATTTTTTGGCGAGGGCTTTGCTCTTGCTTCTTTGCGTCTTGTTCATTCTTACTATCGGAATCTTTTCTGAAATTTGAATTCGTGTCTGTTTCTAGTTCCCGGATGTGGATGGAGTTGTCAACGAAGATTTACCAAACAGCTGGGAATGCCCGAAGTGTTGCAGAGAAGGCAAAAACGTCGAATATAGGGTTTGTCAAATTTCTCTCCTTCATAATTGAAGTTTTGTGTTTGTATAGACTAATGTTTGTTTGCATTCCTACAGCCGAGGCACTTCCGAGCAAGACAGAAGTCCTCCGACATTCGGCGCATGTCCTGCAGCAGTGACGCGAGTTCAATGCACGACACCAAAGATGGAATCAAGCTAGAAAGAATGGATGTAAGTATTAGGTCGTGAGCGTTGTGACCAAACTATTTTTCATAATCGCTGTCACCTGTCTTACGTACTCGTATATTTGGGTAACGGATGGATCTCCCTTGTGAAACTCGATTCCCATTGCTCACTTTTTTCTGACCCTGTTGAACAATATTTCTTTGAATATACTCCGCGTGCTAAGATATAAGGCGAAAGCAATGTAACGAAAAGAACGCTTTTAGGCGTAAATTCAAAATAAGACTCGCTAGAAAAAGCTTTTGTTGTCCTGCTTAGGGGACAAACATTTTTGGTCTAATTTGTATTTTCCATTTGGCAAGGATGACTGAACCAGGAATAGCTCGAGATTGAGACTTGTGATCGCTTTAGTGCTAACAAGTTGGGTAATTGTTTTCAGGAAGTAGATGCTATCGGCCTTTTATTCTACAATTAATAATTCTGCCGCGTTTTGGTGAGCGGCATTAGGCTTGGCGGTCCGCTAGGTTAGTTTAGGTTAGGTTACGTCAAGTGCATTATGCCTCGCTCCGCTTTTGCCCGGCGCAGCCTGGAAGCTGGCACATGGGTGGAGAACTCAAATTTTCAAATGTTTTGTGAAAATTCCAAGTTGGATTTTCTCTGAATCCATCTCCGAGAAAGGAACCTCCTCGTAGCGGTGCGCCCCTCTCTCAATTCAGGGTTAACGTTCTTTTTCTTTTCACAGGACAGCGACACAGGAGACGAATTCGTGCATCCGTCAGCTCCCAGTGAAGCGAAGAGACCGAAGTTGGAAGCTGGCGATCCGAACGAATCCGAAAATATGTCACCCAGTGAGGTGAGTGCAGGAGCTAAAGCAGAACCATCCATGTGAAGGACTTTGTTCTCCATTATGTTTTTTTGTCAGTCGGTCCTTCCGAAAACCTAATTTACCTTCAACTACCCTCAACTGTTCAATAATTACATGATCGATGACCTGTTTGATTCTTCGCTCTTTATCGACTAGCGTTAAATATTGATCAATCGACTTGTTTTCGATTACCAATCCAATTAGTTGGTCTCATGAAGGTTTACTACCTTCGACTACCCCTGAACATTAGTGGAGACTTTGATCTTCTCCCGATTAAGTATCCATTTGGTAATTTGAAGAGTTTTTATCTACTGTGAAGTGTTAGTTCATTGATCTGCTTTCGATTACCATAATGGTCCCATATGAAGAGTTCATATCTTCGCTTTGAGAATATTACGTTTATGACCTGTTATACAGTTAGTCAAACTATTAGGAGAGCTGTTTACTCTTATGTTTCATAATATCTTTCAAACTAACATTGGTTGTGTTAGTTAAACGATCAGACTGCTCATGAATGAAACTAAGTCGTAGTATAATGAACATTTCGATGTACCTGATAAAACCATGTTATGGTTGAGTGGACGGGAAAGTATAATTAACTTCAAGTCTGCCAAACTCTGCCTTATTTGGTGTGGGACACGCGTTTCTTTTTTCTTTTTTTTCTGCCCAACCGAATTTGAGGTTATGTTGCATGGCTTGTTTATGCGCCAAAACGATATTTGTGGCTTTTTAGTTTGGTGCATGGTGACGTACCCTTTTGATGTTAAAGTGTTGGTATTTTGGGGAACGCCTCCATTGCTTATTTCACCAAACCCACGTAAACTGCGGATTCATGAGGACTCACAAGAATTACAGGCGAAGTCCAATTCTCGAACGACTCTGTTGTTACATGTTTTACACAAACGAAAGTTAACTATGTAGATCCGCAGTTAATACCTCTTTCCGCATCTACGACCTGCAAGTATTTAGTCCATTTTTCTTCAGTATTTTCGTAGCTTTAAGTTAAATCTCGGAAGAGGTGACTTTCAAAAAGGGGCAGTGACCTATTTTGTATTATTTTTCTTGTTTGAGAATTTTGAGAGAATTTTCACAGTTTACTGAACTGTACAGTTCTGGCTTGTATTTCGATCAGCCAAATTATTTCGCTTTCCTTCAAATACTTCATTTTAAGGCCTTATACTTCCCCGCTCTTGAGGAAGCAATGACCATTTGCCGTATTCTCTGTTCGGCTGATTTTCTTAAGAAACATAAGTATAGAGCATATAATATACAGGTTCAATGTTACTGTGTCCAAACGTTAGTATCAACTTTGTCTCATGAAAATTACATTTTCACTTATGTACACGCCTTCATTATGAGGCTAAGGCGTATTTTCATGTCGCGATTAATTATGTGAATCCAGTCATTGTTTTTTTATTCCGGAAACTAATTACAATCTTGGCGGGATTCATAATATTTCTCTCCGACTGTTATTTACTGTGCGACAGCTGAAAAAAATGTTCTCTTTTGTTCAGATTGGTGTACTTGTATGCCAAAATAAACTTTCATGTACCCTTTTTTATTTGTTTAATTTTTTCGAGCATGTCTGTGGGTGTGGATGCATGAGTCCGTGTTTATTCCAACTCTTTAAAGGCTTTTAATTAAAACTCATCGCTTTATTCAAGACTGTTATTGGTTTACACCAAGTTAGCACCTTTTGTGTTTAGCCTCTAAATAGAAATGGAATAGAGTTGAAATAGATTCAAATCAGCACTCGGCCTTCTTTATCAGTACAGTCGGAAAGAAATGCACTTTTAGTCCACGCAAACTTAGAAGTCCTCTGTAATTCTTTCCAAGTACTTTGAGTACGACTGTACTTAAAAGTTGGAGGTCCGCATGAACGGTTTCTTGATAAAAACCCACGCGCTCTTAGCTTTACATACTCCTCGCCAGGTTAAGACCTGGCTAAACTGGTTCGAATTTCGATGCACTTCAACTCGAGGTTTATATTATATGTTGTTACTAACCCCTCGTGTACGCTCCATCTCTCCATCACTTTCTGAAGATTTGTTTTGAGTTGCTTTATTCTAAACAGGTAATTAATTGTCTTTAATTTTGAATTTTCGTTGGATTAGGAGGAGAATTAAGATTCATTTACTTTTTAGCAGGTTTGTGGAGGAAGGTGTAGTTATTTGGAATCTCAGAAGAACAACATAAAGCAGTTCGTTTTGAGGATCATTTCTGCAAAGTTTATCAAGAACTTTTGGTAACCTCTTTAAATCCCAATTTTTTTTTAAAAAAAAAAGAAGTACTTCAAAAAACCCTTTTCCTCTGACATCTAAGGATTCACTTTTTCCAGAAGTCACTCTTGATTTTCGCAGCCCTGATTGTTTTTAGGTGGCTTGTTGTTTTGTGGTTGTAATATTGAGGTGATTGCATGTTAGATTTTACGCACTTTTCATACAAGGGCGCCTAATAAATGTGATCGTGTCTAGCCTTATCGCACTTAAATGTATACCGCAACAAAAACGGGAAACGAAGCAAAGACCTACTTATTTATTTTATAATGTAACCGTTTTTTGCAGACTTTTTGTCAGGGACCAGAAGGAAATCTTTCCCCATTCATCTCGCTTTTATCACGCTTAACTATTTACTGTTCCATTTCAATGTCCTCTTTTGAATGAAGTGCTCGATTTTGTCTTTAAATTTCACTTTTATTCCGTTTTGCGAATTCAATACGTAAGGTTCTTTAGTTGACTAAGAATAGTAAAATTATCATACTGGCAATTAAAGCTTCATACGGATAATAAGCTACTCGGGACAAAACAGGTTTTCCAGAAAAACCGATAGGAAGCTAGCGCTAGTCCTCTTCATGATCGGAAATTCCATCGGATGATATTGTTGGGAACATAACCTCAATAACGACAACCATAACTTTTTGAATATTATATTCTCTTGAATCGCGAGTTTATTTAATGACTTCCACGACTTTTACTGCCGCAGTCGAAGCTGTGGACCGACAATGGCAAGGTGCTGAAGAAGGAGTCTATCTCGCCGCCATGTTCCTCCGTCGCCGACCAATCAGGGCCTCCGTCACCCGTCAACAACGGCGGGCCCCTCATCGCCGACCCCCGGAAAGTCGCCCTGCGCACCCAACTCGCCTACCAAATCGCCAACAACTCAACGAAAAACCTGAAACGCCCCATGTTCGTGGTGCGACCCGCGCCGGGCCCCAGGTCGCCCGCCTGCAACAAGGACCTCAACTCCGGCCGGCCCATCAACTACGCGTTGGAGAAGAGCGCGATGCTCCCAGTCATGGAGCATCTCAGTACGGAGGAGAAGGTGAAGTGCGCGCTCGTCTGCAAGGCGTGGGCGCAGTTCAGCGTTGACCCGTCGCTGTGGCGGCGAATGAGCGTCGCGGCGCGGACGCTGACAGCCAATCACCTGTCGGCGATCGCCCGCCGCCAGCCCGAGGCCCTTATCCTCGACTGGACCAACGTCGGCAAGCGGCAGCTCGGCTGGCTCATCATCCGCCTCCCCCAGCTGCGGGAACTCTCCCTCCAGGGAATAAACATTGCGAGTGTGCTGTCCCTTCGGACTTGCATGTGCCCGCCGCTGTCCAGTCTCGATCTCAGTTTTGTCACTGGACTGAATGACGCGAGTATCCGAGACATTTTGTCTCCGCCGCCGGATTCGCGACCGGGACTGGTTGATACCAAGTCTAGACTCAGGAACCTGCGCACTCTGAAGCTCGCTGGCTCCAGTATCACTGACGTCGCCCTTCGGTATATCACTCAGCACCTCCCGCGCCTCACGACGTTAGACTTGTCGTCGTGCACGAGACTGACCGACGCGGGAATCGCGCAACTTACCACACCGCCTGCTGGATCAGTTGATCTCCTCCAGTCTTTGAACCTTTCAAACTGCTCCAGAATAACGGACACGAGTCTTGAGCATTTGTCGCGTTGTGTTGCTCTGTCGAGGCTTGACATGAGACATTCGCCGCATGTGAGTGCTCAAGCGGTAGCCAAGTTTGTGAATAAGAGTAAGCTCAATCTCAGAATACTGGACGGCAAGCTAGTTTTAAGAGCTACGTAAAGATGTGGTGCTACGGAGAAACACTTGGTTGAATCCACGTGATATCAACAAGCAAGACGTTTTTGAACACCAAAACGTCTAGAAGTTTCCGGGAAGTTTCTGATGTATCCAGAAATTTATCGGATCCGGAAGTTTATCGGGACCGTATAGTGGGTCGCAACGAACGGTTTTTTACTTTAAGTAAATAAGAGAAGGAAGTTATGGACGTGGCTAAAATATTGACGAAGACCGAGTTGATTTGACGTCGATATGATCAGCTGTTTTCAGCTAATATACCACTCGTGTAGATAGCACAGTATTTATGAAGTCATGAAGATATACTGCACCATGAGCTAGCAAACCAAGTGCTAGCTGGAATATTACTATCTCGAATACAAGAGGGACTGTAGATGGTGTCCTATTGTTAAGATATCTATTGTCCAAGTGAACCCAACCAGTTACCGCGATCTGAACTTGTAAAAACACTATTTTCCAATATAACGAAGGATACTTTGCACCTTAGATAACTTTATCTAGAAGTTCTTCACACATAAGACTTTTTGAAATGTAGTCCAATAAGTCGGCACAATCCTGCTCGTTTCGTGGTAGATAAGCTAATCGCAGATTTTTTTCTCTATAATAAATGAATATGTTTTGGAGGGTTGTGTGTTAAATTTGGTCCCTTTGCCTTTTAGGAAGTAAGCGTTTAGTTCCATTCTTAAGAACAGTTAAACGGCTCTTACGATTTTAGGCATTAGGAGTGACGGCATAATTAATCGGTACATTTTTGAAATTTGTAGACACCTGCTAAACTTTTCATAGCTCAGATGGATCCGTTTTTCGCTGCTATCTTTTGCTCAAAAGCTGTAAACCTTAAACTGTTCACTTAGAAATTTCATCAATTCTTACAGAAAGTGGCGAGTCCCTTGCATACCCGAAACTAATAAAAACATGTGCTTGTGATTTGTTGGAAAACCGGTGCATGAAAGAAATCATTCGAATGTTAGATATTAAAACATTACCAAATACTTAAGTCCAATACCTCTTTAATTCCGAAACGTTTTAGCCATTCGGACTTAATTAAAGATTGCGTATGATTAATCATAGTAATCATATTTAGTTATATGTCAGATGTTTTATTTATCCAATTACCAGTCGGTGCTTTAAAGTCCGTGGAAAACTGAAAGAACAAAAGCCAATTATTTTGATGGAATGAATGACTTCCAGGTGCCTATTGCTTTCTTAAGAATATCTCAAAAGTTTGAATCCACTAAAATGGCGTCGATTCTCTGCATATCGTAGTTATTAGATCTACTACAGGTTGATGCATTTTACTGCCGTGCGCTGATCGAAAGTGGAGGATTTCAAGAAACTTTGTGATTTGCGATTTGCTAGTTGGGCTTTTCCAAGTATTTTTCTCTTAATGACGTCTTTCGTCTTTCTCTAATGGAACATTTCAAGTTCGAAATATCAAAAAGATCTATTTCTTTTCGTTGTTGTTCCTAGTTTCTCATATGCAGCATTCGGCTTGGCTTGTGGATGGAATGACATCTCGTAGCCCCTTTTGCTTGGTATGAAAATTTAAACATTCGCAAGAATTTGATCAGTCTAATTTGAATACTTAGTTTTTTTATTTTTCATTTTCTTCTCTGGACAGAAAGAACTCTTAAGCAAGTTGCGAATCACCGAATTTCTGCGTCCCTCTTTTTCTCTGTATCTATTTCTAGTGAGTATATCAGACCAAACTCCTTCATTAGTTTACAAAAATGAACACAAAAAGCATATTTAGAGCAAGTAATGTTGCACCTCTTAATACTTGTTAAGCGTAACTTTCAGTAAATACTTATCCTGATGTTACTCCAAAGAAGTATCTTATGTAGTGTGTGTCATGTTCTGATGCGAAGGCTTTTGAAGCTGTAATTTTGATGAATTGTATAGATCAATTATACTTTAATTTCTTCTCATCAAAATTGTTATCTAAATCTTATTTGTTTATTCTCTACATATTTTCTTCTTTACGAACATTTCAGCGTAGGCTTGCGTACTCTCTTCATTTCGCGCTTTGAAGAGGTATCCTTACTCTACTTGAGAATAGATACGAGTAAACATCACATCAGTAAGATTGTAACCTGAATTGCTATAAATCCCAAGGCGTGTATATTTAGGTACTCTTGCGTACGTATTCTGAAAGCGAATATTCGAGTGCGTTTTGGTACTCATTTGTATTAATGTACCGGTACATGAATTTGTATATCATAAGTAACGTAGTCTCTCCTCGTTATTTGTTGTACACATTTATAGCTTTGTGTTTTCAGGATTTTTAATTCCAATCTTTTTGTTGTAAGCTGATTTGATTAGGGACTCAGCCGGGAACACCAAACTGCCTACAAATGTCTGTATATTAATTTCTTTTTTCTGTAGACTTGATGAACTATTTTTTGTTTGTGGTATGCTGTGTCTCCCAGACATATTTCTTGGAATTTTCGGCCCGGAAACACTGGATTAAATGTATGTGTGCTGTGACAATTTTGTCTTGTTTTATATCGTCATAGATAAATATTTGATGAAGATATATATATGGCCTGTCACTTCTTAGCCTCACTCTTACCTATTTCTCGTCATTGCTTACCGCTGTGCCCAACGTATCGCGAGTATGAGCGCGCATGAGTTCGAGCGATTAATTTTTCATACATGAATCGAAACGCCCTCTTTGCACCCCTCAAACGCAAATTATAGTAACGCATTCTTTTGTGTACCTTAGACCTGACCGATAAGTTTTCACTTGTGTTGAAACCTTTCCTCCTTAACTTCACTGCAGCCAGTGGCATCAGCCAAAAACAAAGCTCCGGTTGGTGTTCAGACGCCACTAAATACTCCGTGTTGGTACTCGTAGATCACACAACGTATTTACAACATCATGCGCTTCATTTCTGACACTGAATTACCTTTTAGTGTATTACTATTTCATATCTCATCTCTTGAACCATCAGCCTGGTAAAAACCAAATATCCAGACACGGAAATTGTGAATATCGCGCTTGCAAGTACTCGTTGGTTATGCAACCCGCGTGCCTCGGAAGTTCGTTGAGTTGCCTACAGTAGAAGCCAGAAAACCTGAAGCTCTCATTTATTTTCCGGTAATCATTGGAACGCGCTAATTGTAAGCTTCTTGTTTTAGCTTTGGATTAGTCGTACGCTGCACAGACTTTGTTCGAAGTTATTATGCCTCAAGTATCCGAAACTAATCCGACTATTTTCTATCTCAGGGAAATACTACTTAAGGCTAAAAACGGCTGTCGAGTTAGATCATTATTTTGGCCCCAATTTGGACGCTGCCGCGTTATTGGTCTGTGTCAGCTGCTTGCAATTGTCTTCATCTTACGTTATCTGCTCGATTATGTTCCTTCCACCCGATCAAAAAAAATGTAAAGAGGTTATAAATAATTTGATATGCTTATGCATAATTATATGAGACATATATAATTATATTTAAGTTTTGTATAATTATACAGAATCAAATATAACATATATTTATATTTAAGTTATTTCTAATGCCACATATTTATACATGACTTATATAACTCTACTATATATGTCATGTATCAGTACGAACGGTAGTTCGTACCGTCGTTACCCCCTCCACCGACCGTAAACCGTCTGAGTACCGTGCGTATATATTATATATGCCATTTAAAATTATATATAACCATATTAAATGATCTATAATTCCTATTTAACTTTTTCGATCGGGCAGAATGTATGGAAAGAATGTAGTAGTTTCACTCAATAAAAAAAAACTGTAAAATTGATTTCATACCTGTCATCAGGGGTTTTACTTTAATATACATCTCATGATTTCTAACATATCAGCTCTCAGTTCTATTCCGCCTCGAAATCATTGCTGTACGTTTGTCTTCCCTGAATGATTTCTCCTTCCTCAAAAGCACTTTATTCGAATCGAGAATAATGACTCAGTTTTTAGGAACGGAAAGTTAGAGGGCAGCGTCATCTCCCACCAAAAGGACCTGTAATATCTCAAGGTTGTTCAAGGGCGCTAGAATAAGAAAAAACCTGCTGACGCCTGAGCGAAGCGGCTGGGTTATTCACTAGACTCAGCGTTTTGTCGAATGTCAGTCGGTTGTTCATCTAACAAAGAGCATTAAGCTACGGGTACTTTCGGAAACGGCCCCCCGCGAGTGTTCTTCATCTCTGTCGCACATTCAGCTCTTATATGAGAGAGAAAGAGACATTGCTCCATCGGGGGACTATTTCCGTAGGCGGCCGAAAAGGTTGGCTCAAATTCGGTCAACGACTCAAACTTGCCCATGATCGCAAGGCATTCTTGAATTGTTCCATTTTGAATATTCTGAAGGTTGAATTTTCTGCCATTTTTAAGATAAATTTTGCTACCGAGCGAACAAACAGTGAGGCACATGGCATCTAACGTAACTCAATTTTACCCAAGGGCGTAGGACGATGTTAAGAACTGGGGGGGACGGTTAGTCAGAGCCGTCGTGCGGGCTGCCTACCTCTCTCGCTCAATATTTTTTTAAAAAATCCATTTGTTTCTCATCAATTGTAAC
>Ga0058701_10005703_pt1 | contig 10394 bp, 6 predicted proteins | sample AgamicOrMae_FD_97039 | JGI IMG/M metagenome (GOLD analysis project Ga0058701, IMG submission 97039) | Agave microbial communities from Guanajuato, Mexico - Or.Ma.e | ecosystem: Host-associated > Plants > Phyllosphere > Phylloplane/Leaf | place: Guanajuato, Mexico | collected 2012-06-04 | reverse complement strand
ATTTTAATGTGTTTGAATGATACAAAACCGGGCTTATTCCAAACAGCAGTCAGCCACTAAACATGGCTCTACGTAGTTAACCCCAGCAGATCAAACGATCGACAGACCCTGTGCTCCAAAATAGGCCAGACTCCATCAGGTATTTCACGCAAATAAATAGCTACAGTACCTGATCGCTAAGAATTTCCCCTGTAAAATTGAATTTCTAACATCTGGAGGTTAACCGTTTGTGACCGATTCGAGTGGGGGAGGACATCAAACATACACGGTTTTATATCTTTGATAATCATCACATCATGAAAAATCAAATGAGGGAACATAAAAAGGTAGTAGTAAGAAGCTTAAAACTGGGCGAGGGACGCCAAGAGGCAGATATTGTCTTCCAGCAAAACTGACGCTTGGACTTTGTTTTCAATTCGTATATTTTTTCCAGCATACAGCAGCTTGCGATTCGAATTGCGGAAGTTCGCAGCAAACGTTTTTTGAACTGGTTTTTTAATGGAGGGACAGCTACGAAAATAAGAACTGCGACACAATGAGAATTAGATTATTACCTTTTTACGCTCCTCTTTGGATGACGGCTTTTGTTGACTCAATAAAGAATCATCTTCCACGAAACGCTCAAGTCTTTTATCTTTATACTGTCGATTTTAATTTTGATGGGGTCGATCCAGCACTTTCACTGGGCTAATATCTTTTAAAGGAGCTCCTAGGCTTCTAAACACTTGCATATAAGCTTTGAGGACCTTGAAGTATGAGCTCTTGAATACATAACGGTAATATTTTTATCGCCATGAATGGGGAACGGATCCCCGTGCTGAAATTTATTAATGGTACTTGCCCTTGTGCGATGTCATATTAGCTTCGCTGGAGTTCCCTGAGTCGTCACGTTTTACCATCACCGTGTAGTCCCAGCATTTATCTCTTCCTGAGGTACAAAAAAACGCGTGGATTATGCAAAAGCACGAAGAAAGTATTAATAGATACTTGTCTGCTTGTTAAGTGCAGAGTTTGACATTTTTATTACGTTCTTTGGATATTTTGTGTAGACATTTATGATAGCAAAGTGAGTTCCTTTAAAAAGGGGAGTTCCGCTCGTTTTCTGGTTAAAGAAGTAGAGGCATGTCTTCAAAGCCTGTGGAAATTTCTTTCAATCGTTTGTTGACTCACAAAGCTCAGGGCTCAGTGCGTGGACTGTGATGTGTGGAATGAAAAACATTTCCCCCCCCCTTCTATTTCAGGAAAGGTGGAAAGTATGAGTGCAGTTGTTAAGCTTAAACCCAAATATCATTCGTTGCTTTATTATACATTTTGCGTTTAAGGCTTTTGTTATTATTCTCCTCCCGTTGCTTTAAAAACCGAGTGAGAGTGAAGTCAATAGTGTAGAATTAATAGGTATTGTAACATTACCAGCGCCTGTTTTGTCTCAGAATTAAAAAAGATGGGGGAATGGGGAGGCATCCTTTATAACATCATATCTGAAGTCGTCGAAAATTAAGAGAAATTTGTCAAGGTGAAATTTAGAAACGGCTGGAAGGTTTGTGGTCTCCGTGACGTGTTTTGAGTAGGCAACACACTTCACGGTGGGGTCCACATTTTCCTCAACAAATTCCTTTGTTCCTCCAGCGGCTCAACCCTCAGATCATGCAGTCGAGATCAAAAGTTGTAAACCTCTTCAAACAGGTTATTTCGGACAAGGGGGAAAGACTGTAACTAACTAATCTCCAGGTTACGATGCTCTAAAAACTTAGACTTCATTAAGTCAGGCTTCAATAAGATAACGAATTTTTCTGCACAAACGAGTCTGTCTTGTGAGTCATGGCCGAGGTATTGATATTCGGGATGAAAGTTAATACTAAACCAGGTTTCCAGCATGAATCGTAATAAGGTAACGCATTAGGGTGAACATTTAGCGAGTCGAGCTGTAGCCTGGCGTCTTTATGATTCCTAAAACTCGAGCCGCCATATTTACCCCTTTTTTATTGCAGCTCGTAAAGCGAACAAGCCTACCGCCCCGCTCAGTGAGGGAAACAGAAGAGGTTTGTGAGCTCATCGTGGTAAAAATGGACTTTATTTTCGGATCAAGCGTAATGTAAAAGTGCAGACGACCGGAATGTGACAAATCGATCTAATCTCTGAAGTGCGACAGCCTCCGATCAAAGATGAACCACATGTGGGGACCATATTAGGGAGGCACTCGACATGCCACTACCGCGCTATTCAATTTCTTCAGACTTCGTTGTTTTCCTCTGTTTTTACCAAATTTTGTTGCCAGGCTTAGCGAAGCGTGTCATTGGGCACGAAATGTAACCTCTCATCGCCCAACCTTATCCTGGTCACGGCACCATTGTCAATCTCTGAGATTTGCCCAGGATATCCTATTTAATCTAACTTACATTGCGTAGCGGAACGCATTGCAACCTTTGTGTGATCATCGTTACGAAAGCTGGACGTTCTCAGAAGGCAAGAAAAGACAACATTTGAAACTCGGGAGCGCATGCGTAATGTAAAAGCGCAGACAACTAGAATGTGACAAAACGATCTAATCTGCAGAGCGTGACAGATTCTGGGCCAAGGCGCTTTTGGGAGATGAAACGTCTGGAGGATCGAAGTCTCAACTTGCTTCTGCTGACGTATACACCCAAGAATAGGTCCGGAAGATTTTGACTTTTTTCCTTTTGGCAACTGATTTTGTTTAAAGAATATATGCTACCATTAACTTCACAGAGGTCGGGGCTTTCGAGCAGTTGTGTCGTTTCTCGTGTTGATAAATGATGATATGTGGCCACTCACAAGGCCTAGCGCTCCTCTGCCGTAACTAGTGGCTGCATCCAGACCTTTGTCGCAAAAAATGTAGGCTTATTTATGTTTCGAAAGGTAGCGACTGTATACAAAAGCCTATTATGCTAATGGAGTCCAACAAAACAATAATATAATAAAAAGGGTTGTAGGGAGCTCACCGCGGTAATTTATTCTAGGGAATTTCCTTCTCGAGCAGCTAAAGATAGAAAAAGAAGTGAAACTCGTTGCGTACACCTGAGGTGACTCACAGCCATTGAACAGTGCATTCGCCGTGAAGTCCTATGATGAAGTTTGTTCATCAGTGAGTATGTCAACGGTCTGAGAGATGTTTGTTACAATATGACGAACAAGGTCAACAGGAAGACGTTTTCGGAAATATGCGACGGCAGCATCACTCCTGTTTGTGGTGACCTGCGTCTGCAAATACAGCTACACATGTGAGCAGGATCGTCAAGCACAGCAGGATGCGTTCTGCATTGTAACGGCAAGTAGTGCAGTATCCCAGAAAAAGATAAAGAACTAGCTTCTCTTGCATGCGTCGTAGTTCTTCCCCATTCCTGTGGCGAAAATACCAACAGCCAATAAAATCTCCACCTGACTGCCAATTTTCATTGTTTCCCTGCAGTGCTCAAAGGACGCTGCGGGGACCATCACTTCTTTTCGTTTACATCGTGTCACCCGTTTACGGTGGAAACGACCGTTTCACTCCCCTCTGAGGGCCCAGACCGCCCAATCGTAACTCAAGCCAAGCTGGTATTCAGTCGTTGAAGTAGGAAGCTTTGCCGGAAAACTCGGCAATTAAAAGGGGGCCACAATAAAAGTAGGTAACGCAATCTGATCGTTCCAATACGAACGTAGCCCAAGCGGGGAATGATTTTACGACTTCAGTCATTAACGCGACTCTGAAGTTTTTTCTTTAAATGGAGCCTAAAAGATTCTTTTAATGCACATAAAGGCGAACAGGCCCAGTTCCTGAACTTGCGGCAATGAGTTCTTGTTTACGGAAAGTTTGAGTAAGCAAAGCTATGTTAGCATATGCTCAGAATAATATACTGTATTATGCTTTTTCACTCAGCAAACTCATGGATTTAGGGTTGCGCCGAATGAATCTGGGTTGAAGGTAGTGTTCTCATCTAATATATTTTTGTTTAACCCCAAAATGCTTTGACTTTCATAGCAGGAGAAAGAAAAAAATGTAGGAAACTCATCTAGCACAGGTTCTTTCTTCACAATGTTACTTCCAATGATTTTTCGAGACCACTGATTGTGTTTAGGATAAGTAGCCGAGATACCGATAACTTGGTTTGTAACTAATGAGATAGTTATTCGCAACATCCTATTGAGGTTTCCAATTACATTTTAGTCTCTTCTTTTGCTCTTTCCTTACCTCGTTTCTTTTCTATTGAGACTCAATACATCTCCCCGAGGAAAGCTTTGGCTAAGCAACGCAATTACTCTGGTACCAAAATAAAGATTTCTCAGAACTCCATTCATATTCCTCAGTTTGTTAGTGGAGTGAAAAATATGGCTTAGTATCAAAGATGGGTACCGTATCGGTATCCGAGCTTACTCGTTGACAGGGTAAGGAGCTCATGTGCGGTTTTAAAATTATGTGCATAGCTGCATGCATGATTTGTGAGTATCGATTCCTGGGAGAGGAAGCTACACTCTTTATTGCCAACAACCGTTTGCTTTTTCCGTCGGAGTAAAGGCCATTGTTAATTTTTTTTTGGATTTTCCTTATTACTTTTTTAAGGGTTAAGTTTGCTGTAAGATTCTACTTAGGCTAAATATTTCTTTGCACAAAAAATAAGTAACATGAAACATCTTACGTTATGGTCTGAAATCCGTTCTTGAAGACGTTTGGTTAAAAATTTCTAAGTTCCCTTATGGCGTATGTCTTGCACGACTATCCCTACCTTCGGCAGTGATTTGCATTGGTGCCGTGACCAGGATGAAGCATAGAAATTATAGGTTTGTTTGAGTTTAGCGTAGCACCCGGTGCCCCGATCCTTCGCCGGACTAACCAACAAATAACACTACACAATTGGTGAAAAATGCCCGCTTTAAAATTGAGACTCCAACTGTCTTAAAGACTTTTCGTATTCGTAGTACGAAAAGTCTCTAGTCGACGATCATGTAGTACAAAAGCTTGACAAGGCGACCGCCTAACCTAGGTCGGAAGTAACACAGGCTCTAAAATAAATTATAAAGTGAAGTTGGCTGCGCTTTTGCAGGTTATAATGCCCCCTTTGTTCTCTTGTAAGGCAACAAAGCAGAGTATGCGAACGGGCCTCGAAGAGGAAGCCGTGCGTCTACCCCAACCCTTCCGCTTCGAGTTTCTTCAAGAAAGTCCCATTTTATTGTATAACATCATTCGCATGTTTTTACGGGTCCCGGCGATAAATTAATGAGTGTCTCTCAATGACAACTTTATTACAACGAAACTGGTCATTCGTCAGGCCATTGTAAACTTGTCAGACGCATTGTACTCTTACATCTCTTTATCAATTTCTTTTCCTTTAGAAGGCATCCATACTTGAGCTGCGTAGGTTGGTGTTGAGTTCATATTTCTCATAACGGAAAGCAGCCAAAATTGTAAAATGTTTCGTGTTTTCTTTTGTTTCGGGTAAGCATCTTTCATAGTCTATGTAACTGCGTATCTCTTATCTTCTGAGGTAAGTGTCTGCTGTGGTATACTCAGCCAGAGGCCTTTACTTGCGTTCGACAATCCACTGAGTTGAGAGTCTTTGGCAGCCAATTAGCGGAAGTGACGTAATTCGAAGGTAGCAGTACATTTTCAGCCGCTGCTTATGATTGGCTGCCGCTGTCACTCAACTCGGTAGCTCGTCGAACACGAGAACACCGAAAAATGTGAGTTATGGTTGAATGACGTCCTCAGTAAGCCCTGTTCGAACATACTGTAATAACTAGCTGATATTAAAAGGGCATTCATGTACTTGTCGAAGAGTTTTCAGCTACGGAGCGGTTTACCTTTTAGCTTACCGTGAACATTTGAATTGCGTTTTTTTTTGCCTCACATTGAAGTATGGCTCAATTCAAATGAAGGTTTAGTGACGCAAATTCAAATCGTTTGTGGGAATCGATCATCAAAGTCTTGACAATTCTCCTGAAAGCAACGAAAACGTGTTGACAGCGAACAAACCGTCGCGCCAATACTGTAATTCTTTTAGCATATGGCCAAATTAAACTCGATTTTGAACACCGTTTATCTTGTGGGGAACGCGTTTGGTAAAAAATACAACAAAAGAGCTTTTTTTGCGAGGGCTTTGCACCCAAGAGACACAAGCAAGGGTTCGTTGTACCACAGAATTGTTCTCTGCCGAAAACACACAAATCGCGCTTCTTTATTTCTTCACAATCGTCTATCAAAACAGCACTTTGCATTCCCGCTAATTACCACTCGTATTAGCGTGAAAGAGCGCGTGTTTTGTGGAAGCATAGTTGATAATACTGGATGTCAACCGTATATGCGCTTAGAAGACAGAGTTGCCTACCTAAAAGCGATGAAATCGCCTTACCCACAGGTGTTCGTTGTAAAACGACAAAGTACAGAGCGTCCCTTACAATGTATTCTTTTTAAGAATAAAGATGTTTCTTGTCTTTGGGTCGCGCGATTCGGACTTTTACTACTGCATATTGCGTCGGACATACAGTATACGAAACCTGCTGCTCGGGACGTCTTATTATCGCAAAATTTGTTGAAAACAGGAGCTGCAGACTTACGTTGCTTGTTCTTACATGTTTCACGCACCGAAAACTTTTTCATTTACGATTGTTAAGTCAGGAAATCTCTCTTCAGGTCCTTCATGAGCAATAATAAAGTGAGATGAAAGGGTTATAAAAAAAGTCTCCTCGGAAATTATAAATTGGGATTAAGTGTAACGAAGGAAATACTGCCGTTTTTCTCTTTTCGTCGTGGAAACTTAACAATGGGGGCATTGTTACCAGCCTGCAAGCGACTGCCTCCTGTGCGCACTTGAGGGCCTCCTTACCCCCCCCCCGCCGCCGCTTCCGCCTCCGCGTAGACTCATCGGACTTGTGTCGCATCTTGTGCTCCTCGGCACCCTTGCCACTCCTGGCATGACGAATTCGCGCTGTAACCTTGAGGCTTTTGTTCAAAATCTTAGTATAATGGGCCGACAATTAGACTAGGACCTTAATGAGTAGTGACCTTTATTTAGGGAAGTTCCGACCAAAATTAACACGTCCACGAATGAAAAAAGAAAATGTCACCTTAGAGAGAGGTTTTAGTGAAAGGATCAACGGAGCCTCCAATGATTACAACGAGGAACTTCCCAACAGTAGGAATAATCTGAAATGCCCCATCTAATTGGAGATGGAAGATACAACATTGGAGGGGTGCAGATGGGTCAAGTGGACGGATTCTCCTGGAAGGCTACATTTGACATCTGTTCGGCTGCCTTATTTGAATTACCTGGACATGGCGAGTTCAGAGGTCGACTAGGCCTCTAGTCCGGGAGGGCTGCACGTTTGGCGAAGGGATACTTGCCTGTCATAGGAACGCGCTCTGCATCGATTATCAGCAGGACCTCAGCATAAGAGGGTTTCTCCTGTGACACTTTCAGAAGCATATGTTGCTACGCTTTCAGCAAACGAACCTTCACATGGTTTGATGTAGTTATGAGATCAACACTGTTAGTCTCTCCTGCTGGAGCAACAAAGCCTGTCGTGGATTTAGAATTGATCCTGTTGGCATATCACAGGCCGGAGTTGCGAGCTGACTTGTCTGTGCATCTGTCGACGGCTTACTCTGCAACCTTGTTAAGCCGCATTGGTAGGCTGATGACAGGCATTCAAATACTTAGCAGCGATGCGGCTGTTATCAGGCTGCCACGAGAGAGCACAGTTTCCAGACATGTGATACTATACCTGTATGTTCATTTTGTATGTCTTATGCGGACCTGGTGTTTGACCCAATGACCCCATTTGATAAGGATGAAGATGTTTCTGTTTTTTTCTCTCCTTTCACTTCTCTCTGCCACATCTACCCCATACCACTTTCCACCACCCACTAGACTGCCCAAGAGATCGTATGGAGAAAGACAAAGACATTCTCGTGGAATGGACAAAGACGAAACAAAATGGCGGCCTCGAAGTGTAACAGAGAGCTTCTCTCCACACGTGAATGCACTTTCCTCTCTATGAAAAAGTGCGGGGATATGCGGTCTATGTTTTGTAACCAATTTTGAGACTCTTTTGCGTGTACACAAAAAAATCGCTGGCTTGATATCAGCCAGCCCCTGACAATGCTTTGTCGCTGGCCGCCAAAGTAGCGTTCATGTTTCATAGACTAATACCACGAAACACTATTCCATTTTTATTTTGGATGTGCTGTGAGCGTGACATCCGAATGAAATGACCGGAGGCATGTTTTCACTTTTTGTTTCGTCCTATTTTTAGCGAAATGCAACATTTTTTTTCGGCGCTCAGGACTTGCATATTGTGTGCCGTCCGCCGCAATTAAACGTAATAACTTCCCCGTGATATGCCTAGTCCCCTGTCTTGCATTTCAACTGAATTTTTAGCCCATGGCGCGTTGAAAAGCATGAGCGGTATGGAAATAAAATCTGCCTTAACTAGTGAACAATGAACAAAATTTCAGAACAAACGTACAACCTGTAAGTCTATTTAATTGGAAGAACTCCAAAGGTTCCTATTCATGTATCTACTCTAATATTTAGGAATGGGCGCGTGCAATTCTAGATCGTAGCAGAGTAATTTAAAAAAACTCCTGGGTAGGGCACTCTCATATTAAATCCAGGTATGACAATAAAATCGTACTAAAACGCACGTCATATATCCTTGAACAATAGCTACAACTCTGATCTTGCTCGGACGTTTCTGGGTTTATCCCGGAAAATCAAGGACTCTGAGTGAGTCTATTCACACGAAAATCGTGATAAGCAAATACTATGTTTGTGATAAGCACTGATCTTTTTCTTTCATGGAACCTTCCAAAATCACAAATAATGTGACTTCTGTCAGATGATAAGAATTTCTTGTATGAGAAACCACTGCATACGAGGAACTTCAGTGAAGGTAATCCGTCATCTTGGAGAAGTGTCCTCCTCCTGATAAACATTAACCCATAACAGCCCATAGTATTTGGAGTGAAATTCAGCTTTTGAGAAATTGAAAGGATTTTTTCCATTAATATACGCAATTTTGAGCTTTGGAAAATGCCTAAAAATGAAATTTCAGGTTTCCAGAGGAGTGATATTTTTTAAATTCTGACAATACTGAACTCAAAAGATCCTCTAAAATAAACTTTTCTGTTGCCGAGCTGGGCGGTAGTGGGTTAAGGGCAGGAACGGCAGTGATTTGTAGCGATGACTCCGACAAGCCAAAAGTCCATCTCCATCAGAAAGATTCTGCGAATTATAAAAATGTCACATTAATTTCCATCATCGCGATCAGCGGGCAGGTCGGCGTGAATAAGCCATCAGAAACGCAGCACAAGCACATAAAAGGACAGCCCGCTGGGCTGTTCACGGATTACGATGTTGAGTGATCTCGTAGTCCCCCACGAAGCCGCATGTGGCACTATGTTGAAACTATGATTTATGAATTCATTTCGCGGGGTTCGGTGTGTACGACCCCCGAATCCCCCCGAGCTAAGCGACTGCTACTGCGAGCGCGCTGTCGTAGATGTCGCTGGGGTAGGTTATATGGTGGAGGTGCGGGGGGGGGGGCACCAACGGGGTCCTTGTAACCCGTCGCGTAATAATGTCTCACTGGTCGCGGGCAAGCGGACGGGGACCTGTGAACGACATTCGGAGGGCCGAAGGGTGAGGGGCACAAATGGAAATTTGCCGTGACCCCTTTAAACCCCCGAGTTGAGCTCGCCGCTCGTCGCTGTGTTTGCTTACAGTGCACGTAGCGCTCTCTGTTGGGCGCCGGCCAAAGTGATCCGAAGAGGCGTTCGAATACAGCTTCAATCGAAGCCGATTTATGGACTCCTCTGTCGGACATTTCCCTGACATTTTTGTGTGTCCTCTTCGCGTGAATTATCTGTCTCTGTGCACCAATTATCAGTCCCGATCAGAAACTGCTTTCAGTTGGGGCCGGGGTGTGACGCCGAGATGCAATTTCGTGATACGTGTGAAAAGAGCTGCTTGAAAGCGCTGCGGGAGATTTGACCAGCGACCAATCGAAACTCGATCTGTTTTCACTCGGATTTTTATCAGAGGGAAAGCGTTGACAGTCTACCTCGGATCGATTTGTGACCTTCATTTAACGGTATTACCTTTGAGTACAGCTACATTGCTTTTCTACACTTCATTTTTCTCTAATACCTTCTCGTTTGTGAAACTCAATTTTGTGTACTGATGGTTTGAAGCAGGTACCAGGCACCCGTCAAATCTTCACCGTCAGTTTAACGTAGCCTCGTTTCAAACTTTACCAAAAGAACATAGAATTTTCCCCTTTGCATATGATGCCTTAATCCATGACATCTCGTTCGGAATCAATCGCAGAAAATTGTAAATAGAAATTCACCATTCATTCAGATAAGTATCAGGAAATCTTTTTCTGGCAAAATGCGTTGT
>Ga0058701_10005702_pt1 | contig 10396 bp, 5 predicted proteins | sample AgamicOrMae_FD_97039 | JGI IMG/M metagenome (GOLD analysis project Ga0058701, IMG submission 97039) | Agave microbial communities from Guanajuato, Mexico - Or.Ma.e | ecosystem: Host-associated > Plants > Phyllosphere > Phylloplane/Leaf | place: Guanajuato, Mexico | collected 2012-06-04 | reverse complement strand
GTACGTATAACGATCATTTATAAATGCTTAAGAGTGACCTACTAAAAAAAAGGGCTCGCCTGGAGGTTTCCTAAGGGCTACGGGTCGTCTCCGAAACTATCCCAAAATGCGAGTTGATAAGTATTTTACCTTTGGACCCTAAACTGGGTTGAAGCTAGGTCTACAAACAACAAAGTTTTAAAACTTAAAAAAAAATATCCATGATTTAATTACAGGTAGGTTTTAAGACATGTATCCCCTCTTCGTGAATAATTTCAAAAAGGTCAGTTCTATTCGCACGCCTATGTTAATACAAACGAGACTTGAGTGCACGGAAACCACCTAATGCACTTTAAATTGGAGGCGACTTGAACGCACGGAAGCCAACGCAATACACTTAAAACTTGGCAGCGTGTGAATTGTAAATTCGTTTCAAAAATAGTACGAAAGAAACGACACATGAACACGTTCATCTAACAAGTGATTTTTTTTATAGATAGCTCATACTAAGTAAAATTTATTACTTCTACGAGTAGGACGTCAATACTCGTGGATTAAAAGATTTGCTAAGCAGACTTCTTGAGCGTGATTAGATTTTTGTCTCCTAAGGTTACATTTTTCGGGGGTCTTCAAACTGAGGAGGAATTTCTCGATAGGCAAAGCGATGATTACGAAAGAGATTGATTTAAAAGTTTTCTGTTTTGACTGTAAATTATGGGCTAAAGTGAGCTGTGCGGGGCCCAAAGTGGGCGCTAAACGTTGCTACATTCACAAAATCGCTGCATGCAGCGGCTGGAGGAAACTTATCATTTGAATGTCAAGCTTTTAATTAGGAAAGACAGCTGTTGCGGCAACAGCCGTGCCACGAACTTGCTGTCATTCGCTTAAGTCCAGTTCAAGAAGAAAATCGAACTTCTGCAACTGCCCAGATGAAGGCTATAAGTAATGCACTATCAAAGACAGAAAAAAACGCTCCCTCCCCCCTGCAACCACCTGGACACCGGTGCGTTGCGGTTGCCTACATTTTCCCGGACTCGAGTCCGGGCTAAGGTAGGCAACCGCAACGCACCGGTGTCTGAGTGGTTGCAGGGGGGACGTTTTTTTTTCTGTCTATGATAGCACAAGCAAAGCAATCACTTTTTTTCTGCGTGAAAAAATATTTTTTCGAAGTGACTATTCACACTGCCCCATTTCAAATGTAATAGGTTGGTTTCCGCGCGTTCGTCACCTCCCATCTAAAATGCAATCGGTGGTTCCCGTGCGTTCAAGTCTCCCCTGTTTTAACATAGGCGTGCGAATAGAACTGACCTAATTTCAATAATTAATAATCTAACGAGACTTTTGGAGCCTAAAACGTGAAATTCCGACTAAATCTCGTACCTATTTCTTCCCTCGCAATAAGTATAAGTTCCCAGTTGTGTGTGCCAGACCTATTTTACCTGCATTAACACACCAACTTTGTCCGAGAGCCAAAACTGGGATCCTTTTGACGTAAGGAACTTTTTCTACAAAAACGTCTCACATCGCGTTTTGTTTACTTATTTTCTAGTTGGTATTTAAAAGAAGATACACAAAATAAATACAGTAACAGAACTACATCAAAAAGTCAGTTTTACATAAAACGACTCGGCCATTCGTGAAGCTCTGTCGTGTACAATTCGTTGGAGAGAAGGGGGATGACAAGTCAAACGCCCGGCAGACCTATCCGGTCGTTGAATGGCGTTGTGAAGGGTGGCAGGGGGGGGGGTGTAACCTACGAGCAAGTTGAACAAATGAGCCAACATGCGGATGTATTAATTGGCCTTGCCTCATGTAGTACACGACATAAGCTTTGAAAATGAATCTCTTTGAAAACGGCTCGTGGAGTAACTAACTTTACGTTGGGAACAGTTAGTACGGAAAGGAGCACCTTTCGTGTAGTTATCATACGCTTTCCGTCACAAGACCAATCTGTCAAATTTTGATTAACTATCATAATTACATCCCTAAACGACTTGTAGTTGTACAAGTTTTGCTTGTTTTTTTTTCCGAAATGTTAATAAAAATTATGATGTTTTGCAAATGTTTTTGCTCGTATATTAACAGTAGAAACAAGACACCCGTTTCATGGAATTCTATTCTTGTTTTGTGTGTGAAATTAAAACGGGGGTAGTACATATTTTGGTTCATTCTCAAGATAGACCTGTGCTCAGTCACATCAATAGAAAGCTCTCGCTGAGATCTTTAGAATGATGTGGCTGAACACAAGTATATCTTGAAAAATAATCGAAACACGTACCTCTGTTTTAGTGTCACACCTAAAACAGGTATAGCATACCCTAAAACGGGTGTTTTGTTTAGTGTGATGTAAGCAAAACTTTTTTTCTCTTAATTTTTTACCAGGCGAAGATCTCAAGATCAATCCTTTGCTTGAAATAACAACGAAGAAATTTTTAACACCGATAAAGAAGTTGATGTATACTGATATGAAACGGGTTGAAAAAGTTGACCCTCCAAAATTCTAATATGCGTACAAATATGAAAGCTGTGGCGCGACAGGTTAGTATATGTAGGATCTCTTCAAGATTACTTTATCAACGTTTCTCTAAAAAAAAAGGGTAATGCGTCAGACCTTTAGAGCAATACAAATGTACAGGTAAAATTTTTCAATCATGTGCGGTTAGATTAGGTTGGGTTTGGGAAAGATAGACTGAGTACGATTTAATGAGGCGCTAGTTTAATATCCTCTTAGCTAGTGTATAACCGCACATACGTACCCATCGGAGCACCTTCATGGATCCTCCACAAGCTAAGATTTTCAGGTATGACGAATGAAAGCTAGTTATTGATCAAAAAAACTTATTTGCGAGTAGCGTTCAAAACCTGTCATGAGCCACTCCTCCTTAATTAAAAATGGATATCGAAAGGATTAGAGCTCCGTGATAACCTTTTTTGAGTTCGTATTCCATGAAAAATATCCCTAATGGAATTATCCGCTAATTTTATCTCTTGGCTGCAGTCCCCAAAACCGTTGAAATAAGGAAGTTAACATCCATCTTTAATACTATGGAGATTTCTTCGGTGCAAGGCTATAAGATAAACTCAGCTGGTGGATAATCGTTTTCCGCTTCCAAAATGACGATCTTGATTCAAGGCCAGCAGAAAAGTTGATGAACTTCGATCCTCGATACGAGATCGGATCAAACGGTTAAGTTTCAATTAGAGACACGCTTTACTTTGACCGAACCTGCCAATATCAGCAAACTTTAGTTGATACAAACATAAATATCGAATGTTAGTATATCCTTCAAACGGTATTTAATCTTATTTTAGACAACGGTTATTGAGTGCAGCTTTCTAACAGCGACGATATCGTGAGGAAGAACGGGGTTAAGCGTAGGTGGTAAGATCCGTTTTCAGTGGGGAGGGTATTCATCGGTCTTGTCTGAACCCCTGACGGGGCTCAACCCTTTCACGCTTGGAATGGAGCTGAGCGTGCGACCGGGCCGGTGGCTGGGCCGGTAGCTGGGCCGGTGGCTGGGCCGGTGGCTGGGCCGGTGGCTGGGCCGGTGGCTGGGCCGGTGGCTGGGCCAGTGGCTCGGCCGGTGGCTCGCCTGTTGCTCGGCCGGTGGCTCGGCCGGTGGCTCGGCCGGTGGCCAACTGGCGGTGGCTAGGTGGTGAGGCCCAAGCAAACAGCCGACAAACGGCAAAGCGATGGAAATATGGAAGGGTCAAGCAGAGAAGATTGCTCACCTGTCGGGTAAATCACAATGGGAGTGGGCCCCCTTTTTTGAGGCGACGCGTGGGGTCCGTGGGAGGCGTGGGGTCCGTGGGACGCATGGGGCCCTTGGGACCCCTGGTGGCCCGTCGCCTCACGCGGGCTCTCCCCCAACGACTGCCCGGCCATGCTGAAACAAGGATTTTTTTTAGCAAAATCTGTCTGCAGAAATTATCAGAGAGAATACTGGACCCGTAATTCTTTAGGGGGCGATTGGCGCTTTTCAGCCCAGAGGTAGTACGTATCAAAAGTCGTCAAAATTTAAGGCAAAAAAAATTCTGAAATAAAAAATAAATAAAAAAAATGGTTGAGAGAGTTTTTCAAAGATTTCCAGTTTCCCAAAAAGTCATTTTTATTCACTGAAGATTTTTTTCCCTCGTAAAAATTTAGCAGAAAAGTAATTTTTCGCTATCCCGCCCCCCTCCAAAAAATTGCGGGCTCGGAATAAAAGGGAGGAAAAATTGTTTAAAAATGCGCTAAACGCAAAAAAATGTTATTTCAACAGATACGGTTGTATTCTGTAAGGAACAAAGCGTGATTGTCAGTGTCAGATATTTTTTACTGAGACAACGCCATTTTTTTTCGTGTATAAAAGTCGGTGAATTTGCATCCCTTTGCCTCGACCAAAACCTGATTTACTTAAACGTGAGCGAAGATCCGCCCTACACTCATGATTTCAAGCTTTCTTAGGATGGCAAGAAATCTTCTATCTTCAACGAGTCGCTAAAACACGCACGTTCATAGAATGTACACTCAACTCAAATGAAAGTTGACCTACCTGGTTCTGGCCGCGGAGGTTTCCTCAAGGTGTAGACTCCATTAGGGTTGGTGGTTCTCCGCGATCGGGAACCTGCGAGCACAAACCACCAAAATAAGAATCATACATGTATGATCACAATTGTTCGCTCATTTGTGCCACAGGGAACCAGAAAAAGATGTCATCAAGACCTTGCTTTTGATGGGTCGTGATTAATCAAATAGGGCTGGAATGCTAGAGCTTATAAAGTAATTCGGGAGGTTCGATCGAAGCATCTGTTTAAGTGCACCTAAGTGTACCCCAGCTTTAATAGCAGGTGATTCAACTGAAACTAGACGTACTTCAGCACAAAAGAGGATCTTGCGAACCGTTGAGTATTCCTACGAAATGTCCAGATTAGTTTGGTCTTCTCGAAAACGGCGCCACAGGGGAGAGATGCCCTCTCCGATTTTAATGAAACATTGTACAATCGGTATCAAAAGTAGTGTCACGTTTCTCGTGAATTATTCATCCGTGTGCAAAAGTGACTAAACTTTTTATCACCCTTTCACAGGTATTGTTGATGTATTGCCTTCGACCTCGCTCCACTGTCGATGCACAATCTTGGTGACGTAAAAGATGGAACAGGAAATGAAAATTTACAGAGTAGAGAGAGAGAAACAACTTTCCTATCCTAGCTTAAAGGTGCTTTCTTTCTCTATTCCCGTGACGAGAAATGCTCCAGCCAATAACTTCCGATGAAACAGTTACAACAAGAATGATCTAAGACTAAGTAAAGCCGCTTATCTCAACGCAGGAGCCTTCCCGGCTCGGAGTCCATCAAATTGTCAGGCGCAAATTATGTCAAAAGCGGCATGGAGTAGAGAGGAAAAGGAGAAGAAGCTACCCACTGAGGAGGAACGGAAAATTCTCTGGGAACACCAATACTCCTGCCTAACCGTGGCTAAGATTCCAATGAGAAAACTTATACAGTTTTCGGTCCCCCTTCTTTCTGATTCTATGGAATTGATGCGAATCCCCGGCCAGGCCACACCTGCTAACGTCACACCGCTCTTATGGGTTCCACAGTCCACACTGCTTTTCTTAGAATACCTAATCTTAAAGATAGAGAAGCTTTCTCGATAATTTTTAAAAATAGATCTCTCGAATGATTAAAAAAGAAATGTCCAAAACAGTATTTTTTTTTGGCGCTTACAACAGATCCGATTCAAGGGACCTAATCATTACTAAATTCAGTTTCTTACAAGCGGTTCTGCGATTCAAAGATTACCAAGCACGTTGTTTAAATTCCAACAAAGGCCCGAAAATCAACCCGTTTTAAATAGTTCCCCACACAGGGTTTTAGAACAATTTTTCGCAGTCACCTAGGGCTGTGATGTACGGGGTCTTGCTATGTTTAGCACGGCCAGTACAATATCGCCTACGTAGGGTACTTTGGCGTCGGTGTCAAGGTCTCTTGTGTGGGTGAAGGAAAATGGGTCAAGGGCACTAGGCAAGTATTTATTCCAAGCAGTCACTTGCACTTACATGATGTCCGAATAGAAAGGTATTTCGCTGGGTATAAGTGAAAGTGTCCGAGCCCGATTCCATACATGGACCCCTGCTTGATACTGTGTATAGGCAATACGCACTGCATGAAAATGTTCTGGTTGCCTACCTATTACGCACCACAGGTTTTCGCGCGTTGGCATCTCACATTGTAAATTTGAGGGCAGCATGAAATTTCAACCTTCAAAACGCCTTTTTAAAAATCATTTTTGAAGGTGCTAGGTCACATTAGGATAACCTTGGTTAGGTAAAGCGCCTTCGGCGGCAAGCACCTAAAAGTAAGTGACATCAGGCTTACGTTAACCTTATTGGTTGCTTTAGATTATGCTTCTTATTGCGCCTTCCTCCACTCGGATTGGCGACAAAAATTGAAACATAAGAGACAGAAAATTGATCTTCCAGAATTTACCGTGTGAAAAGTTTCTTCCACCGAACGCCCTTCATTTAATGGGCTATCTCGATCTAAAGTAAAGATGTACTCTAAGACTAAAATCTGTCTATGATTTATTTACGTTCCGTCGCTGGGCACAAATCGGTAAAACAAGCCCCTCAAGAGCGTGTCTCCAAGGGCGCTAGTCAACTTTCTACCTTCAAAGTTGTCGAAGGAACGTTTGTCTTTGAGATAGTTGTCATTACAAAGGCGCCGAACTGATTAATTCGAGACGAGCCCGTTCGGTCGGCGGGCCTTCAATCAAGTCCCCAGCCGAGCGGCTCGATGCGCCGTGGACGCGGCAAAGGGACGTCCTCGGAGAGGGTAATGGAGCCAAATAGTGCCCCACCGAGACGAACCATGCGGCGCAGGGGAGCCTCGGCAGAAAAAAGGTTCAAAAAACGTCTGATACACCGCTGCAGCCGGGCTCGCTGTATTGATGTGTGACATCACTCTGATATCACCTATTTCGTATCATAATCCAACCTGTCAGGAGTTTCATGTTTGATATGAACAATTTTAATAAACTTCGAGGCAGTTGCGCAGCATGGGGAGAGAGATAGCAGCCGGCTGTATTACATGTCTTTGTTCTAAGAAAATCAGTTTTTTTTTAATATATTGCCAGGTGATCATGATTTACGTCAAATATTAGAAAAACGAAAGAGATACTCTATTAGTTATAGATTGTAATAATATAAAAAGCATTTTTGTCAGCTTTAAAACGCAATTTTACTAAATTTCAACCTTCATTTTGTTCATTTTTACGAAGTGACTATTCACACGCTACCCTATTTCAAATGTTTTAGGTTGGTTTCCATGCGTTCGTCACTTCCCATTTAAAATGCATTAGTTTGGCTTTCGCGTGTTCAAGTCTCCCTTGTATTAATATAGGCGTGCGAATAGAAATGAACTTATTTTGACGCGAATCATTTTTGTGTTTAGCTTTCAGTTAACAACGGCAATGTGTTTGCAGTGTACATGAGAATCTTTGACGGGCTTGTGGTATCCTTGAATTGATAATCTCTTCAAAAAAATATAAACCATTCGCACACCAAACAAGATATTCTTCTTCATCAAATAGAATAAAAAAGGGTTGTTACACAAAGATTTTATGCTGTGCAGGACAGAACGCGGAAAAGGTGCTACCATGGAACAAGAGAACAAGAGAGGGATGTTCCAGCATACCTTAAAGGTGGAGCGGAAAGGGTGAGGGGAAGAATTCCTTGGCAAAGCTCTCTTGCGTTGGCTGGCTGCCCTTTAAGAGAGACAAGTAGTGAAAGTAAGCGGTATTATGTTCCGGCGAAAAATATTTCCCCTTTGAAGCCCGAGTAGAGCGCCATACGGGTGGAGAAAGTAATATATGGTCGCAATTTCAGACCTTTAAATGCCCCTTCTTACCTGCACCTCTTCTTACCTCGTCTCTTTTGATGCAGTTCTTCTCTCAACATTTTAAGGGCGTTTCGAGTGACGACGTATTCAAGTTACGAAAGTGCGGAATTCAAATACCCTCTGTATAAAACAAACTATGTAATGCCCACCTTGCCTTAATTTATTCTAGGTACAAAAGTCATTGGACTGTTTTGTCGCTACTTTAAGACAATCACTACGCGCAGTGGATCAATATAATTTGCGTTTTTCTATTGAATCATGGACGTGTCATAGTAAAAATATATTGTAGTAGCTGAATAGTAGCTCTAAAAAAAAATGGACCGCCTTGGCACCTTGCACAGTAACAATAAATACTTGTGAAGGAAAAGCGCACAGGTATTGTAGAAGACAAAAACAGTTTCCACGGCGTTCTGCCGGCCATGGCACAAGCATGTTTTTCCCTCCTACAGCGTGGTAAGTGTCAGGGCTACCAACGTTTACATCACAGCCAATCTAGCACGTCTGTATCTTATTACAAAACATAACCTCTAAAACTGAATAAATTTTAGGTTAGGGATGACCAAACACGGCAGTAGCGCAAATTTAAATGTTGCAGTTCGGGGTGGGGGGCCCATGAAGACCGCACGAGATGGTAGAGAGCGATGAGTTTTCAACCAAAGACCGATCCTCAAAGGGTTATGGGATGTCCGACCGTGACCATGCCATCAAACTCTTCACTAGGAAGGACTGTGTGGTACCTCTGGAAGAAGAGGCACCGACGAAAGCTTTCAAGACAACAACTTCGTCTAAGCATCAACTAGAGCAAAGTTACCGAGCTGGTACCGATGGTTTCCGAAGCGGAAGTCCAATGGTTCTGATCCCCGATGACAATGGCTCCAGCCGCGAGTGTCTCTACACTCCTGCACAAGTAGCCAGTTCCTCCATCCTGCCACTTTCTCCACCGGAGCTCAAGTTACAGGAGTTCGAACAAGAACTAGCAAAGCTCAAGGCAAAGAGAACGAAACAAAGAGCAGCTCTGCGTGAACAAGGTTTCAGTGTAAACGACATATATGCGAGTCCGTCTTCCGGTGCAGTCGTACCCAAAGTAGCTGGTACTGTCAGCGAACGCGATGCTCCTTTCCCAGTATCGTCTCGGTCGAGTGAGGAGAACCTTACTTTCATGGACGCGACTGATGAACTGAACGACGGCGAGCAGTCCGAAGAGGAAAAAGTGCCTAGTAACACTGATAGCGTCGATTTCTCCTTTCTTCATTCGGTGTATCGAGGTAAAGGCAAACACGAGGAAGCGATACTACTGAGGATGAAGTACGCCGGAAATAAGGCGGTGAGGTCACGTTCAGGTGATACAGGAGCGCTGGATGCTGCAAGCTCAAAGTCCATAACGAGCGCGTCTTCTGCGGACACGGATGCAAACCTCGTCCAGGAATTCCTTAGAGAGACACTTCTCAAGTGGGATAATAATCAATCTGCTCTGGAGAAGTCTCCTTCGCCTGAAACGGAATCCGTATCAGCGTCGGGCTCAACAACACCTCGTCAAAGATGTAGAGATGCTTCCACAGATTCCTCGAGGCAGACTTCGAACAGAACCTCCCGAACATCTGTCCAGACAGGGTCCTCAACAACACTACCTCAGCAGCCAGCATCCCTCCCAAGTCAGTCGGATTCATCGTTGGTCTCGTCACCGTCAGCTACAAGGTCGTTATCTCATCCGCGTACACCACACAATGCACCTCCAGAAACAGCTCCATCACCGCCTCGAAGCCGATCAGATTCACCTTTACTCGCCCATCAAACGGACTTGGAAAAGTATGTATGTGATTCAACTCAGAGCAGCACCTACCACGAGTATCCTCCCTCGGAAGTTTCACGGCGTAGTGTATACGACGAATACCCAACATCAGAGTCACCAAAACTTAGAGGATACACTGAACATCCTTTATCAGAGTCACCAAGGATCAGCTACACAGCCAATCACACATCAGAATCGATCCGCCATGACAGTTATGAACACCCTACCTCGTTGCAGAGTGCTCATGTTCCATCCAAATACCCACCGAGTAGCACTTGCATCAACGAGAGCGTACTCCCAGAATATAATTTCAAGTACCCCATCTCGGAGTGTAGCACGGAAGATGATTGGCCGTTCCGAAGTGACAGATCGGATCGAAGTAGCACGAAAACGCTCGACGTTCCCATCACTATCGACGGGAGGGTCGTCTACCCCGAAGTGGTGTTCGCTGAGGAAGCCAGGGCAGCGCGCTCGTCAGGACCTTTAGGGCTGTTGGACAAGGTCAAATCCTTTGCTCAAAGTTGCGGCCCACAAAGTCAGGATAACGAGCAGGTAATCAAAACCCTATCGTGACGAGCGAACCATCGTGTTATTAAAAATGGCATCGTGCACCTTCATTCGCCTCTTTTCACTAACAGTCACACACGACGTGACCGTGCATAAAATCAAACAGCCGACCATTGCAAGACACGGTGGTAGGCTTATATCGACTCGATGATTTTCAGCGCTATTAAAACAGCGCAGATC
>Ga0058701_10005701_pt1 | contig 10396 bp, 3 predicted proteins | sample AgamicOrMae_FD_97039 | JGI IMG/M metagenome (GOLD analysis project Ga0058701, IMG submission 97039) | Agave microbial communities from Guanajuato, Mexico - Or.Ma.e | ecosystem: Host-associated > Plants > Phyllosphere > Phylloplane/Leaf | place: Guanajuato, Mexico | collected 2012-06-04 | reverse complement strand
GGATAATAAATAGTCGTTTCTGTCAAACTGCCCTCCCAACGGCCTAACAGCTAAAGTACTAACGACAGTCTGGCGCATCTAATTGATCAAGTGCGAACCATATTTCTAGTATTTGCAAACAGTTCCTTTAAGATATAATTTAGTGCCATGGTTATTACCGAGGGACCATGTTTAAGAAGGTGGTGGGAACCATGATAAGTATCGTACCGGTATCAACAATCGTTCCCTCAGTCATTACTGACAATTCTACTCTTACGAAGTAATGGATTGCATATGAGTTCGTGTGCTAGGCTGATGCACCTGAATTGTTTGGTAACCGCTGCCAGTTAGGGTTTATCGTTCCACAGCCATCTTTCGATTGATTATTGACTATGGAGTTGATAGTCTGGATTTTCCACTTTAGTGATCCATCTTTTGTCAACCAATCGAGCGGACTGGAGAAAAGGGTTTTGCACAATAAAAACCAACCCCTTTTTAGGTAGTCCTGTTTATGAGTATGAAGTTTAAGCACGGAAAGAAAACATTCAGCAGTGTCAGCTAAGGCGTTATTTGATATAGCACGAGCTATTAATTATAGTAGACAATGCTAACGTTTCAGCAGTCATAGCTAATGATATATGTAGCTGCTAAGATGTTAGCAATAGCTGCTACACAGATAAACCTGCTCAATTCGTAGCCCTTGCTAACATTTTAGCAGCTACATCTAACGTTTATGACTGCTAAAAAGTTAGCAATGTCTGATAAAATTATTTGTACCGGCTATATCAATTAACGCGTTAGCTGCCACTGCTAACTATATTTTTTTCCCCGTGAAGAAAGGACGAGCGTGATTTGATTACATTAAAGAGATAAACCTATTGAGAATTACATCAATGAAAAGGTCTCGTCGAGAACTTTCAAATGATATGGTTATTCTTCAAAAGTAAACAAATAATGTCATCCCCATATTACCTACTTAAAACATGTATGAGACAAACTAGAACAAGGATTACTTTTTATTACGGTGTTTCAGAGCATCGAAATTAGGAATTAAAGGTACATTTATCAAACGGTTTATGAGCTCTAATTGGTAAAGTAATCTAATTTGAAAGCATTTTCAGTGGTCTTATCTATTTCGAAACGCAATTTTCAGGAGGTACCTCTTGCGGAAGGTTCTGAAACTGACTTTCTTGTCAGAGGAGGTTCTTTACTTCGGGCATCTCCGAGGATTAAAGTCTTTAGGTGAGGATGAGGGGTGGGCAGAGTGTTCGTTAGTGCGGCGTATCCTTTCACGAGCAGGTCTTTTTAGAACTCCAAGGCTTCCATCCTCGTCTAGGGAGGATCAAGTTACGAGGAGCCGGGTTGGGCCAGGTTATGGCCGAAAAATAGAGGAAGTACGGGAATCTCTCACCACCGACCAGACAATATCAAAGTTCTCTATACATCCTCTGCGAAGGGCCGACTGAGAACGTGAAAATGGGGTTTGATAAACTTAACTTCACCTAGGTAATAAAAGTAAACTAAAGTAAAACCCGTTAAGATACGCCCGTCTAAGATATGAACCCGTTTAGGATACGCATTTATTCCCTACATTGAGTATAGTCGGCATTTAATGAAATAAGATACGAACCCAGTTAAGAAACGCAGATGTCTCAGTCCCTTGATTCGTATATTAACCGGGTTTCACTGTACTTTGAATTAACTTGCCCAAGCCAGACCAGTTTCATTCATGGCTACAAATAGATTCACTTAAAAAAGAGAATTGACGAACCTAACTTAACCCTAGTTTTTAGTACGTGTTACCAAAGCACGGTCGGTTTTTAGCACTGGGCTGAGCAAGATCATAATCATTTTGTGACCCAGTCTTGGCAAGGTTAGGTTTATTATATATATAGGCCTGTTGTAGGTGGGGTTAGATCTATCAGCAAGCTGTGTTTGGATTATAAAATAATTTATAAAATAATTTATTAAAGAGCAACATGTACAACACATAAAATTTGTTGAACCAACAAAATATTTTAGTAGTTCAATCGGATGACAAATACTTCTGTTTGCAGTCAAAAAATATGTATAAAAAATTATAAAATAATAAAAAGAATCAAGACTGCTATCAAAATGTCTTGGGAAAGGTAACTTACAGCCGAGTACAGTGTTTTTGGGCAATCATTAAAATAATTGCAAACTGGTGTGGATAAGACACCAGGTCAAATTTTGAGGACCCAAAACGGAAAAAACAAAGTGAGCATTACGATTGGTGAGGTAAACTTTCCTCCAGGACGCGTTATTGAAGGATAGAATGAAAATCACGGAAAGCGGAGTTTTAAGTCTTTCGAAAAGGTTTTACAAGTTTTGGTACTTTAAGGAACAGGCTTTGTTCGTCAGCAACAATGAAAAAGAAGCCTTTAAAGAGATTTTCATGACTTTGCGAAAGCAATGAAAGAAGAATACTGTGAATGGTCCAATGCTCGCTTTAAAAACAAAAAGAAATGCTTGCGAGCAGCATTTAGCGATGATAAAATAGCTTCCTGTCTTATTGATGCGATCACAGTGGAGCTAGGCTGGATTAACTCGTGTCAGCTTCAGTCAGAAGTCATCCTCCACCGGATTAGTTATGAGATTAAATATACTATCTTAAGTTGTATTTTAGGATATATTCAAGTACAGTAAAATCAAAAGTGGGATGACTTAGTTCAGATATACTTTACGAAGTGACTATTCACACGCTGCCCCATTTAAAATGTATTAGGTTAGTTCCGTACGTTCAAGTCATCTCCCATTTAAAATGCATTAGACTGGTTTCGGTGCGTTCAAGCCTCCCTTGTATTAACATAGGCGTGCGAATAGCCAATTATCCAGCAAAATCAGGAAATAATCAACCCAGCCAAGGTTAAGTTGGTCATTTATGACGGTAAAAGGCAGGACGAAAACATATCCTTATCCTTATTATTCCTTCTAACTCGTGTTACAGAAACCCCTAACCGAGGGCTCTTCCCATGGGCTGAGCTATAAAACTCAACGCAATATAAAATCGCAGATAAATGAAGTGAAAGGGTTAATATCTAGATGGAGGCCCTTCGCTGCTGCAAGATCGACCACTCGGCCCTTCATCAATGTGGGCCCCCCCTTAAAATCTTGGCGCCATCTGCAGGCGCCTAACGAAATATTAATGAATGAATATGGTGAAGCAGGGCAGCTGGCATGTCATTTAAAAGGGAGCCCGTTAGGTTCAGTTTCGCTAGAACGAACAAAATTAACTTACAATTTACACGCGCTAACATCACCAAGTCAGCGAACTTTCGGTCTCCTTATAGGGGACGCCTGCCGCAAAAATGAGGTCGGAATAATTATTCCAGGAATAGGATGACATGAATTGAACAAAGATTAAATAGATTGGGATTAAAGTGAGTTTGTTCTAGCTCCAAAATTGTCTGATAATCTGCTTCTTCCATAGCACGCTCGTGCACGAAAGATCCGGAACACCATTTGCGCTTCTTCTACAGTACACGCTCGCGCACGAAAGATCTGGAACACCATTTGTGCTTATTCTATGGTGTTCACTCGCTCCCAAATTATCCGGAACACCATTTGTGCTTATTCTATAGTGCACGCTCGCACCCAAAAGATGCGGAACACCATTGTGTGCTTCTTCTATAGTGCACAATAGCGCTCAAAAGATCCGGAACACCATTTGTGCACGGTACAGCTGGAAGGTTGGCAGCGGCAGAGATACGCGCAGAGAAGGGCAGCAGTTGGTACGCCCAAGGTCAATCCTGAAGGAGTTCCAACCTGTCACCCTATACCTTGCACAAATGGTGTTCCCTGACATTTTGTGCGCGATGATACAAACGAGCTCCTTGACATTATTTGTTTATATATCTTTCTTGTGTAGGGCTCGTATGTGTTGAATAAGTCGGTAAATACACTTTCACGATGACGATGTTTACACTTAATCAACTTTACCACGCTTCCGGACTGGAAACTACCAAAATTTTAGTCTGATACTTGAAACAAATGGTCCTTACAGTAAGTTTTCGAAATAATGAATATTCAAAGCTGAATATAGCGCAAAAGCAATATCCACACTGTCCATATTGGTTTGATACTTATTTCTCCAACATGTAGGTATATTATTTTAACGGTTTCAGATCACGAGCTATAATTTTGTTTACTGCGTATCCACCCATCTTGTTGTGACTTTACCTTAAGTTATCTATGACAGGGACACACCCTGTAACCTCACTCAGGTAACCGTGACACATTTCAAACGTTTTCATTTCAACGACGTTTTGTTACAGAGTGTTACGGTGAGTGAGGAAGACACGAAAAAAATGTTTTTTAATAGATTTAGCAAAAAATTACTTCTCTAATTGCTGACAATTTGCGTTGGTCTCTTTTTTAGGGTCCATAACCCATTTCCTTGAATATATTCACATCCGCAAAAGATGCGGACCTGCCCCCGCGTGTAATTGTAAAATGCAGATATGCCCAGTCAACCGTGGCAAAGCTCCGCGCTACTTTCGATTTTATGGAGGAAGAAGAGGGAAGATCCGACTGATAGTAGGAAAGAAAGAGAAGCGTTGCGGGCCGGGCGAGCCGATCGGAGCCTCCGTCCGCGTGGGAATCCAGATGTTGATTATAGGAGGCATACAACCAAAAATTCTCGTCTGCATGTTTTTACATCAAAGATCATTTAGGAGCAAATTACAGACGTGATTTCATCAATGGAATATTAACAATCAGTGACATCCAAATGGTGGGAAGTCATTATGTATTACGTCCGCGGTGATGGAAATGGGCGGGGACCCGGCATTTCACCCACGAAAATTCGCTCTCGATGAAGACGGATAACAAGATATTTGAAATTTTCAAAGATCGAAGAATTAATTTTTTACGGACTTGCCAAGGATTTTATCTTAAGCAAATAGCAAAGATAAAGAAGAAAAAAAAGAGAGACAAGGATTATTAGAATAAATTAAACACCTTCTACGGAGCTTGACTTAGAAAGATTTTGTAAAACTATTTGGTTCCTTTGGCAAGATGGCGATTTGGAACTTAAGTTTTTGTTCATGACAAAGATAAGCTAGCATATTTACCAAAAGTGCACGAATTAAGCGAGGATTTTTGTCGGCGAGTAATACATGAACGGAGAACACTGACCTATGACATTATTCTGAATTTCGACTTTAGAAACAAATAAAGTTTCTGATGGAAGATTATGCACCAATTAAGCAAGGAGGTTTTTTTAGCGAGTAATACATGAGTGGAAAACACTGATCTTATGAGATTTTTATGAATTTCGACTTTAGAGTCAAAGAAATTTTCTGAGTGACAATTATATTCTGATAGCAACGACAATTGTGAAAACCAATTTTTTAAAATCCGGTGCGTGAACCCGTTAGGAGTAATGATCTAGTCATTTTTTGCCGATTTCCTCTATTGTTACTGATCTAATGCCACAATCACGATTCGTGATTCAAGTAAAACACTTCGATGCGGAAGTTTAATATGAATCCGTTCCGACCGGTCACTAACCCTCCGAGACGCGATTTTCTGGATTTGGGCCAAAAAAAACTGACATCACAGAATGAAGGGCATTTCCGTATAGTGCAATATTACAATATTTATTTAACAGCTGCTCAGTTCATATCATGATGCTAAATAGGCTTCGCAAGCGAGGAAGTAAAGACGAAGAGTAATCTCGTATTCTGCTCACTTCTAATACACACAAAAATTCATCTCTAAAACTATACCTGATACATCCCTCTACGGGTGATAGCTGAAAACCTAGTGTACACTCCAAACCAAAATGCTTCGATAAGGTGAAATGGGTGTGTGTCATCTGATTTGCGAGTAGTTCCTGTGATATGATAGAAACTTCTTGACAGCAAGACGCTGGGAGCCTGCAGGCGCGCGAGGCTCAAAATAGCACAATATACAGCACTGCTTTTCAATGGAGGATGTTTCGAAGATGACCTCGTTAAATATGACTGTAAACATTTGGGGTCTTCTTGGATATCTTACGATCAGTCAATGTACCGTCATGCTTATTGCTTAGGTAGACTTCAATTTTTTCACACAGAAAATAGCCCGCTTGAGCTTGAGAGTATGTCGAAAATTTGGAATAAAGGCCTATCTAATCAACTTGCAACTTGAGTCTAGAGAGTGCTTAAATCTTTTTTGTAGCAATTTTCTTTGGAATAAAATAAAGTTTAGTTGCGTTTAATACTAGTTAAGTTCTCAGTTTAAGCTAGGTCAACGATTTGGAAAACATGCCTACCTAATAAACTTGCAGCTTGTGTCTAGAAAGTGCTTAGCAATTTTATTTGAAATGAAATTAAGGTTGATTGTATTAAATACTAGTCGAACTCTTTTAACTAACTTGTAAGTTGAGATCGTGCTAGGGCTTAGAATTCACAAAACTGTTTTTTTTTTTCATCGACCAGTAAGTATTTGCTCAGTCTAAAACAGCAAATTAGTTTTAAATACCCAATAAATTAGCCAGATGACATCTATTAGAGCAGCTGTCTAGTTACAGTAAAACAAAACTAATAACCGATTTTAGGGTGTCCTATACATTTTCTTGGGGTGAAACTAAGACACAAGTATAGCGTCTTGTTCTTTCTAAGGATAGACCTATGTAGCCATATTAACAGACCTCGCCGAGATCAATTTAGCTAAATGGCTGAACATACGACTATCTTCCAACATAACGAAAATACGAACTACCCCCTTTCCAGTTTCATATCCGAAACATGAACAAGAGCTCCCTGAAACGGGTATTTTGGTTTTACTTTGTTGATCTTATTATTGTGTTTTACACCTATAAATTTTAAGGTCATGTTAAGACTCTGCATCTTTTATTTACAGGAAATCGAAAAAAATGATTGCATCATTAATAATAATAGTTATCCCGGCACTGCAGTGCCAATTAAGGCGTGAAACTTGCTTCTTCCGTACGGTGATAAATAAGCCAATGATGGAACCTCCAACCCCATAAGGAAACCCGGAATCCTGTCCCACATTTTTTCACACCTCCAGAAACCCGTTTTGTGCGGTCCATCCATTCCGATGTCAAGGCGAACGCCGGCAAAAGCATATTATGTCACCGTTGCGTGTAGAGATCATTCATTTGAAAAGAAAAGCAGGCAAGGTCAGGTAGCTGCACCTGACCACAGCGCGGCCGCGCGCCCTTTCAGACTACATTCCAACAAGATGGCGACGATGCTTCCCCCACCATCCTAGTTCCGGCCTCCCCACTCCTTTCCCCCTCCACTTCCCGCTCCGCCGAGGCTCGACCGGCTGGCGGTGTCTCTGGGATGCTGCATGCGGCATCATCACAGAGTTTTTCTTCGTTAGCTCTTTCCCACTGAACACATCGACAGCGAATACATCTCAGCTTCCTCAAATAACGACATTGAAATATCGTACCTATAAATAACCAAATCCTGTAAACGGAGTTTCCTACCGAAACTTTACAACTAATCGATTCTCTCCCTCTCTCTTCATTTCTTTTTTTTTTCCAACTCAAATTTCTTTATTCTTTTTTTATTTATTTCTTGTTATGTTTTTTTAATTATAATTTATCGTACACATTTTCGTTTTGCAGTCGATGTAGCCTCTTAAGATGGCGACTAATCACAGACCTTATGGTGGCCTATTCGATATGACACCTTCCTCCGGTTCGTAGAATTTCTAGGCGGATTCTCGGAAAGGCATATTATAGGGCTGTATAAGGTTGCTTCCATAAATCATCAAATATTTACATGCAGCAGAAGCGAATCTGCAAACACGGAGTCTATTGTTTGGTTAATATTTTAGAAAATCTGTGATGGAAAAACACTATAGACCGCGTTTCACAGCGCTAGATTTTCGTAAGTGAAAAAAAAAAGAGAATTTGTAAAGGAAAAATATCACAATTGCTTTGCGTTCCTTATGTTTTAGCTTCATTGAAGTACTAATAGTAGACTTTCCCTTTCGTAAGTTTTTAGTGAGGATAGTCCTAAACAAACCACAAAAAATGTCTCACATCTATCCTCAAAACCTTGGAGAAAGACTTGAAATTAGAACAGTTCCTAAAGACGGCACAATAGCTGGTACGACATCGTATCAAATAAAAAGTTGTATCTGCCTCTGTTGTCTACGAGGTGACTTGTAACATTTTGAGACATGTCCAATTTAGGGCACTTCCCCTATTTTTTCCCCACTTAACAGCGCGTTGTTCAACAAAAGGACTGACATATCTCATGCCATATAACTTGCCCAACACGGCTGCAATGACGGATGCGACAGTCACAAAGAGTAATAAAAGCTCACATCGGGGCAATAATTAAGAACCTGGCCTATTCAGACGATGTAATTTACACGCATAACTCGAGAATTATATAATCCAGATTGCAAAGTCGAAGGCCGCCTTCAAGGATGCATTCCGTGAGGATATCTTGAGATCATTGTCCTCATTGATACGTCTTCAGATGAATCTCCTACATTTCAGAGGAAGATTATGTTTGGTAAGGTTAGGTGACGTTCTGTTCACGTATACTCCGGTCTAGATCACGTTTGGATACATTAGGTACTTCCGTATCGGGTGACAGCGAACGTATCTCTACATGAAACAACGACTTCAAGTAAGCTCTAACTTTAATATGAATTAAATGCTTCGAAATTAGTTTTTAAGTGTGAGTTAAAACTTTATATGCAAGTATGAGGCGGTGTCCTTTAACCTCACATTAGTTAATGGAGAACCGCTTCATCACTTGACTTTTGTGTGGGCGTGGAGTAGCACCCACTCTGTACTCCCCGCTGTCGCGTCTGCGGCACTGCCGGCTGCCGCACCGCCGGCGCTGATCGCGGCACTCTGCGGCATACGCCTGTCGGCAGTGTCGGCCCTTCGGCTGGACTCGGGCTGGATCTACCTACTCAAGCCTCATTCGCCCGAAGGATCATTCCTTCCCGTTTTGTAATGTCCTCAAGAACGTTGTCACGACCATCCTGTAATCTTCGAGCTTCATCAAAACATCTTTCCTGCGTTTCCCATAGCGTGACCTTCCCCGAGGGGGGTCCCCGAGATCATAGCATGGAAACTGGGACGTCAACTCTGAGGATCTTTAACGGGATTATCTCTAGAGCTAACACGGCGATTCGCGTTGTTAAACAATGCATAAATATAGTGTTCAAGGGAGGTTTCGGATTAGGTTAGTTTATGTTTTATGGGTTGATTTGGGTTAGGTTAATAGGGGTTAAGGTAGGTTAGATTCAGAAACTGGGTTGATTCGGATTCAATGAGCTACTATGAGCATCAGGTTGACAGTCAAAAACCCGTTTTAGGGAATGCCGTACCTGTTTTGGATGTAAATAAAACGGGGGTATAACGTATTTTGGTTGTTTTCCAAGATACACCCATGTTAAGCCATATCATACAAAAGGTCTCGGCGAGAGCTTTTCATTGATGTGCCTGAACATAGGTCTAAGTTATAAAATCATCAAAATACGCACTAACTCCGTTTTAGTTTCACTTCCAAAACACGTAAGGCATTCCCTAAAACTGGTGTTTTGTTTTCACTGTGCTACATTGGATTCACTTATGGTACGTTTGAAATATCACTATAAATCTGAAATAGTCATTTTTTAAAATAATTGATTTAGTCATTTTTGATTATTTAATTGAGTCTTTCTTAAATTCGGTGTAAATGAATTGTCAAGATTAACTAAGATTTAGCGGTTTAAACATTTGTACTGTTTTTAGTATTTATATTTTCTAGTGCTAATATTTGTTGGTCTCTGAATCTAAAATAAGTCATTTTTTGCACTCTTACTGTTCAGCGCGTTCTTTTTTTCACTATTAAAATAGTCATGTTTAAATTAAAAAAAATAGTTAAAATTGACTAATTGAAAAATGAAAATTTTAGCTACTAATCTTTAGTCAAATTTGATCATTTCACATTTACAGTGTAGGTCAGCTTGCTGGAAACGGTTCGGTTAGTTAACCCTTTACAGCCCATAGCATTTGGAGTGAAATTTAGCTTAAGAGAAATTGGAAGGATTTTTTCCACTAAAACACGCATTTTCAAGCTTTTTCAAATGCCTAAATTATAAAATTTAAGGTTTCCAGAGGGGTGATATTTTTTAGATTGAGACAATACTGAACTGAAAAGATCCTCAAAAATATTTTTTTCTGTTGCCGAACGGCATCGCTGGGCGGTAACGGGTTAAGGTTAGATTTTGTCAAGTTAGGTTGGAATTCACGTCCTCTAAAGATTGCCGACAAAGAAACCGTGTACGTTGCAGCGGCGCCCTGTGGGGAGAGCCACAGCTCGTGTTCCCGTCGGTATCACTTCGATAATCCCCGCGGAGTATGCAGGTGCAGTGCAGCTCACAGCAAGATCCCGCTCGGGTCCATGCCAACTGCACGACTCGGAGG
>Ga0058701_10005700_pt1 | contig 10396 bp, 5 predicted proteins | sample AgamicOrMae_FD_97039 | JGI IMG/M metagenome (GOLD analysis project Ga0058701, IMG submission 97039) | Agave microbial communities from Guanajuato, Mexico - Or.Ma.e | ecosystem: Host-associated > Plants > Phyllosphere > Phylloplane/Leaf | place: Guanajuato, Mexico | collected 2012-06-04 | reverse complement strand
TTTATCGACCTAACTTATGCTTAAGATAAATACAGGAGTGAAGTCGAAAAAGGCACTTAACACAGGGATGCTGGTTTTGTAAGGTGGAGGCTCGAACAGAGCATCACGAGGCGCCTGACGAGATCAAGGTAGGCAACCATGTAGCAGGCCTGTCCCCCGGGTTGCCTATCCTAGCTTCGAAAGGGGCTCTCAGAAGTTGAAAACTCAATGACGATTACTTTCTAGAGTGATTCAATAAAATGTGTTCGGGATGATCTGATACACAAAACCCTTTGGGGCAATAAGCACAATCACAGTCGTACGACAGAAAAAAATAAAGGCGTTATATGCAGCCTCTTTCAACCATCTTACTTACAGAGAAATACTAAACTGTACTCGTCCAAAAACTCGACTGACGCACTCTTCTCAAACTCTTGGAAAGTGCTTTCCTAATGTAAGTATGGATAGGAAGATATACCTGAGGTTGAATCTTGTGAGCTCTGACGTAGTGTGTCCAGAATTATGTTGTTTATGATTTCTCGGCACTGATCCGCGAATCCGGCAGGTAACCAGCCGTCTCTCTCGTGGCATTTGGCATTCGGAACTGGCGTGGGAAGTTTCTCTAACATCGCCTCAATTTCTGGCACTTTCACATCGCAATACTAAACAAAAAGAATAAAAAGTAAAAAAAAAAGAGAAGAGAGAGAATTGAGAATAGTTGGTAGATTTTCTTCACTCGAAATAACTAAGGAAACATACCTGGTAGAACATTTGTCTGCTTGGCGGCATCATTCCCGCCCGAAAAACGTAGTTGGCTTCTTGGAAAAGAGCCGGGTTTTCTTTGGCTTTCGGCGGGGCTGACGCAGCCTCGTCGGTCACCAGCTCTCGACTGATGACCGACTGTTTCGGACGACAAGATGGCGTCAGTTTGTATGGAAGTAAATAGTTGCAGTAACTCCTCTTCGCCTTAACTTTGGTCCTCAGTCCTCCTAAACATTCATTCAACGTGTTTTCTTAAACTAGACGCATAGGATTTCCACAGGTTTAAAGCTGGCATTATCCACCTTTCGGGTCCAACTCTGGTTCAACATTTCATTAAAGTACGAGGAGGGGTTGGCACTTCTAAAATAAGTCGGGCTTTCAAGATTATAAGGGATTATAAGAGATTACAACGGACTACAAGGCTAAGGGTGTTCATTGGATTGCAAGAATACCAAAAGAACGTACCTTTTTTTCGTAACCGGTAGTCCAGAGTCTGATATATTCGAGAAGTTGGATCTAAGCGAGGATCATATCCAAAACGGACCCACATGACTCTCCAAGGCCCAGTCACGAAGTAATAGGCTGCCGCTGGCAGGAGGAACTTAAGTTGGTCGCTGCTATACTTCGTAACGCACATGAGAGCGTTTTTCGACCAGATAGGCCGCTCTTCAAAAAGCTGCAAAGCAAACAGCCCATTCATAAACGAACATACATCTCCTGGCAGAAAACGGTCAACTTACTGCACGAATTTTGTTGATATGATCATAATCAAGGAACTTGACTTGGAGCAGTTTTAGTGCCATGTCACGAGGCTTCTTAGGCACTTCAGGAATGTCAAACGTGATGAAAATTGCGTGGATAGAGCGTCTCCTTCGAGTGCGCCCAATTATGTTGTGTGGAACGCTCTTCTCCTGATCTGTATCTTTCCGATACATATATGACTGCATGAACAAACGTTAAATTTGTAAATCAATTTTATCGCTGGTTACAATACACTTACTAAAACACTGTGGACTAATATTTAGTCCAGTTAGTGTGCAATACTCACCTGTACAGAATCCATACGAGAGAAAACTGCAGGGGGTAAAAAATAATTGGCCGGTTCGTAAACCCATGATAATGGGGGAAGGCCTTTAGGAACAAGTGTGTCATATATATTTTCCAATTTCATGGGTTCTTTGGATGTACCCATCATTGGTAAGTACTGGAAGTCACATAAATCTAAAAGAATACAATAGGACGTCAGAGGCTGAAAGACTAGTCTTACCGTACTGGGGAAAAAAATAAATATAACAGACTTACTCTGAAACTTGAAAACACTTTCTACTTTGCCAACAATCACAGTGGTTAGTGTTACTTGTCCGTCTCTACTTCTTCTTCGTTTTATCTTCAAGAGAAGACCAGATGATCTATGTTTATCACCGCATACTGGCTTGCAGTACACATCATCAGACCGAAATCTTAGTTCTAATCTTCTGTTTTTTTCAGCATAAGCCTACAGAAATAAAGGCAAGAAGAAACAAACAGGCCATTAGGAAAACATTTGTGTACAACCATCAGAACCAAGGGTGTTGATTATCTAATGAAGTAAAAGTATTGGAAGTTGGCACATAAGAAGGTCAATTACATGATATCAGCAAATTGCTTTGCCACTTAAATAAAAAAACTGCAAGCCAACTCACAGGCCGAAAATTCAGATAAATAATATTTTCACAAGCTGCTTACAGATGACAGGTTAGGACCGTGAGTGTTCAAAATGTCTACATGGAACAGTTCAAAGTATAATGTCCCGAAGAGTATAGTATTATTGATTAGTTTTAAACATGAAATTACATAAGTTTGGGGAGTTTTATTTAGAAAAACTAAAGTATAAATGTCCTTACCGTAGATATACACCGCAAGCCGCCTAATGTCTCAAACATTTTATCCACGTTGTGCACCGCTCCTGGATACTCAATGCAAACAAGAGGTTTCCAATCATCATGTGATGTTGAAGATTGCATTTTGGCAATTATTAATAGAGTAAAACTAATATTATAACGTTCCTCAACTAAAAACCACGATCACCGCGATGTAAACATCGCACCGAGGAGTCTTCTTGATTGCACGTGTGTGCAGACTGCAGACGACGAATGCTATTTGCACCATAGAACAGTTATTTCCACAACCTCAGAGCTGACCGCGATGACGTCCTCCCACCGGGAAATTTCATAATGCGCTTTTAAATCACAATGCTCTCTAAGCATAAATGTAAACTTGCCTGGTCAAAAAGACAAAATGGACAAATAAGAAAAAAATAAATAAAGACAAGACAGACAAAGTAATAATATTAATAAATTGTGATTAAAAGATGTTGGTAGAGCTGTTTATAATTACCGGTATCAACAACAATCAGAACTTGTAACCAGACTATAACAAAGGTGAAACCTAAACGTTACATTAATATTTTCCTCAAGAGCTTTAACTGTATTTTGATCTTGTATTGATCTCCATTAACTGAGGCGAATCGCTTTCGTCAGAAAAATTAAAGGTACAACGAACGTCAAAATTTTCGGACGCATACCGCTGTAGGAGATAGAGGTACGTCTTATTTTTTAATACCTGATGCTTTTCCTTTCCGGGAAATTTTAATCTCGACGAGGGGATGGTGAAATGCCCTATATGGTGAAATCTACATGTAAAGGGAAGATTTGAAAAAGACTTTCTGTTTCAAGGGTGAAACGTGATACCCATGCCGCCCCGTCGCCAGCCTGCGTCGCTGTATTCCTCTGCAAAGACTGTCCTTACGGACGACATAAGGTTCCGAGTGCGAGTAATGCTACAGAATGGGCTCCCAATGAACCACACGCTCGATTACATAGACCAAGTAATTTCGTCATTGCCACCCGGTTCATCTACCGACATCGCTCGGAAAGCTTTGCGCTGCGCCGATTTTCTCGGCGAGAGGTTCCCTCTATCGCCCTCGCTTCTCGCTCTTCTGGTTCGAGTTTTGATCCACGACAGTACCACAGCGTTCCCAATAACCGCCCTGGATTCCTACCAAGTCCGCCAAGCTGTGCTTTACCGCCTCTGTGACCTCTGGCACCTCCAAGTCTATTACAACCTCCAGTACTTCCACGAGAACTTCAACATTTTCTCGACCCTCCAACGACTACAGTCTTTACCAAACTTACGGCAGGTCTTTTTGTCGCAATGGTGCAGCGACGAAATAGCCCGTCTTCTGAGTAAATCCTGTCCAAATCTCACACTCTTAGACGCGCAGAATTCCTTGTCTCTGACAGATTCCAGTGTACCTAGTTTAATTCAGTGCCAACGTCTCAAAGTTCTCTTGATACACTCAACCAGTATATCGGAAGCTGCATATCAGACTCTCCTCGAAAACCTCCCACTTCTGCGCAAGATTGGACCGTGTAACCGTTTGAAGTCCATAGTCTCAAAAATAACGCAAAGCACCGGTAGCTACTTGTCTCTCCGCGAATACGAGAGCTGTGAAGTACCCGACGATGAAGTCCTCAGTAAGTGTCCGCAACTCGCCAGCCTTCATTTGTATGGAACTCAGCCTTGGCAAGAGGGCCCTATTCCCACATTATTCCATCAAGTCACTCATCTTAAATTACAAGCTACCAGCGGCAACTACTTAAATCAACTGCTCACATCTAGTATACTCCATCTAGATCTGCAAGAGTATCACGAACTCATAACCGAAGCAAACGTGACAACAATTGCAAACGTCTGTACACAGTTACGCGTTCTTCGTTTGAACCAATTAAGCAATCAATGCCGACTTGCGCCCGGCAACAAGGAAGCTTTTCCTTTCAGCCATTTAGAAGAATTAGAGATACCGGACTCCGCTCTTGCCTTGGACATTATCAAGGTATCTCCACGGATGCGCCATATCTCGATACGGACGCCTCGATCTTCTTCGCCATTCTCGCTACGAAGTGTTTCAACGCATTGGACTGACGCTGCACTACAGAATATCACCGAGAAAAAATCATTGCAATGTCTTGAGTCCTTCGTTTTATCCACAAGGTGCAAGTTTTCAGTTAAGACGATTCTTAATTTTATCCTTGGCTGTGCAGAATTACGAGCTCTGGGAAACGTTCATACCTGGAGTCGCGGACAGTCATGGGAAGAATCAGTTCTTTATATTGAATCCTATTTAGAGAAGAATAATTTGGATGTTCAGATAATACACTGATGTTATGCTGAAATGTTTGACATACCAAGTCCACTTGTTGTTATTGTTACGGCTGCCCCATCTTGCCGCCGTAAACAACTTTTGCCGAAAACCGCCTCACAGTAAAGTTTTCGCTGTAACCATTTGTCCCTAATGCAAGATCTCAGTTTCTAATAAATAACCGAAAAACTATCGGACCCTAAACTGTTTCTGTTGGTCGTCGAACAGAGGTAACGAAATATTAACATCGAAATGTAAAAAATAACGTTTTTATTTTGTGATACACCGTTTCTAGAATCGAACAACTCGGTTCCCAAGAAAGTGTTGGCTTAATCGAACCAGATTTGTAGACGTAAAAAATATCAAGGTAACGCAACGGCTAAAAGTGAAGCAAGCAGGTCATAACGCAACCAGGTGATAGATAAGAACGACGCACTCTATATGGGACAGCCTGAATACGGGTTTAATTTTCCCGCCTTCATTCATGATTAGTTCTAATATGTCCTATTCAAACGTGTCCCATTTAAAGCACGTCTCCCTTAACGTCGCTTGCTCTTGCTGCCATCCATTACAAGTCGCTCCCTCTACGCAAAATACACCTCTCATTTCATCACAACATTTCCGAACAGAGTAACAATCTTTACATTAAAATACTTTGTACTTTGTCGCCATGTATATACAAATTAAGAATAACACATTAAGACGCGGGGGAGTCAGGCAATCTATGTACAGGGATATAAAGGCATGGGTGGTGACACATAACTTCTGTTGAGGCCTAGCTAGCTTACAATAGCTACAGATAAACATGGCTCCATTTAACACAAACGAAACGTGCTTTCAACAAAGACAAACTGCACGTGATTCTTAAACAAAAACAATTTCATGCTACGATGAAAGCTAGAAAAGAACAGTCGAGATCACGCCGCGAAGCGGTTTCTGATTTTTATAAGCTGCGCGAACAATCTAAGACCGGTAAGACTCGTCACATTTATTTTTATATTCGTTTATGAAAGAATATGAAATTTTAAAAGCTGTCATGAACACTGTCATTAAAAAAAGCTAAATAATAATGAAGAACCCCACAAACCGCACACCGATACGATCATCCAATCGCTAAAAAATTGACGCCGAATTTGCCTGTGACGTCACAACTCATACCAATTTCGTATGAATTGTGACGTCACTAGCGACTTCGACCTCGATTTTCAAGCGATCGGATGATCGAATCGGTGTGCGGTATAAGGGTTTCTTCATTGTTTTCTGAGCTCATTTAAATGGAAGTGTCTATAGAAATTTGTATTCTTCCCCATTCTACGAAATACACTGTGAAACCACGTATATTTTTCAAATCGTTAAATCAGAAAATATATGAGGCGACGTCTCATCTCGACTGGAAATCTTTTTCGAGTAGAGATACTATTTGAGTCCAAATAAATAACTTTCTTTCTTCCATGTCACAACCACAAAATCACAAAAACCGAGGTGGTAGTACATAAAAACGGTGCTACCGATTCAAGGTGACAACGTTGAAATAAAACAAACCGTCAAAACGACGGTTGGAACGATAATTAAGATTTCCTTTAGATTACACTCTAGAACATTTTCTACAAATCTACTATACTTACGTTGCTGTGTTAAATGCGCAAGCTTGAAAAAGATCCTAACGATACATAATGCTACCCGTATACAATGCGCACTTCAGTGGGGGTATTGCGGCGCCAACATTCGTCCAATCCGCTCATAAAATTTCAACAATGATATTTCAACGATTCTTTTACAAAACATTAATTAATAAATTTTGTAACACTGGTACATGCTTCTGTTCCTCTACGAGAAAAAAATATTCTCTTTCCCTATTCATGGGGTTGAAACTTGATAAATCTCTTAAACTGTCACTATCACTTGGACGAAGAATGAAATTAAATTTTGAAGCGGCGAATCTGCCGATCATGGAAAAGAGACTTAAAGTAGGAATGTAGAAGACTAAGGGGAAACCAATACAGCATGTCCTCTCCCCCAACTCGTTGTGCGACGACCTTAACAATCTAGAGCACATTACGTTGATATTTCAAGAATAAGGAAACAAAAACGTTATGCCATCCAAAGCTAATCAGCAAGTAAACACATTTTGTCCAAGCCAGAAGCACATACTTGAAACCATTTAAGATTTCCTAAGGAAAATAATCTTTACAACAATAAAACGAAGTGATCGACGCAAGTGAATCAACACGTGTCTTCAAACTCTTTCACAGCCACAACTCCTCCTTTAACGACGGGGACGGACATTCATTAGTTTCGAAAAAAAAAATAAAAGGTTACTGCTAGAATTATCAATGTCAACGAAAAGCAGCACTTATCAGTTATACATTCCGAGTTGAATAAAAGATAATTAAAACCGATAAGACGTTCAACTACGAGAGTCAGGTGCGTTGCTTCCAACAAACAGAATATAAACATTTCAAAGACAACAAAGCCACTCACGCGACTCTGATAATTTTTTCGCCTGCGATACAACTTCCACCAAGATCACATTCTTCAAAAGCCAACGATGGCCTCGACTCGACATTCGCGAACAATTATAAATATAGTATATATATATATATATTTATATATATAAATATGTACAAAAATTCTATTTTCTCCGAAAGAAAATAAAAGTTGCTGCGCTCAAAATCTGTAACGGAGAACTTGTCTTAAAATAAATTACGTCGGTGGAGGCGAGGTTAAAAAAGTACGTACATCGCCCCCGGAATCTAGCATCACTAAAAGAAAAGGTGATCTACTCTTCACTCCTTAACCCTTTAGTACCCTCCCGCGGCCTCCTCTCCTCCTCAACAAAGCCCTCTCACTCCCACAAACGTGAGAGGTAAAAAATTGTTGATCCTCTTTACATGTATTAAACAAAAGAAAAAAAAGAAAGAAACGTTTACGTTAGGTCTACTCGTTTTAGACATCCATAAGATAAAATTTCCAGCCCTCAAAATTCTGTGCGGGGAGCTCAGGAGCATTCAAAAGAATTGGGATACGTTAAAGGTAAACAATAGCTCGTTTCTGAGGTCAGTACGATAAAATTTCAAGTTGTGTACAATTAGTACACAAAGTTTTACGGCAATTCAAAAAAATAAAAGAGTATTACTAGAAACAATGAGTTAACTCATTTTTACAGTCTATAACACAAAATTTCAAGTCTCAGATATTCTTCGCAGATTCTTTTGTTAATTTTAAAAATACGGAACTTATGAGGCAAACAATAAGTTCACTCATTCCTCACGGAAAAATGTCATGCTGCAAATATCCTGTACAAGAACCTCTGCGGCATTCAAAATTTTAGAGAAATCTGAGGCAAACAAAACGTTCACCGTTTCTGAAGTCTAAACGATAAAATTTAAGCCCCGAAAATTAACTTTAGAGACCTCTGAGGCAAACATAAACTTTATTGTTTCTCAAGTCTAAACGATAAAATTTCAAGCCCCGAAAATTCTCGGCGGGAGATATCTGAGGCAAACAAAAAGTTCACTGTTCCTGAAGTCTAAACGATAAAATTTCAAGCCCCGAAAATTCTGTGCGGGAACTTTTGGAATATAAAGAAATGATTTCAATAGTCGTAAAATTGTTGCTAGGAACTTTTTAAGTATTAGGAGGGCGTCCATAGGTAAAAATTGGCGCGCGGGTCGTGTGGGGGTAACTTAGGGGTCCGAATGAGATTCGAGCATTTCCGTGAGGAACGTGTCGATAGGCACGTCGCCGATGAGGCGGAAGAAGAAGAGGTGCTCGAGGCACTTGAGTCCGATGGAGCGTAGCGACGGCAGCCGCAGGAGCAGCTTGGCGAAGCGGCCCGGCTCGTCGGGGTGCGTGGTGCGCGTGTACTCCTCCAGGGCGGTGTACACCTTCTCCCGAAGGATCTCCACCTCCTGTTGCGACTTGAGGCCACGCACGTCCGGGTTGAACAGGATGATGGTGCGGAGGCAGCCCAGCTCCGACTTGTCCATCCGCATGTCGCGCATCTTGGTCACGAGCTCGGTGAGCACGCGGTCGAAGATGTTGCCCACGCCGGCCTGGTGCGCCGAGTTGCGGTGGACGGTCAGGCCCGTCGCCAGCACGATGCCGTCGCGGACCTCGATCGAGCGATGCGAGAACGCCGCTATCAGCAGCTCGTTCCAACCTGGAGGTCACCCAACAACGCGTCTTAATACATTTTCGTCCCTTCCTTCCTTCAGACCTTCTCAATCTCGTTAACCTAAGTGTTTAGAAAAGGTGTAACTGTATGGTCCTCCCAGCCTAAGGTTGGACCTGGCGGCACAATTTTGCACCACCGTACTCAGCTAGAACTCGAACATCACCATTTCTTCCAGTTTCATTTCACGCAGATCACAAGAGAACATACAGAAAAAATTTAAAAAAAAAATTGTTACGATTGGTATGAGTAGGCTGGTGCAAAAGTTTGCCGCCTGGTACAACCTTACGCTTAGGCAACTATATATTTTGAGTTTTGAATCACGAGGCCCGTTAATTTTTCGAATTAAAAATTAACACAGCTTTTTTTTTGGCCTTAAATTTCATTAAAGAGCGTATTGGACTTGAACAAACTGTTTTTTCAATTTTTAAGTTCCAAAAGCTTACGCTTCAATTTGACAATTTCTCTGGAAATCAAGTTGAGATCGCTTATTTTTTTTGGACAACGAGAACGGTGGTTAATGGTTCTAGCTTTTCAGTAACTATTTAGGTGGTTCAAAACACCCTGTGAAACTATATGCCGTAGATTTAAAACATGTACATTTTTCATGCATAGAGACGATATATCGAGCGAGTTACGGACCCCTTAGGATTTCCGGAAATGATGATGCTGTCCACTCGACACGAGTGCCATGCGTGTTGCCTACCACGGGCGGGGTTCCTCACTTTTCAGCCTGTCGTGGACAATACGCGTAGCACTCATGTCGAGCCGGTTAAATCGTCATTTCGGAAAATCTTTAGGGGCTCGTAACTCACTCGGTACGGGTTATGCCCGTTAAGCTAAAAAAAATAAAATAATAATAACAAAAAGAAATAGTTTAAAAAAATCTATCAAAGGAAATGTAGCTTTGTAACCTTGTTCAAAGTTGAATACTTGAGCGTTTTAAGATGAACTGAACAACTGACCTGCTCTGAGTAGCAGCACCTGGTCCTCAAGAGGCAGCGAGGCGAAGTGCGGGATGTGCTTGGCCCACTCCACCAACTGATAGAGCTGCTTGTTCGTCGCCTGGCAGATGTTGGACATGCCGGTCTGACAGAGATCAGCATAAGTACGATACACGAGTGTTTAGCCCCCCAAAGGCGCACTGGCGCCCCGCAAAACTTACATCCATGTCCGCGTGGTTCTCCATCTTGCACTCGACGCGCAGCTCCGCCTCCAGGATCCGCTCCACGGGCATGTCCGTGTGCAGGTTGCTCGTGGACTCCACCTCGCCCTGGTCGCGCTCCTTCGTCCGCTGACGC
>Ga0058701_10005699_pt1 | contig 10396 bp, 4 predicted proteins | sample AgamicOrMae_FD_97039 | JGI IMG/M metagenome (GOLD analysis project Ga0058701, IMG submission 97039) | Agave microbial communities from Guanajuato, Mexico - Or.Ma.e | ecosystem: Host-associated > Plants > Phyllosphere > Phylloplane/Leaf | place: Guanajuato, Mexico | collected 2012-06-04 | reverse complement strand
TTACCCAAAAATAATTACAAGAGGCTTGCACAATTGTTCAGGCTGCCTTCATTGGGTGATTTTGTAGCTTCTTTGGTTTGAAAATCAAAATTTGTTTTGTGCCTGGTTTGTTTACATACCCCACGCTCTCTAAATGGCTCTCTACTTTAGAGCTCTGTTGTTTTCTTGTGTGTTATTACTACCCATAAGCGATGGTAAATGTCGCCGAGAAAAGAGCGATATCACGCTCCGCGACTAGTAACCCGATTTGGATAGGATAGGTTAAGTTCGGTTAGGTTAAGTTTGGTAAGGTTTCGTTAGGTAACATTCCTTTTGCCTCCCTCCGCTCGGTTTAGTGACAAAAAAACAAACCAAAAAAAATCCAGCTTTCAAATTTACAGTCCTATCGATCGAAAATAGGAATCCAACTCCCCTAAAGGCATCATTCTATGAACGATGTGAGGTATTTAGACCCCGAACACGATTGAAGACAGCAGGGTCGGGAGCGAGCATAAATTGGGTATCAAGGTTACAGTGAAACTCTCCAAAGCTGTTTCAGAGGGTCGTTGCCCATGAGCTGCCCATGAGCTTCCATTGGCGACAATGGGCAGCCGTATGGGCAACCAGCGCGCTCCCGCCGTTCAAATGCAACGACGCTGTGTTAGCTACAGAATGCACTTAGGCCCCTCGACAGCTTCCTGTGTTTCGCCGGCTCCGAATGAGGTTGAAATTGGAGTCGCAACGAGATATGGAGAAGGGGGCCCTTGCGCCGACCAGCGTTGCCACGTTGCGCCAAATTCAACCAAGGTCATGACAGAAACGAAATAAGACATGTTAATAAAGGCCACCTTACGCTCACTAAAAATGGTAATTTTTGTTAGATTTCCTCTATAGATTTTCAAGATAAGGTCTGAATATAAAGTCACAAAATTTTGAAACTAGGATGATTTTGCAATATCGATGAATTGAAGGGTACCACTAAAACCAAAATGACCGGATTTTTTTTAAGATTCATTTTTGGGCGCTTTGAAGACATCTACTTTTTTCTTAAATTGCCAAAGTTTCATACGAAATGACCACCGTTAGGCGATCTCGCAAGTTTGGCAACACTGCTGCTGACATTTAGAGCACTGTCGCTCGTCGCGTTACGTAAAGCATTACATAAGCGTGACTTGTCATAACGAGATGCAATAACTGACCTCTGTCAGCGTGCAGACGAGATTTATAAACGGTGTCTAAAATGCTTTAGTCCGCATGTTCTCTCGCGGAACAGGCGTTATTTATAAAAGGGGTCAGACAGGTTTCTCAATATTTTCTTGATATTGATTTGATCGTTAAAAAATGCCGCTTTACAAGGTTTCACGCGAACAATCGCGAGTCGAATTCCTCTTGATGAAAACTTGTAATTACTTCCCGGGAAATCGCATGGAGAATCTTGGTCAAAGTGGCTTTAAAGCGAAAACCAAGGGGAGGTAAGGTACAAACTTAGTGGGTAAACTGGTTTGCAAACCTGATTCCGCGTTGAAACAAGAGGCTGAAGTTCGAACGTGGAAGCGAAGGGCAGGTAAAGTGAGCAGGCGGGAAATGGGGCCCTTCTTAAGGGCATTCAACGACGGGTTAGGGCACGTTGCGGAGATGTGCTAGCTTGTCGGACGCCGTGGCTTAACATTTACTGAGCCTCATTCAAAACAATCGAATGTAACCTAACCTAATCCGAAGGGACGTTAACTCAAACACACCTATATTAACTAAAAACAGATCATATGTTCAGACTAAAATGGCATAATATCGACGGAGTAGCATGTTAAGGTCTTGGTGACTTTTACTCGATGAGCAGTGAAGAGTGTAGTCGAACTACTTCAGAGAAACACTCAACAAGTTAAAAAAAAAGCAACTTGCGTCGAATGTAAACTTTTAATCATCTGGAAAGGGTTGAGTTCCATACTTTCAAGCATCAACCACTTTGAGTTTTGAACGTAGTATACTCTTTAGAGTTCGAGAAAAAAAATTCACGAGAAGCATTGCGCCGGCGAGATGATAGAACATCTCTCAAGTAGAAGTACTTGACGTCGAGCGGGTTGCCTATAGGATATATGTGAACTATCCCATTTTCCTCGTTCGGCTGAAAGCAGCACTCAAAACTTTATTGGTCGCTCATTGACTTCGCTGTCCCACTAAGAGAACTCTCGTGTCATCTCTGTCTCGAGACATTTATGTATACGTTGGGGAGAAGGACGGAGCACCAACATGGCGGCTGCAGTTAGGCCTAACAAGTTACGGTGCGTAGCGGAGCGCTTGTTACGTCACCATAAGCGCAAAAATGGCGGCGACTTGACCTGCGACAGAGCTACTTAACACTCGCCGTCAATTACGATATACTATGACAGCGTACACGGTGCACTTAAAAGATTGCATCATTAACCTCTTTTGTTCCACTTTCAGTCACCAAAGACATCTGACTTCACGTACTTTTGCATAACCTTAGTATAACGACCAGCGCTGTTAACGCTAACTCAAAACGTTAGCGCGCTAACGCTAACTCGCTAAAGCAGGTCTTTAGCGCTGCGCGCTAACGCTAACGCTAATTTTAAAACCTTTAGCGCGTAGCGACGACGCTAACGCTAACGTTAGCGCGTAGCGGCGCTAACGCTAATACTATTAACAATAGAGCCCCATTTCATTGTGTTCATAAATCAGAGCTATTTAGTCGCATTGTACGCATATTGAACTAAAATAGACTCTTTTGTGGACTGATCATTCGCGAGTTGTAGTGCTAAATTTTGGATTAATAGCGTATTATCAGTCTAATGTAAAATGTAATAAATTGGAAAAATATCTTTGCCAAATTTCACTCTTTAACAATAACAGCCTGTAGCTGCTCTCTGCAGCGTGTTTCCAGCCGATGCAGGAGCTGACGAGGCGGACTGAATTTTTGTCAAGCCACCGAGCAGGCGCCGAGTCCTCCCGAAAAGTACCGGAGCTGCCCGATCCCTAAGTCTTTACTACCGGCAAATTTAAAAGCGGGCGGGCGGTCGCGGAGGCGACTTTGGCGCTCGCGTTAGCGCCAAAAAGTTAGCGGCGCTACGGTCGCTAACGTACCCGATTAGCGCGGTGCGCTAACGCTAGCGCTAATTGGAGATTTTAGTGCGCTAACGCTAACGCTAATTAGCGTTAGCGACCGTAGCGCCGCTATCGCTAAATTAGCGTTAACAGCCCTGATAACGACGCTTACCGTGAGATAAGAACCTTACTGAAAGATACTAGTCCGTCTATGAATATCACACCCCACGAGTGGAGTTCGTATCTTCTTCAGAGGAAAAAAAAACAACTGAATATTCCATTACCAAAACGAGACGAGAAGATTATTCCGGATTGATTGTGGAACAACAGATTCTGGAGCGGCATAATGGAACCCAACTATATGAACCAGTGTTAAAAGTCAAATGATTCCCCAAACACAAATCGAAAGGCCATCACCATTATGCGGAATTACTGGATGCTGTGACAATATTTCAAGTAACAACGACCCCCAGTATAGTATACTGCAATAAAATGACAAATACAGATTCACTGAGTACATAGTGAGTTTTGTGTGGAAACAACAGGAAAAAGTTTTAGTTTTGCGTGGATTGTGGAACAATCGTATTCAATACTCATTTTTTTAAGGTAAATATTTTAAATAGAAAAGCTTGGCGTGAGGTTTTACAACGTAATATTTGATAGATTCACAAGAGGAAAAAATAATAATATCAAGAGCGTTACAATATACAACAAATGGAAATTCAAAACATCTTTAAAACTAAGATTAAATTCGGAGATTTCAGAATTGTATTTTCTGCGTCTTGTGCTCCACTCTGGTCTAGCCTTGCTCTCTTAATATGTATCATAGGATTAACGACAAATAAGCACGTAGATGAGGCTAAGCTATGCCTCGGTGGCCTGTGCCTTGCTTCGATATCGCTCCGGTCGGTGACGGGATGGCGAGGTTAACTTAAGTAGGGCTACGTTTTGTTCCAGGCTTATTGCATTCAGCTACATACCGAAACGAAAGGAAATGCTGAAGGCAGAAAATGCGTTTCAAATTCGCAATCTGTTGAAAAGAAGGTTTCGCTGGGCTATAAATCGCGGCTGGCCCACAATTCCAATTTCCACACCTCGGACAGATTGATCGGCCAAAATGAAACTTTTTATGCGCGAAATTTTGAGGGGATGCCACGTGTCAATAACTGACACCGGAACCGACCTACAAACCCCAACTATGATTCATTCGACGCGAAAACGATGTCGATAGTGAGATTTACGCTTCTATTATCCATGTAAATCTCGGTTAAAAGCGGCGGCGAGGCGGGACGATGCGGGGCGAGGAGAGGCGAGACGGGGCGAGACGGGACACGGGGGATTCTATTAGAGAGGTGTGCCATACGGCCCTTCTGACAGAACGCCCTTAATAATCGTTTATTCATTTTCGGTCGCGTCGCAGGGAACTATGCAAGCTCTTCGCCGAAAAATTAATCAGTAATAATGATAATACTTTCTAGGTAATTGGAACGCGAGGCTGGAAGTGAGAACTAAATGAAGACGTTAAATTACGATGCATTTTGTAACCGCCGTGTTTGTGTGATACGCCCTCCTGCGCAATCACGAAACCACTAATTATTGAATGAAAACGAGCTAATACCCCAAATTTTGTAAGAATTAGTGTAACATATGTGAGATCATACTCCACGGACAATCCATTTTGTTATATTTACATCGCGAAAAGTTTCCGGTCAAACATTTTTAAATACTGTTATCCATGGTAACCGACGTAAGGCTAAACGTAAACACTAGATAGCATTTGGACGTAGGCTGTGAATATACATGATCAAAATACATTAAAAATATTCTTTTCGAGTTAGGGGATTGCAATTTCACTGTCACTTGACAACCGGAAGTGCCTGTGCTCACTAAATAGGAATTCCTGGCTAAAGGAATCGAGATTTCCCATCTTCTACGATCTATGAATGAACACAGCGCTAGCTAATGTCATCTGGTTTCTCGACAGGATGACATTAATCAAGGCAACTCGTTAGAGACTCGTGGATTTGGTGTTCGTAAAGGAATGCACCGGCGTGCGAATACGTGAAAGGTGAGATCCTTTCAACAAAAAGCACGGACATCTTGAATTCCCCACCACCGAATTTAAAGTCTGCACCTCATAGTGCACCACTACTTGCACCATTACATTACCTTACGTGAGCACCTCTTCCCGGGTAATTACATCTCAATGACGGTATTTGTTCAATAATGATGATACCCTGATACAATGAAATACATAAACTTACGGGTTCTTTGAAAGAGTTTCTTTGGGTGAGTCTGTGCAAATATATATTTTCCCGGGAGTAGCTGCTGCAAGTAGCTCACTGCATCTGCTTAGGATTTACTAAGAACACGTCCCTTGCAATGCAGCATGTTAACAAGAAAACATACGCTATTCAAAGCTGTACGTAGATCTGCGAGCTGTGACATGAAGTGTATGTTGCCAACGTTCGCAGCAATTGAAGGCGATTGGACTGTGTTGCCCAGAAGATACGCTTAGGAAACTTCGAGGGATCTTCAGCGCTGTCACAAACAAAGGGACTATACTACGAAGCAAAATAATGGGGAAACTTACTGGCCGAATCCCCTTTGTGAATACTATAACAGTACTCTTCTTAGAGTACCTTCATTAATGATCTTCGTTGTTTAAAACCAAAAACAAATAGCAGGAACTCGGTCGAACGGTTCGTCATGTAATGCAATTTTCCTTTCAAAAATGCATTGGATGTGACTGGTAAAAGCAATTCGAAAATTTCAGGAAAGCAGAATGCCGGAGGTTGGGAAGATTATAGCGTAATTTTTTGGCTAGCCGCAACTCTCACTGAGCTTGCAAACACCTATCGTTTCTTGGAAACGCGGTGTTTGCTATATTCAAATGTGTGCAAACCTTCACCCACACTGAGCGAGATAACTATACCACGACACAGTAGAGCACCGAAGGTAAATACGATGTCTTAGAATAAACAATGACTTTAGGTTGCAAAACGATCCCCTATAATGACGCATCCATCGATTCGGGTATCTTCCTCAATTTGATATATCCATGACGCAATTTAAAAATCCTACCGCGAAACATAGTTATAAAACCGTATATTGAGGAGTTCATATACGGATAGCTAACAAACTCCCTTCGGTTGAGTCTGCTCCTCCCCTGTAAATATTGCCGGTTTCAGATTTTTTTTCCATTTTTTTAAAGCCTTTTTGCGAGTTATAGATATTCTACTAAACAGATTAATAATCGCAAAATGTTGCGTCAGCGATTTAATTTTCGACTGTTTCTCGGCATGAAGGGGTTAAGCATTTCATCTGCAGGCAGCGTTGTGCCAATCCCAGATGAGTTGATGGCATCGCTCTAGTAGAACCTTCTCAGGGGAGTGTATTTATAGGGATGCATTCCATTTGGAAGGAGCGCTGCTCCATGGAAGGAAAAATAGCAGCGATTTGTAGCTGCGACACTGCGACTATTTAGACGGCACCGGCCTCCATTTATCTCCCTCTCCCGCCTCTCCCCAGGGGTGGGGGCTCTCCACAGGAGCCCTCTCCCCCAGGAGGGGCCCTCTTCCGAAGGGGCCCTTCTTCAGGGCACGGGAAACCCTTCGGAAATGCCCTACGGACCCTCCGCCAAGCCTATCTAACCATCGCCACTTCTGTGTTGCTACCAATACACCCTAGATTGCGCTCTTTCACTTGCAAATACAATCTAGATATAGCCGCTTCGACTTAAGGTTGGTGCTGCGACTGAGCAGTGTGTCGACTACCCCCTTTTCCAGGCTGGCATAACCTACACACGAACATAATCTCTCCTCCAGCTGTCTCCCAACCATACTAACCTATAACTATACGTATCTTAACTCCCCTACCTTAACCTAATTGTAAGTTAACCCAACAAACCCATTGGACGCCTACTGAAAATGCGGCTCGCACTACTTGGCTATTCATCTCTGCAACGTAATAAATTCGAATGACAAAGCAGTAACACAAGTTTCGTTAAAGAAAAAAACCTCTGCCTTCAACAACGTAGATTCTAGAGCGGGTAGCGCAATTCAGAAAAGTACCCCCCTTTAAAGTGACCCGAAATGGCGCGTGCAACCGTAAGCAAATGTTCCTGACCACCTTTAAACGCTTACGAAGTCATCGTCTGGGAAGCTCCTTAACTGACCTTTCCAACAGACCCTCTTAACACACGAAACGTACCCTTCCTAACAGAACCTTCTCTCTTCAACGTGCTTTCCTCCCTCAAAATCGAACCTCGTCTACAAACAGACCCCACCTTTCAGCAAAAATACCCCTTCCAATACAACTTCCCCCTCCACGAAACCTTCCCCCTCCACAAAACCTTCCCCCTCCGCAAAACCTTCCCCCTCCACGACATCAACATGACGACTACTCCCGTGCAGTATGGCGTTTCAAAGCAATAATCTTAAAAGAGTCCGCTAAGACTCGCGGCGAACAAGCTAATAAAATGCACTGCTTTGGCATCGATAAATCAACATCGTAATTTGGTTAACGTTCGGATGAATTACAAAAACTTAACCAAGAATCGAAATCACCTCCTTTACGCTAGTGAACTGAGCGTTTGTGTTTATGGAGGGGTAACTGATCAATCCTACGAATTATGGCAGCGCGCGTTTGAGCTTATCGAAGGCAATACATAACAGGGATCGGCGTTCACAGCGCGAATTATGCTGAAATTAATCCGCACATAAATTTCAAGCATCCTGCAGCAAAACAAAGACTATATGCTTTACGCTCCTGCGGTGTGATTAAAAAAAAAAAACGCCCATGAACTAATAAATTCTTTTCGATTAAACCTAAACTTCAAAGGAGTTTTCGAAAAGCAGCATCATAAAAAAATGTCAAACTTTCAGGATTAAAGGCTAAATTTTCCATTTCTTTCATCCACTCTCACTTTACTTTCAATTACGATAACCACATGCCACCATAAATGTTAGCTCTGGTCAGGTTTGTGCGTTGCTTGGCTGTCATTCAACACGAGGTGAAAAATTCCATCTATATAATTTACTGTGTATCGAATCGAGAGCCCCACTGGAATGAGCGGCCTAATCAAAGTGGAACAAGACAAACTACGGGCAAGAAAATCGGATACCTGCGGCATTTAATCTTTGGAGGACACTTTTACTTCCATGGAAGAGCTGTTTGTTTGCGCTACTATTTGTTAGGTTGAGGTTGAGGGGTGCGGATCCTACCCACGGGACCTCGACCCGCCGCGCAGCTGAACTCCAAACGCCGGGTCAGCGGTTAAGGAGCCACGCACGAACACAATCCTTCACAATGAAAGAAGCTACGTGAGGAAAAAAAATCCTTCGAAAAAGGATTAGTGCCGTAAAACTACAGATTTCTAAGCTCCAGTATAATTTTTAATAAGTTCCTCATCTTCTCTAAATATTTTCCAAAATCAATATTCTTCTAATTTTTTTTCTAATCTAATTTTTTTTTAAATATTTTTTTTCAAAATCTAAAAATTTTTAAAACCATTTTTTTTCTAAATTCAAATATTTTCTGTCCAAATCCTTGCTTTATCAGCTTTTAAGATGTTTTTTTTCCTTGTCTTTTTAGTTTAGTTTAGCTTAAACTATTATTTAAGAAATGCTGACGTTTAAATTACGTCGAATCGCTTTTTTTAAGATCATAAATCAAAGATTTTTTAGCTTGGCCCTTGGGGGGGAAATATCCAGTAAGCTGACTTCCAGCACTGCTATCCCACGTAAAGCGATCTAAACCCCGGGGAACGAGTCTTGGTCGGAGATACTTATTATCTCAGACACCCAATACCCTTCCGTTCAATTACTCTGGAGATCACTAAAGGTTCTCTAAGTCTAGACCTCATTTCTCACGATTTAATCCCAACAAACCGTTAAGCCTCCCCGTCATTCGACCTCCCTAAACGGATACATAAACTGGGCGAAATCCGGAAGAAACCCTTCCTCGTGAAAAATGTCCATCGTGAGGCCGGCTGGCCCAAACCTTTTCTCGGAATAACAGCAAAACACGGCGCTTCCGACTTTTTGCTTGTTTTCGACAAGGCCTTTAGCCGAATCAGTAGCTAACTATCATTAGCTGAACCCTCCCCGTCATCAATGAAGTAAGTTTTTCAATATTGGAAATTTTACAATAATAAATAAGAAACTATAACGTTCTCCGAAAGCAGGTGGGCTTAAAAAGCTTAATTTTCTAAAAAATATCGGTCCAAATGCGGCTGTTTCAATTAGAAAGTGAAAGTATACGCTCTGACAAGAGAACAAAAGAGAAGAAGCCGTTTTTCAACTATGTAATACGTCTCCATAGAGCCATAAATTTTAAGCAGAAGCTTTCATTTTATCGGCGATCAACGAACACAATATTGGCCGCTCCTCCGCATCTGATTCTTGTCGCTCAAATGCCACGTGAGCCAAGCTTATAAATCACGCAAAACACGAAACGTGCGCTGTGCCTCTTTTGCAAGCTTTTATTCCAAGGCTGTCAATACCGCTCTTTTTTTTTTTAAAAAAAAGGGCCAAAAATTTATTTTCTATTTAAAGATCTATTCAAAGAGAAATTTCATAATTCCCTGAACAAAGATCAAATATGATTTAGGTGGGCCTGGGCCTCCATTCTGCATCTTGAGCATGGTTTGATTCACTGCAAAAACAATGCTCAATTCAAGTATGGTTTCTGGCCTTACTTTAAGTTGCAACATTTTTAAGTTGAGAAAATCTTGTTTTAAGTAGGATATAATGCTTAAATCAAGAGAGGCGTATGACTGAGTTTCAGCGGTAATTCGAACTGAAAACTTAAATCAAGTATCAAAGCGACTTAATTTAAGTCCACATTTTGACTTAAAGTAAGTTCGATTAAGTACTCGCCTAAAAAGCAAAAAAATATTATTTTGGGCCGTTTTAAGCTATTTATAACGTCAAAAATCCGTCTACAAGACACTTATTGATTACAGTGTTTGGCTGCAATGCAATTTTGGTTTAATCAGAGAATTTATTATGTGTGATGTCGCTGGGATTCGAACCACTGAACTCTCTCTCCAGAGGACAGTGCTTTACCTCTAGACTACGAGTGTACTCGTTTAAACGGAGAGTTTTCAGTTTATTTATGCTAGCGCTTGATTTAAGATAGCACGAACTTATATTCAGTTACATAATGAGCTTACTACGAGTGAACGCTTAGATTTTCTTAATTTAAGTCGCGCTGGACTAAAATTAAGATTAATCGGACTAAATTTAAGTAATTTTGCTTAAAATAAGATCAAAAGATGACTTAGAAGTTCAACCTCACTTGAATTAAGTCAAGACTAGTATTAAGCATGATCTTAATTTAAGTATTTGTTTTT
>Ga0058701_10005698_pt1 | contig 10396 bp, 5 predicted proteins | sample AgamicOrMae_FD_97039 | JGI IMG/M metagenome (GOLD analysis project Ga0058701, IMG submission 97039) | Agave microbial communities from Guanajuato, Mexico - Or.Ma.e | ecosystem: Host-associated > Plants > Phyllosphere > Phylloplane/Leaf | place: Guanajuato, Mexico | collected 2012-06-04 | reverse complement strand
TTCACACTCTCGCTAGGAGACGCTCACGTCTCGTCACGCTGGTGGGCCCATAACCTGCATCGCCACGCGGTCACCTTCATAGTGGACTTCTTTAACACTGCCAAATAGATCATCTTTCCTGCATGTTCCGAATTCTGGGTTAGGAAAGTTAGGTTGCCTCGCGCCTTTATCCGCGTACCGGAAGGTAGAACAACAGAAATCTTCATGAATTACAGTTCATTTTTTAACGTTAAGTTTAATTCGCGAACCGTTTGGGGCGACATTTGAATATATTTTTCAGGGCCTTACAAGGCTGGTGTGCTGACAGCCGTGAGTTATTGGCTGCAAACAATTATGATCGGGCCATCACCGATGTCAGACAACCCTGTTAAGAATTCGCTCCGCAAACTTTTGTGGGCTCTGTCAACGCTGGGATGCTGTCAAGTGAACTTTTCCCAGGAAACGATTTTTTTTAGTATTGGTGAATTTCAAAACTATTTTTGGCGCATTTTTTCGTTTGGTTTAGATTCACAAACCGGTTTCTCATTCCAATGATTCGCGGTCTTTGATTTTCGCGCTAATTTTACTTCGGGGAAAAAGCATCTTATTTTTGGAAATGTTTGGTCATTTGTCCGGCAATTCTGTACGATGTCCGGCAATTCTGATATGCAAATATTCTGTACGATGCTGACTTTTCGAAATTTCGCTCGGAAATATGAGCGTGTTTGATATACCGTACATTTCACGCAACCGATAGACCTTAATTACGATACTATCTGCCACTGATGAAGCAGGGTGCCTATCGAATCCAGTAAAAAAGGGTTGCTGAATTGGAATCTTTGAGCTTTCACTGTCAAGTACCCGTTGGCTTAATCAAATTTGATTCGCAAGCATTGAATTGAAAAGTGTATGCCTCTGTGACGCGGCAATGGATCTAATTGATTTTCGCCATCCTCAAATGAGCTGCTCTCGAAATCTTGGCGAGGCGCGGCGGAAATGCGACGTCTTTTCAATGACCGCATAAGCAAGCATGTCGAATGCCTTAACAAAGGCTATTCACTCAGTTGACTTAGGCAATTGGGCCTCATTTCATGGCCTTCTTTAACGTTAATCAACCAGGATTCATTTCGCCTCTTAATCCCTGACTATTTAGGACAGCCAGGCCATACCGTGTACATTTTTAGGTTGCAGTTTTTACCTATTGCGTTTCATTTTTCGTCAAAGAAAGAGCGGCAGCGAAGCAGAGTCCACCTAACGTAGCTTAACTTAACCTACTACCGCCCAACGATGCCGTTCCGAAACAGAAAAAAAATATTTTAGATAATTTTTTCAGTTCGGTATTTTTACAATTTAAAAAAGGCATTTTCCAAAGCTTAAAATTGCGTATTTTGCTAGAAAAAATCCTTCCAATTTCTCTCAAGCGAAATTTTACTTGAAATACTTTGGGCTGTTATGGGTTAAGGAACTGACTCGATTAACCTGATTGGCTCGTTCATTCCCATGTTGTGAATCACAAAATGATCAAGTGAAAACTTTAATGGAGTTCTGATCGATGTTTCCTTTTGGGCGCGGATGTAAAGCTTGCGAATGTTATCAGGACGGTTGGCTTGTGTTGTGAATTGAGATCATTGCAAAACCACGTGTTCATTTGTCGTTGACACACGTCGAGATTCAAGGCAACTTTGAGTATGCCAGTGCACGTTCCATCGTTGTGATTGTTGTAATTTGATCTGGCATGACAGTTACACCTGTTAAATTTGCGAGTATCAAACGCTCATAAAAAAAGAAAGAAAAATTTTCTGAAAATTGGTTCTTAAAAGTAAATTCTTTGGATACTTTTTTCGTGATGAACAGCGGAATCCCATGATTTTGACACGAATATTCTGACGTTCCTTTAGCCGAAAATCGAGATTATGAGCGGCGTCGTGACGTGAGCTACTGTTTATGACGGAGTAACGTAACTCCATTTAAGTAAATAATGAGCGTAATTGTGGAGGCTTTGCACGGGACGTGGCTCATAATTCGCGCCTTGCCACCAATTACACAGCCATTGAGCAATTTTTCTCTCAACTTCAATTACCCCAGAGAGAGGCTTAACTCTAAACTATCCGAAAGAGCAGTATGATGTGGAGCTGAGGCCTACTGATTTGAAGCAAGCCATTCAAGCTGCGAAATGCCAGAAAATTATTAAAACAAAGACAAACTGCGTGCTATCGCATATCTGCTCGCACTGCTCAAAAGATACGACGATTCAAAACTCGAGCGGACTTACACTCAATCGCTGTAGATCAGATGAAGGGTCATTTACGGCAACTGTCACTGGAGATAATGAGTCTTTTAAATAGGTGGCATTAGCAATCGTTAGGTTCGTTATGGGCACGGAATCCGGTCAAGGCGAGCAAATGTGAGGTTCTTAGGGCGTGTCCTCGCGAATACCTCTTTTGGCGTGCCATTGTCCTCAAGAGCAGAGGTGTGCGTCTCCGCACAGCGCCACGCCGCGCAGACATTAGAATGCGCAGCTCCGTGGACACCTTACCAGTTTTATCAGCTCGCAATTGTTAGTCTCAGGTTTTTCCGGCTGCTAAGCGGCTAGCCATACGACTTTGTCATACAGCTCGCAGCCTGTGGCGGTCACCTTGGCCCTCGCCGCCGCGCCGGCTCACAAGTCACATCAACAAGTACAACGTACAGCCTACAACATTCTCTCCGTCTCTTGAAAATAATCCATTGAACAATCGATGCTGACTTCCCTAAAATAAATTCTGCTTTGACGAAATGCTGCAATGATTAAAAATTTTGTTAAAAGCAGTGCGCCCGTGCAGACATTGCTCGTTGGTCTTGTATAAGAAGCGCAGTGGTTCGTCGCTCGGTGAATCCACTGCGTGTGTGTTGGCTCGGGTCGCGCCGTTCATATTCCACGCATTCCCTCCAGCGACGGAATTTTCGTTTTTTGATCCTTGGCTGGTCAGACCAAGGCCGACTCTTTCACGCCTTTTATGCGTTCTTTTTAAGCCAACCTTCGCATTTTAACCTGCAAAAAAATTATGACCAAGGCTCTGAAAATGTTTATTGTTTCGCGCAAGCCGCATGACACTTTGTAATGCCATGCAGAGCGCTTTACAACTTTCTTTTCCTTTTTTCAAAAACTTAACTATGTTCTTGAAACTTAACACTTGCGATATAGTCTGGAAAGCAACACAATCGTCCCCCCCCCCCCAAGTTTTTTGGACAAATTCTAAAAGGCTGTTATCGTAGAATTTTTTTGGTTTATTTTATAGACTTAATTTTCGCTTATTTTTATCCAGTTTATTTCTTCAGGCACACATTAAGTATTTCACAGGATTTCCTCTGTTTCTCTTTCAATGACGATTTCCTAATACCTTTAAATTTACTCAATCAACTAATATCAAAGTCTGGAAGTATACTTATCATTGCTGTATCATTTGGATACGTCATGAATCTTTTGATCTTCAGATAGATATAAAATTTTCAGTATAAAGTTCGTTAATAATGTAACAAGGCAACTTCATACGAACATTTTCAAGATGGTTTTCCTTCCGTTCAACATTGTAAAGTCTGTTCACGGATATTACGAAGCATTTGCAATGCGATTCGAGAAACCAGTTTGTGTCTTGTTTACTCGCCGGTGTGCGAATGCTCATGTAAACTTTGATATTTCGTAGTTGAATCGATTTGGTGGATGTATCGGCAGTTGGCAGTAGTTTAGATGTCAGCGTTTGTAGAATGCATCCCGCGTTGACGGGCACCGCTACGTGATTAATGGTACTTTCCTACCGTTTCTCAAATCTCCGTAAGCGAACACATCAGAACCCCGTCGCTGAACTTTCTTGTAGCGTAAAGCAAATGAAAAATAAAAATATGGCCGAGTAAGCCGATGGTAAAGTAAACGGTCAGAGTATTGTCCAGACCAGTTCTGCAGTACCGCTTATGTCTAGTCTATTCACCTAGAAAAGCATGCTTACAGTGAGGTGTGATCTAGTTGCGTCGAACGGTACTTTTTACAGTCCTTTTAAAAAAGAACTTGAAAAAATAAATGGGAATACTTTTTTTTCAAACCAAATGTCCAAAACTGGATTTCCTATATCTATGAAAATGATATTGCAAAAAAAAAAGTGTTAGGTGAGCAAAACTGGTGTTTTCCTGTGGAATATCGCGCGATTTTTTGTTAATTTTCTTTTTCTTTGTTTCAGGTAAGTACAAGCTGTTCTGCTGGAAGACCTACGGAGTGTGACGGATAGCTGGACTTAGGCGGTATGTAATCTGCAAAGGTAGATCATACGTCACGGAGGCCAACCATTTTGACTAAAGTAAAACGGGATACCTGATGAGAATGCTCTATGCTGATGCGTACATAGCCAACATGAAAAACGTACCCTTCGGTTAGCTCTTAACTCACGTTTGACGGTCAATCAAAAAAGTTTTTTGAACATTTCCATCTTAATTCTGATTTGGAATGGTTTTTCCTTTTTCTCTTTTTTTTCTCTCCACTAAGTAGCTGTTATCTTAAAATTCGGCTCGGAACTTAGCTCTAAATCGATTTTCGTTGTACACGTTATTTTTAGCTTTCGGGAAACTGTGCTCGCGTGTCTGTACTCCTGCCTATTGCATCGAGCAAAACAAAATCATCTACAGATAACGAATTTCTCACCTACATGAAATGTAAAGATATAACATCCTAAAGTATCTGATTGTGAAATAATAGATAAATCTAGTAATAATAGAAAAAATATAATCTAGATGATATCTGATATCATCTAAATGATATCTGATATCTATGATATATCTGATATCGTCTGATATTATTTAGATAACTCACAACGCGGCTTGAGGGAATTGTCTTTGGTTTCCGCTTACGGTGCTCGCTATATTTTCGGCTTTTCCATGAAATCTGATAAAAAGCTTGCATATGGAATTTCGATCAAGGCTGGCAAACCTCTCCGTACGGAGAAAGTATCGGATCGATGACTCGATTTGTTGGGAGAACGGCAGCTAGTGCGTCTTGCCGCCGCCGTATGCCGCCGCAATACCTCAGAGCGCCGGCCCTTCGGCGGCACGGCCGCTTGCGCCGCCCGGACTCACAATTTGCAAAGGCAGGACGAACCATTTACTTGGCGGCGAGTCGTCGACAGAGAAAGTGATGTCTGCGCCGACGGCCGCATTTGCAATAGACTAGGATTACAAATAAACATCGGCGATTGACGATTGCAGCGGAAGAACTGAACGGCCTTGGCGCCGAGACCCGCCAAATTCAAACGAGGCGCATTCAAGCATGGTAGAAACCGTCGTGAGCTAGCTAGATCAAGTGCCATAAGCCTCGCTTTGATATCACTTTACGATGAAACGGTAGAACTCGAGTAGAAAATCAAAACTTTAAAGTTGACAATTAATATCAAATTCTAGAAACCGAGTGGGATACCATGAAATTTGTAACCCGCGTAAGATACGATCTGGCGTTTGGTACGATTTTTCTGTGATCTGTTCTCATTAATTTTAAGCTCATTAGTCTAAAATGAAATACAATCCCGCTTAAAAATACGGGAAATCTTCGGTCCCGTCGTATTTCAACTAATTTCATTACGTAAGGTTCGGCTGGTTTAATATGTTCAAACTGCAATTTGTTCAACATTTCCAGCAAAAATATTCGCTTAGGAAAGTAAACCAAAAGCTTTTAACGCTCAATTTTCATTGGTGTAAATTGAGACACTATTATTGGATTAAGGAAAACAGCTCTGTATAATCCTTTTAGGCTTGCCAAGCTTAGGTATAGGAGTGGTTTTGTTTGCTTTATGAAGCGATATTTTAGAGCTTCATCGGGCATGGAGGAAGAGCTTGGTTTGTAGGGCTTCACTGACATATTTCGGCGCAGGCGCCGGGGTGGCACGTGGCGCTAGTGGCGCTATTGACCCGACTGCCCCATTTAAAATCTATTATAAGTTTGGTTTCGTGTGTTCAAGTCACCTGAATTCTGTTTTCGACACTTTGTTGCACGTGATTTTCGGTTTAACAAGCTAGAGGTCACCTTGTATAGCGAGAATTTATTTGCATGGATGTTCGCAATACTTAAACGCCTTGTTTTTGGAATCAGGCACTAACCACAAATGGCATTAGTCGTCACGTTGGAAACTCGCGATTATGTAAGTTGTGACAGTGAATAAGTATTCGGTTATCTATATGTCCGTAAGCAGCCAGATTTGTGAATTACATTTATCCTTACTGAAAACTAATGTTCAGTTTAACTTTAAAAATCTCCTTTTAAAAACATCTTTCTTTTCAGTACGTGACATTTAGTCGGTGTGCTCCGAGTCATAATAGGCCTCTGTATGCTTTGCTTTGCCTGTACGAAACGTACCTAGTTCATGGACCATGCCTAGTTGGTGGTTGTGTGAATGAGTCAATCTCGCAAAAGTTATCGTCAAATGAGGAATCTAAAAGCTAGTCACAGGTTTATCACTAACACTAAAGCCATGACCTTCTTAGGGTAACCGTGAGAACCACTTCGTGATGCTCTCCTAACTCATTTTAGTCAATTTTAAAATAAAATATTTGGTGGTCACCTCAATATAGGACAGTTAATGACTTCAATCAAAAGAACTGAACCAAAACTTTTTTTAATAGGGGCTCTTTAGGATTAGATTTGTCGGTACTTAAAACGGTTATTCTGTTTCTCACCGTGCTCGTAGGTTTGCTGTTTTTTTGTTGTTGTTTTTTCAGTCCCGGGATAGTGATCGGTCAGTGGCGATGTAGGTCACTTATTCGGCGGGGTCAGGGGATTAGGCCCCTTGCCGGCTGCACGGTCAGCATGTAAAATGTGGTGTTGTGGGCACCCAGGCAAGGAAGATGGGGCGCCACTGGGCGCCTCTGGGCGCCACAAGGCGCCACACGAACCTCCAGCCCGCGAATCAAAACAAAAAGAAACGAAAGCTCGACGAGGGCTCCTCCGGCTGCCCGCTCGGGCTGCCCGCTGCGGCTGCCCGCCCGGAAGAAAACTTAACGCAAATTAGCGGAACGGTTCTCAATTAAATAGCTTGGCCCGTGTCGGTGAGACCGCGCGCGCCAGGTAATGGACCCTCCGCGACCGGGGCACTCACTTAAGGTTATTTGATTTTCAGAGAGAAATGCATGGTACTTACGATGCGGTTTTGTATGCGGTCAAGCAAGACTTGAGCGGCTTGCGTAAGCAAGTGCGACTGGTGATGAAAAGTACCAGTATGCTAAAACGGGGATAACACATTTTGATCAGCGTTAAAAATCGTTTTACAACTATGCTGCGATTAGATAATTCGAGTTTTCACCCCTCGATTAGATAATTGTTTCCGAGACCAAGGAGGAATTGAATCCGCGCTTTAGGTGCTTTCATCGCATTTGAATGCGTCAACGAAACAACCGGTTTTATTCGTCTGCTCATAAGCTTTAATGGAGGAGTTTTCAAAACTGTGCACTAAGTCCGACATTGAACAAGCGCCTAAGGAATTCCCGGTAGCTGTAAATATGTCGGACTTCGGAGGCGCTTTTGGTCTTATGCCGATTGCCCATAAAATGGCCTGTCGAACTGCCGAACTCAACACCAGTGTTTATTGATAGCCGATGCAATTTTCGAGCAATATGATAGCCTTTATGTCGACGGTGTGCACCTATACTCAACCAGCTACCAGCACTGCTAACGTAAGCAGGTACTATATACCCGCACCACCGCTGTACACTTGTTATAGGTTTTATTTTGTGTCCCACCTCCCGTCGCCAAGCCAAATGCAGCGATATTGGAACGAGCAACAAGGCACCCAACTTAACCTATTAGGCTATTATTAACTCTTAGGCCCCTTTCTCCTTGGTCACCCTCGCAGAGTAACCTTACGTTACGCGATTGAGCCGCACCGCGCAAGAAAACGCAACCAGTTGAGATCATGGGTCTGAGCAGTTCCTTAAGAATTGCTCGTGGTTACTGAACGTTTTTGATATAAGAATAGCTCTTAACTGCTCCTTCTTATGTCATCGCAGTAGACTAAGGATCACGAACGCGAAGTCGATATCTCGATGGGAATCGATTCGTTAATCGAGAGGGCAATCGTCTGCAGCCCATTTCCGCGCGATTTCCGCCGCGCTGCCCCATTCTGCCCAGTCGCCTGCCTTGTCGTGTTTTGACGCTCATCACGAAAAGGCTAATGGGCAAATTGCTTTTGAGAATCAGCTGGAAGTTGCACTGTTAGAATGACGGATTCTGGCTCCATTCTGCCGTATTTTAACGTTAAAAACCAGAGAGGCGTGCCTTCCTCGGAACCAATTATTTTGGAATTATTAATTAATGTGACGGTACGACTTTGTTGCTTTGTCAATTTGAGTCTTGGAATGTAAACGCTCAACCAAGGTCATCGTCTCCTGAAGGAAGATTGAGGGGGTGGAGCGCGGGTTCAAAGATTGGAGGTCTTTAAGTTAAGCGTGAAATTCGGTGAAGCCCACGATCAGCTGCGATTAGCGAGTGTCAGCATTTGTCGGATATTCGCTCTTTAATCAGCCAAGGACAACAGCTAGTCAGTTTAAGTTCATTCACTTTTGCGAACCGAGAGTTGAGTAATCAGGAATTTATTCTTTGATTGCAAGTAGGCTATTCTAAGTGAAAATTCTTTCACGGGAATTTCTTTCGTAGAAGGGGCACTTCTTTCGTGGGGAATCCTAAGGGAGGGGAATTCCCCATCAGAAGGAATCTCAAGAATCCTCATCTAGCATAGAGGAAATTCGTAACGATTCGAGTTCATATGTAAGGTCATAAACCGATCTCGACGTAACTGACATCAATTAAAATTGAACGAGCCAATCAGTGGATGAATTTTGCGGATTAGTGGAAGTTATCCTTGTGGAGAACACGCTGCTTTTGTTACTGTCTCTCTTGTGCAACCGGAGTCCGCTCTGTATATGGACAAGGCGTTTTTTTCCAAGATTGTCGCGTTGTGTGAGTTGTAAAGTGATTGCTCACGAAAGATCGTTACGAAATAGTAGCTGACGCGATCTGAAACACTCACTGCCGCCGGTGCGAAATATAAACCACTTTTTTACTATCACGTTTGTCAAAAAGATATATAGTGAGCCCATCGGTTAAAAATGTAAAAAAACTGGAAACGAAATCGTAGTTGTGTTGTCTGTCCAAATCACAACGATTTCCTTTCATCGAGTTAATATCCTTCATCTCTAGTTTCCTCTTCCACAAGTGATTCCTAAAACATGACTCGGTTTAGCGCTGTTTTGATCACGATAAAAAAAATGGGAAAGACATTTCACATAGCGTACCTCTTAAAAGCTCGGGTGCGAAAAGCGTCGGTAAAAACAAGTAGTGTTTCAGCGTCGCTTGCCCCGGAATTATCGAAGGTGATTAAAATAGACGAGTTTAATTGAGTTGTCGGCTCAGTACCCGCAGCAGAGAATCGCGTAATGCCTAGATTTTCGCTTCCGACACCAGAACAAAAGAAAGATTTCATCCAAAAATAGCCTTATCTTAATTTTTTTGAAAGATATCACTTCCGCGCTAAAATTGATTTTTTCTAACTTTTTTACATAACTGATTTATTCCTATTTTTTGCATTGTACTTAGGAGGTGGATTTTTCCATCTTGAATTATATAACTTTTGTTGCCAAGAAGAGTGGATCTTGAGCGGAGCGGGGCTCAAGGCACCAAGGATTTGAGCGGTTATTTGTAATCGTAGTTATATTATAATCGTCGTGTTTGCGGAGAAGAATGTCGAAATGTATACGATTGGAACCGCAGGCCCGGCTAATGGAGAGGAAGAGATCGCGTAGGCTGGCCGCAACTTAGGGGCCCGGCCGCGGCCCGGCCCAGCCCGGCCCGTCCCGCTGTTTGCAACAATGTGCCCAAGTGCAACAATGGGTGGGAGTTCCGATGGCGTCACGCGATTGAGTGATATTCGTCCGTCCGAAGGAACGCGGTCTCAACGCTGGAGCGTTTATGATTCGTGACCCAATTTTGGGAGGGCTTCTTCGACCAGTGCACTCGAATGCACCTACACTGTAATTTTTTAAGGTAGCATTTTCAACCTTTTAGTTTGAATTTGGTGCTACCCTCCATCGTCAAGCCGAGCGGAGCGATAGCGAAGCGAGGCATAAGGCACCTAACCTAACTTAACCAAGGGTTACCCAACTGAACGGTCGCCAAGCCTGATGCCGCTTACTTCTCGGCGCCCGCTCAGGGGCGCCGAGAAGTAAGCGGCATCAGGCTTGGCGACAGCCGAGCGGAGCGATATCGGAGCGAGGCACAAGGCATTATATTTAAACTTGGTATACGGCAAGAGGCTTGCTTATGATGTAGGTTGGGCTAGGTTGGATGCCTTTTGCCTCGTTCCGCTATCTCTCCGCTCGGCTTGACGACGGAGGGTAGCACCAAATTTAAACC
>Ga0058701_10005697_pt1 | contig 10397 bp, 4 predicted proteins | sample AgamicOrMae_FD_97039 | JGI IMG/M metagenome (GOLD analysis project Ga0058701, IMG submission 97039) | Agave microbial communities from Guanajuato, Mexico - Or.Ma.e | ecosystem: Host-associated > Plants > Phyllosphere > Phylloplane/Leaf | place: Guanajuato, Mexico | collected 2012-06-04 | reverse complement strand
TCTCTCATCAACTCACTCTCAACTTGAACTCTCTTCAATTCAGATTCATTCCTCCTTAACGAGCCCTGATATATGCATGGGTGAGATTCTTCATTGGATTTAAACCCGTCCAGATTTTCAGCCGAAGTGGCATTAAGACCATGGATACTCTTGCGTGAGGTAGTTGATCTCGAATAAGCTCGGATTTTCACCAATTCTTCCGCATGCAAACCATAGGTCCTGAACAGTGTTACCTTTCTCTGGCTATCAACAACCATTTGTACCATCTTATCTGCATAGGATATTTGATCAATACATGTCATAGTGGGCACAATTAAGTAGAGAGAGGCAAACATGCAGTCAAGCACTGCTATGATGCAGAATTCTAGGAAAGATATGTAATCTTGTGTATTTTCGAAATCGATCATGAAATCCTCATGAATATAATCAGCACAAACAATAAGGGTCATGATGCAAACCAAGAAGCAGTTTAGGCCTGCGAATACTACCAGGAAGATTTTCAGGTTGATTTTTGCGTTGGTTCGGATGCTCTCAGGTCGCAAATTGATGGGTTGTAGTTCGCCCTTGGATGCCATCTGAACTAAATCCCTGATTGACATATCATGGTCGAACCTCTCTGCCTGAAGCTCTTTCCTCAGCAAGAGCAAACGTTTATCTATGTTGCCTGTTGAGCCACCGAATGCTAGCTCATTTGCACATTCAAATGACTCCGAAGTCTGAAATCGAGCTTCGATCATCCTCCATAACATGTTGCTGGAATTAACGTATGAGTACACCGTGCGTCTTATCATCCCAAAAACTTCTTCCATCTCGGTTTGTTCCAGAAAGAACGCTCTAATAGCAAGGAAAGAAAGACCGGAAAATTGCCAAGCGAGAAATATTCCCCCAAAATATCCAATGATGTTCAGTACTATGACGAAAATGAAGGTACACTCACAAGCGAAAGTTATGTAGATGAATGGATTTCCAATTATCTTCAAATATTCTTTCGTCACCATATGTTCTTGGTGCAAGTTTTCCCACTCAATCTCTAGATCACGAGCCTTTTGAAAATGTCCTTCAAAGTGAGAGCAATTGATTGTGCTTGTTTGCACAATTTGTGGGCTAAAACATGCGACACGGTCTCGAATGCCCTGACAATCCATGACAATGGTTTGAAGTCTGTAGCACGCTATATCAAATTTGTTCTGCAGATATAAGAGTATAGATTGCTTGACGATCATATAAGGGACGAATATGCGAAGCATTTGATAGAGTCTAGAGGTTGTCCGTCGTTTCGGCTGTTTAGGTGCATAGTCCTTGAGGCGGGAGTGCTCGGTTTGAAACTCTACATTATCAATCTCTTGTATCTTCTCTAGCCTCAACAACTCTGGACGGTTAAGATCAATCAGAATTTCGAGCAACTTCCGCCCAGCCTCGACGGAAAAGGCGCCTGAGTCTTGACTGGATGATTGAGATTGCAATTTCGTGACTCCAGTCTTGAGTAGCTTGACAAAATTATCTCCCAATGGGCCACCAACCATCTTGCCTTGATTTAGTGATACTTTGAATTAACTAATTCGGGTTCGCTAAGAAATTTCATGATCTGTCGGTCGAGGAGCTGAACGAAACTATCTCTGGCCTCTTTCGCTCGGAACTGACAATGATCATAAAAGCAAGGCGCGGAAGATATTTGCTTGTTAGTGGGAAACTTGGCCCTTGGCAACCGTCCAATCTAAGGCAAATGAAGGCCACTCTCTAAACGGAAAAAGTATCACGCGAGGTAGTATATTTGTTTGGTGCAGTCGATTAACGAGGTGAGAACGCTGAATTCTGAACTGACTACCCCACAAGTTAAAAGCGAGAGACGATCTAAAAATCTTTCTACAAGCTAATACACTTGAATAATGAGTGCATCAACGTGAAAGGTCATAATCCCTCCAGACTGGAGTACGCAAAGGATGATATGTTGGATCACCGAATTTTTTTATCTGACGTTCTGGTTAAGCAACCTTCGTGCTGGTGCCCGCCAATTGTTTCACGCATTCATCCAACTCATAGTAGACTGGATGGTTATCGAGCATGAGTTTTGCCGCAAGCTCGGCGACCAGGATGAAATCCTCACGTTTCTTCTCGTCAGCCATCTGGAATATCTCCGTGCTTCCTGCTTCCTTGATATGCGCTTCCAGAGACTCTATGAGCGATGTAAAGAATGCCTCTTCTCTCAGGTCTACCTCTGAGGCTGCTATGACAAAGCTGTAGGCCTGACACCGATCGCCGATTTTCACATCCGGCGAGAGACTGTTGTACACCCTGGTTAGGGAGTCAAAAAGGAGCATAGAATAATTATGATCCTCTTCGTCCAGCCCAAATTCAGCGACGTCATCGATGGGCTCTAATGGTTCTGCAGGTGGAATATTGCCACTAGGTATCGGTGCGGGGTTCTCTTTGGAAACTTCAATGGTCTCGACAACAGTCTTTCTACTCTTCTTAGGGCCAGCTTGATTCTCTGCCCGCTTGAACAGTTCTTCTACCTTTCGCTCATCGAAAAAGAAGAGACGAAGTAGGTAGTGCTTGATGCTAGCGTCCAGAGACTCGTAGCTCACATCGGCTGGCATTTGATGATTGCTTGGGTCGATGATCAGTGACATTGGTTGGCTTGCCACCATGTTGTATTGTGCTACTACGGTTTTTATCCGGGCAGAGTTCAAGAACGCAGCGGCTCTCGGATCCACTGATCGATATCTGTCTCTTAGACATTCAACAAGCTCTAGGATTCCGGCGTCAAAGCGATCTTCATCGAGAGAACCTTTAACCGCTTCAATGTAAAGATCTCTCAATTGATTCACGTCGATTTTGTTGAATTCACCTCTAAGTTGGTTCTGGCCCATCAGGGCTAGATCAGCAATCTTGAACTGATCCATCTTTACTCTTCTTAGGTATTGCAATAAAACGCCAAACCTCTGGCACCTATCAAGCTTGTCTCGTCTCACTGTCAAGAAGCGCCTCAACTGGGCTACCGCGGCTGGAACATCTTGTATCGGATCACCCTTGACCAGATAAAGCGGCCTCGACCCAGGTAGGCCAGCGTCTACGTTCACCAGCTGGTTGCAGACTGTAAACAAGATTACAAGTACCACACCAAAGGTGTAGGTAGTCAACAGTTGTGCCCTTGTCATCGTGTCGCTTGGCTCGACTAGATTCAACTGTAACTAACTTCTTGGATGAAATTCCTCTTGTTCATATGAAATGATTATTGTCTCTGATGCAGCATGGTCGGTCCAGGTTCAAAATTAGCTCAGTATCCCAAAGTGATTACGTCAAGATCCAGATACTTTCCAAATATGTGAATACGGCTAAGAAAACAATGCATACTATATGCGTCGAAAGCAGCTAGGTTGGAAGCACGCAACAAGTGTATGCGAATGCGCAATTGGAAGACGCCTGGAATTGTGGAAGTCTAAGTTTAGACTACTGGAACATTTCCATTGGAGCATCCATGAATAGACCTCGTCCAGGATATGGCTACCATTGTTGGCGAGGTTCTTCGTTCTCATATTTCTGCTGTTGATGATAGGCTCAGCTTGCCGGAGAGTGGAGGCGTGTGGAGCCCGAATGACGAGAGCTAACAGGACTATTCGAGCTGGTCTTGTCGCAGAGGATCTTAAACAAAACGGTTGCAGACAGATCGTTTAGCTTGCCTCGTGGCCTCTTCCTCGTCTCTTTCTCGAAATCGAAAAGGTCGTCTGTTGGCCATATTGGGTCCATCGGATCTTTCATCAAAATCTTCTGATAAACCATTCGGCAATTGCTGATGGATCCTGTCCTGACGCGTGCTCATTATAGGACGAGAGATGAAACTAAACTGCGTCTCATAGACTGCCCCCTCTCCCGTCGATACGATGATTTGTTCCATTAGTTTATTCCATCTTTTAGATAATCCTGTCTCAGAGAAGGAATCTCATCAGGCGGTCAGATGACGCGCCTTCATGTGAGCTAGAAATCATAGATGGAACGAGTAATACTCCCAGCCAGAAGTACACCTTGATTATGGTGCCAAATGTGATGTTGACTCGTGCGAAAGTCACCGTAAATTGACTGTACAGTTTTTCTGGATGATTGAGCTCCCTCCGGAGGCTCCATATGATATGATCCTCAAGATACATGCCGACCAACCCTTCCCGAGTTTCCGTATCATAATCTCTAACGGTGCTGGTGGCAGCTGTGAAAGAATTGGATTGATCCCCGAGTCTGACTACCTCGGTCTTGGTGCAAAATGCTTCCACTGAATAGGCCAGGAGATAGGCCATCTTTTGCGTAAGTCTTTTGCAACGATGATGTAACTCGCATAACGGCAGAAATGACCCGTTGATCAGAATGGTGAGGCCGATTGCACATCCTGCAGATATGTTGCGCACCAGTGGATGGAAATAGCCGCTATAGACCTGCACTGCAATAGGAACACTTATGATCACTAGGAACGCGCAAAAGCTTACCACACTTATCATCGCTCTCACATGTTTGAATTGCTCAGCAAACAATTTGTATTGTATCAATGTAGCCAACAAGCTAGACCGTGCACTCAGTCTCATCTCATCTCTCATCAACTCACTCTCAACTTGAACTCTCTTCAATTCAGATTCATTCCTCCTTAACGAGCCCTGATGTATGCTTGGCTGATATTCTTCACTGAATTTAGACCCATCCAGATTTTCAGCTGAAGTGGCATTAAGGCCATTGATACTCTTGCGTGAGGTAGTTGATCTCGAATAAGCTTGGATTTTCACCAATTCTCCCGCATGCAATACATAGGTCCTGAACAGTGTTACCTTTCTCTGGCTATCAACAACCATTTGTACTATCTTATCTGCATAGGATATTTGATCGATACATGTCATGGTGAGAAAAAGTACATAGAGAGACGCAAACATGGTATTCAATGTTGCTAGAAGGCAAAATTCGACGAAAAATAAATAATCCTGCGCTCTTTCAAAATCAATTTTGAAATTCTCATGAATATAATTAGCACCAACAATAAGAGTCACAATAAATGCCGCGTAGCAATCTATGCCTAAGAGTGAAACCAGGAGAAACTTCAGGTAGACTTGTGTATTGCAGCGGACAATCTTAGGTCGCAAATTGATGGGATGTAGTTCGCCTTCGGATGCCATTTGTACTAAATCTCTCATTGACATTTCATGGTCGAACATCTTTTCGTGAAGTCTCCCTCTCAGGGTTGCGAGTCGTCTACCAGTGGCGCCCTCCAATGTATTGATTGCTAGCTGATTTCCAGGTCCAAATAACTTTGCAGTGCCAGGCGGAGCTTTGATCATTTGCAAGAATGTGTCGCTGGAATTAGCATATGAATTCACTACGCGTCCTATCATGCGGAAAACCTCCTCCATCTCAGTTTGTTTGAGAAAAAGAGCTCTCATAGCAGCGAAAGAAAGACCGCGATACCGCCATAGGAGAAGCATCGCTCCGAAATATCCAATGATGTTGATCACTATCATGAAAATGAAGATGCACTCACTAGCGAAAGCGATATACATGAATGGATTTCCAATCATCTTCAGATATTCTTTCACCTCCATATGTTTTTGGTGCAAGTTTTCCCACTCAATCTCTAGATCATGAGCAGTTTGGAATTGTCCTTCGAAGTGAGAGCAATTGATTGTGCTCGTTTGCACAATTTGAGAGCTAAAACACGCGACACGGTCTCGTAGCCCAAGACAACCCATGGCGATGGTCTGAAGTTTGTGGCAGGTTATATCAAATTCGTTCTGTAGATATAAGAGTATGGATAGCTTGACGATCATATAGGTGATGAACATGAGAGTTAGATCAGAAAGTCGAGAGAATTTTCTTCCTTCCGCTGGTTTTGGTGCAACATCCTTGAGGGAGGACTGCTTTGTTTGAAGCTCTACATCACCTAAGTCTGGTATCTTCTCTAGCTCAAGCCCGTCTATTCGGCCGAGATCGATCGTAATTTTGATCAACTTCCCTCCGACTACCATACAAAAGCCGTTTGAATCTTGACTGGGTAATTTGGACTCTAATTTCGTTACTCCCATCTTGAGTTGTTCGACAAAGTCATTGCCAAATCGGCTGCCCATCACCCTGCGCTAATCGGTCCTTGATCGATTGATTCGGATATTCTATCCCTTCGACCTGAAACTCGTTTGGGGCTATCTCATCCAATCTCAACCGTAGCTATCTCAATGACATGATGCTGACTGGGTGAGTGTGTCCGACATGGTTGACGGATTCTAGTTGCCCCCAACAGCGGAAGCATAGACGCTCTATCATAAGGAACTCGCGCCCAGGTGACGCTTTACTTACGCTACGAACTAAGCGAATGGAGAGTGAAAGACTGTCACGCCACATCAGTTTGTTCACTATGCGAGACAAAGCTCAATTTTCAGCTGCTCCAAATAACACTTTATTCTGACTCAATCATCCAGCTCAAATTCACGCATCTGCATGGAAGGTCAGATACGTATACTTTGATCATCTGAATTGCCATATTTATTCATCCATCATTCACCTTCAGCAACTTCAGCAACCCCTACACTGTGTTCACGCACTTCTTCAATCGATGGTAAACTGGAGGATTTTAGCTGCAAGCTCGGCGACCAGAAGGAAATCCTCGAGTTTCTCCTCGTCAGCTAGATAGAATCACTCCGTGCTGCCTGTACGCCTGACAACGATCGCCAACTTTCACATCCGGCGAGAGACTGTTGTACCACTTCGTTGGGCAGTCGAATAGAAGCATGGAATAATTATGCTCCTTTTCGTTCAGCTCGTTCAATTGTGGACCAAAAGTGTCTTGCCAAGCTCTCGATTCTTTGGTACCACTCGATCAACCCAGCACAGTCAGACATCCAGCACCAGACTATCGCTGATGAACTGTTAAAAGTTATGTGCACATGCGTGCTGCAAGCCTGTGTATGAGATTGCAATCAATTCCCAGCAAGTATGAGAGGAGATGGTCAAGAGAGCAGTGGCTACAGATGGTGCTACCATGTGCAATGTCAATGAAAGTCTCGGAAATAGAAACACCCAAAGTAAACTCTCCTCGAATAGACCGAACTGAAAAAATTTGCTTTAATTGGTGGTGAGGATTTTTTTCTCACTACTGTTGATAACAAGTAAATTTCACATAGTATGAAGGTGTGTCTAACTGGTGGAGTGAACGACTACATTAAGTTGCCGCTGTCGGAGGGGATATTGCACATGGCGATGCACAGATATTGCCTGGCTGTCCCATTAGTCTCTACATGACGTTTTCCAAATAGCCTCGGAACATATTGGAGGCATATTTCTCTTCTTCGATCAATCCAACCGATACGGAGCCATTCTCACTACAGAGAATGTAACCAACTTGATAACTATGGTCATCGATAGCATGGCGATGGCCCCAGTCAAGAGGCTCGAATCTTCGACACTGAATGCCGTCATGCAATAGGGTCTAACATCATCGCAAGTATTGATGTCCATTGCGAAGGTTTGTGCCTTTGTGAAACGCTCGCTCAATTTGTCGAAGATATCGCTAACGACAAGACCATCTGTCTCATTGGGAGGGAACATGTATTCTAGAACGTGCTTAACATTTGGGGGCATCCCGGAAAAACTGATAGACTTTCCACTTTCCGGCAAGTCGTCCTCGTCGCAATCGCAGACGTTAAACCCATACCTTGCTGCTACCATCCCCTGCAACGCGTATCTGTAAAAACTTAGCGAAGACAACTTCAGCATTATATCAGACATCCTGACGAGTCGAATCACAAAACCTGATAATAAGATTGGGGGAAACAAGGCAACTTGACCCACTAATACCGCCACATTGATATCGTTTATGAATATAGCACCACAAAGAAGGCCAATAGCGTGAACTGTGTAACACACCAGGATAACCATGAGAGTTACACCAAACATTCGCCATTCCAAATATGACCTCTCTTGCCCAGATAGGGAATAACCCAATATGACGCTTATCGACGGATATAAGATCTCTAGAGGCAGTTCTGCCAGCATTTGTCCGATAAAGTAGGGCCCGGGCGAATAAAGACCGTTGATTGTCTCCTTCTTGAACATTTGCATCGTCAAAGGGTAATGTGAAGCTGTGGACGAGACAATGTTGATTGAAAATCCGTAAATCAGAATGAAAAAGAAGGATATATTCTCAAATGCCAATCTTGTCTCTTCTATGTTTTTCTTGACAACACCATCTTCGATACTTTTCTGCATATCGCTCAACTTCAATTCAGCTCCCAGAGCTGGACAACTATTTGGCGATCCAGAGGTAGTTCCAAATATCATGAGCATTATTAGGGGTAATGTTGAATGGAATAGTAATCTGGATTTTGTATGAGTCGGACTTCTGATTATAGAGAGCCATGACCGATGAGTTAGTATAAAAATATGGCGTATATTGCGCAAAAAGTGGTTATGTTTGTGGCTTGAAAGACAGTCTCGCAATTGATGACTGATGTAGTATGTGTCGTTCTTTCCTGTAATTACGGAGGAATTTGTAGTGTCATTCAACATGGGAGGGCAATCAATATCATCTTCTTTTTCAGCAACGCTTTTTCTTATTTGATCCATTGATAACATCTCATCACTCAAATTAGAGTTCCGACCGTTCATAGCGCACAACTTCCAGCTTGCGTAATCATACTTGTTTTGCATCAATCCTTTCAAGTAGCTTTCACTATACTTGTTGTCGAATCTAGACCTTTGATGGGCATTCAATAGCCCGACGGCTCCTCTCTGGGAAACTTCGGATGATATTTCAATCAAGACCGATGCGGGATTATACTTAGCAGCTGGTATGTTCAATCCGGCGACTGATTCCAGGATATCGGCAACTTTGGTAGGACTGTCTTCGTAGACAACCTGACCTTTGTTTGATAGAAAGTAAGCCTTATCTAATAGGTTGAATACCGAACGTTGAGGCTGATGTATTGTCACTATAACAGCCATAGGATGGGAGGAATGGTGCGCCAAATCTCTTAGCACAACCATTGTCTTCTGGCAGGTTACAGAATCTAAACCCGTGGTCGGCTCGTCCATGATCAAAATGTCGGGTTTTGACATAAGTTCCCTAGCTATTGAGAGTCTCTTTCTCTGCCCTCCCGATATATTTTTTATCCTCACATCGAGACAATTGGTTATTCCAAGTAAATCAGCGGCCTTGAGGGCGTTTGACTCGTGATCTATCAGCGTTGTGGCAGACTTTCCCCTCTTTTGCTCAACATAAGTGCTCCCGATAATTTCATGCTGGGAGGGATCTACATCAAAGTTAGGGGATGGGCTTTGCCCATTGGTGTCGATCTGAGATACATCGGTGCTTATAGTGGATGACCTCAACTTGGAAACGAATATCAAGTCTTCGCGGACTGTCAAATATTCATTGAGATAATCCTGTTGTGGAATGAAGCACACCTTGAGCCTCTTTTTACCTTTGGCGTCAACTAATATCCGACCAGCAGTCCCGTTAGTCCTATTTTGGAAAAGACAATATAACAAAGTAGATTTACCTGCACCACTAGGACCTAAAATACCAGTCAATTCGCGAGACTTAACTTCCCCGCAAATATTGTTGAGTATAGTTTTCTCACGTCTTGCTGTAATATTGTCCTGTTCCTCGACATGAGGTTCTTGCCTTGACTTGAATATTCGCTCGTTTACTCGAGTATACCAAGGTCTAGAATCGACCTTGCAGGTAAGATTTTGCCACAGAATGCTGAAGTCATGTTCTCCGATGGACAACTCCTGGTTATCTAGTTGATTGTTTGAGTTGAGTCCTGATCTCCTAAACCGTAAGCTTTCTTCATCAAGATTGCTCCGGGAAGGTTGCTCACCTTCAATTATCTGAGGCATGTCAGCAAGTTCGAAGTTTATCGCACTAGAAGCAATCAATATTTTCTAACTAGACCTTTAAAACCATATCGGAGGATTCATAATACTTGCTAACTGGATTTTCCTGTCGAGGATTATCTTCGTCGACTCATGTTTTAGCATTAAACATGTAGAATTCTAGCTTGATTCATATTGCACGATGGTATCATGAACTGATTCTTCCAACAGTCTGTTCAAATAATGTTTATATTTCTGTATCTTGAAGGATCTGATCTGTAGCTATCAAGACGTTTTGACACTTGATCAGTCATCGATCGGATGACTAGTCAAAGTACTTGGTGGACAGTAAGAATGCTAGGGTGACAACCTCTTCTGATACCAACTTGGAGTGTATCCTCAGCGCGTGCAGATGTAAGATGTGACGAAATTCACATGCCGCGTCGCTCAAGCTGCTAGGCGACTGCTCGCTTTGTGGAAGTGAAGGATAAGAATGGCAAATATGCTTTGCACTGCGTTACTCCGTGCGCATACACCTAGACGGCAAATCACGCCTA
>Ga0058701_10005696_pt1 | contig 10397 bp, 6 predicted proteins | sample AgamicOrMae_FD_97039 | JGI IMG/M metagenome (GOLD analysis project Ga0058701, IMG submission 97039) | Agave microbial communities from Guanajuato, Mexico - Or.Ma.e | ecosystem: Host-associated > Plants > Phyllosphere > Phylloplane/Leaf | place: Guanajuato, Mexico | collected 2012-06-04 | reverse complement strand
GAGGGAGATAGGACGGGGGAAAAAATCTGACCACCTCCTCAAATTTAAAAAAAAAAAAAAAGACTAAACTCAGGAAAGGCCCCATCAAGGAAGAAAAGTTGAAAGGCAAAATCTGACTGGCTAACAAGTGCAGAAAAAGGGAAAATATATTACACAAAATAACTGAAAAATCCTGGTCATTGTGCTCAAATAAAATTAAAGACCATTATGAATACTTATGAATTTAAACAGACCATTGAAAGAAATAAAAACTGGGCACAAGGTTGACCTCAAGGGGTTAATCAAACAAGATGGCCATGCACCTGTCCAATATGAACACACTCTTGTGAACCAAACTAAAATTTAAACAACATTCCTCTCAGGAAGGTTGTTAAGATTGGGGCTAAAAGGGACTGTGGATTACCCAACATTTAGAAAGCAGATCACCTCACAATTTCTCTGAGGGATTAATGTATGTGATGCTTTATAATTTAATTATTTACATACCTATTCATTTTGAATATTTAATAAATATTTCTTCACTATTTAAATCAATATTTATGCATCTGTACATTGCTGTATTGTCCCAAAGGCTATAGGTCTTGCCTTGGTGACCCCCATTAAACCATCATAAAATATTTTTAAAAAAATGCTGCATTTTTCTGAAATTAGGCAGAGCTACCAACTTTGTAAATAATTGTAAACCCCTAGTTAACTTTATGCTACTTTCAGAATTCAAATTGAACTGCACAAGCACAGTAGGAAAAACTTTCAGATATCACCATTATAAAAATCCTTGAAGGGATATTTCAGACGAAGCCAACTCACCTTTTTGAGAATGGGATATCTGAATGCAGTGTCAACTTCATCTTCGTCTTTTCCAGGTTAACTGAATTACCAAGGTTATTCAACTTATTGTTAACCTTGATCCTAGCAAGAAGATACTTTTCCTGCAAAAAAGTTAAAATTAAAATTAGTACAGTTAAAATTACATGACATCAATTCTTAAGTAACTCTCATAGAGATGGTACTTACAAAATCATTAACATCTAAGATGTTATCTTCGACTGGATTTCTACAGTTCAAAATAAATTTGACTGAAACCTTCTTCTTCTTTAGTGCTTTGCCCTTCAATGCTTGCCGCCTTGTGGTCGTCTTCACTCCAGCAGTGCCTTGACTAAGTTTCTTGGGCTGTGGCTTCTTTGTGTTAAGTGCCTTAACTGCTTTCTTGACTGCACCTTGCGCTGATGCTTGAACTGGTTTCTTCTGAGCTTGCTGTTGTTTGACAGGTTGCTTGCCAGCACCCTGCTTGGCTGCTGCCTTGGGATCAATCTTGCCAGCCTTGGCAGGCTTGACAGTCTTGGCTCCCTTAGCCTGACCAGGCTTGGCCACACCAGCAGTTGATTTCGGAGTTCCCGGCTTCGCATTAGGTGCAGCCTTGGGTGTACCAGGCTTGACAGCGGCAGAAGTCTTTGAGGCAGTCTTTGCAGTGGCTGGTTTGCCAGCTGCTGCCTTACCGGCTGCTGGCTTACCAGCTGCAGGCTTGCCAGCAGCAGGTTTGCCTGCAGGCTTCGCACCAGCCTTAGCGCCTTGTCCTTGCTTGCCAGCAGACGCAGGTTTGCTGCCTGGGGCCTGCTTGCCAGCAGATGCTGGTTTACTTCCTGGTGCCTGCTTACCTGCTGACGCAGGTTTGCTTCCTGGAGCCTGCTTACCTGCTGACGCAGGTTTGCTTCCTGGAGCCTGCTTGCCAGTTGCTGCAGGTTTGCCTTGGGTCTGCTTGCCTGCTGATGCCGGTTTGCTCCCTGGAGCCTGCTTGCCTGCTGCAGCCGGTTGTTGCTTGCCTTGGGTCTGCTTGCCTGCTGCCGCTGGTTGTTGCTTGCCTGCTGCAGCTGGTTGTTGCTTGCCTGCTGCAGCTGGTTGTTGCTTGCCTGCTGCAGTTGGTTGTTGCTTGCCTGCTGCAGCTGGTTGTTGCTTGCCTTGAGCCTGCTTGCCAGCTGCTGCTTGTTTACCTCCTTGGGCCTGCTTTGCAGCTGCGCTCTTGTCCGATGGTGTTTGCTTGGCACCAGCTTGCTTACCAGCTGGCTGGGCTTTGGGTGGGGCTTGCTTGTTGGCTACAGCTTTCCTCTGTTCAGCAGTAGGCTTGACTGGTGCTTGCTTGCCTCCAGCAGCTTGCTTGCCAGCCTGGGGCTGCTTGCCAGCTTGAGGCTGCTTGCCAGCTTGAGGCTGCTTGCCAGCTTGAGGCTGCTTGCCAGCTTGAGGCTGCTTGCCAGCTTGAGGCTGCTTGCCAGCTTGAGGCTGCTTGGCAGCACTGGCGGGCTTGCTTCCTTGTGGCTGCTTGCCACCAGCAGGTGCAGCTTTGCCTCCCTGAGCCTGCTTTTGAGCACCTTTGTCTGCAGGGGCCTGCTTGCCAGCAGATGCAGGCTTACTACCTTGTTGAGGCTTGGCAGCTTGCTGTTTAGTTGCTTGTTGTTTGACAGCAGGCTTTTCAGCACTCTTTGCAGATGCAGGCTTTGCCTGTTGCTGTTGCTGCTTTGGTTGAGACTGCTGTTTAGGCTGCCCTTGAGCAGGTTTTGCCTGTTTCTGCTGGCCACCTTGTTGCTTGGGTTGGGCACTTGATGGTTTACTTGGGGCATCACCTTTAGCTTGCTTTGCTGGCTTGGGTGCATCACTCTTGGGGGCTGGTTGCTTCTGAGCCGCAGGCTTTTGTTTGGCACCATCACCCTTGGGGCCTGGGGCATCCTTGGGAGTAGTTGCCTTGGCAGGCTTAGGGGCAGCTGGTGCAGCTGGTTTAGCTTCCTTCTTGGGAGCAGGCGCCTTAGCTGTTGAACCTCCTGCAGCTCCAGCAGCTTTAGCAGGGGCAGGGGCCTTCTTCTTCTCACCCCCACCTGCCGCAGGCTTCTTTTCTGTCTTCTTCTCAGCCTGGAAAAAATTCAACTTCTATTAATCAGGAAATGGATTAACACTTTCAAGACGACATTGAGACGGCCCCAATTCAAGGAGAAAAATTTATCATAACTTAATGACCATTTTGTTGATCATTTATCCAACAGACTGCGCTAATTGATGCATACCCCAATGATTGATTACTCAATATGCGCATGGAATTTGTGGAGGGAGCTGACACTTCAAGTGATTCACAAAACAATCAACCCTACCACGACGTCTACCGTTGCCAACAGCAATATTCCATACATACTGGTAAAATTAGATGAAATATACGAGGGTAACAAACTTTGGTAGCTCAAAATCCCTAGTACGTGTGAAGGAACAGCTTGAGAGATATTCTACGTCAGATGGGTAAAATAATACGCCGGTAAATACATTGGGCAAATTAAGACATCAATGAAATTGTAAACAGCGACATCAGAACAGTGAATACGAGACAGGAATGTCGACATCAATAAGCAAAGACAGCGCAGTGGTGGCACCCTAACCTAACATTTCCACGAGCGAAAGTTCAAGTTGCGAAAAGAAGTGGATAATTAAAATATGATTGCACAACGATAATAAACTTAATAGAGCGCGTCGTAAAAAACGAGTGATCAGTTGGTAATAAGCGCCGGAGCCACACACTTCCACATGTGTACATCACAGCAGACATATTTACATCCGCAACCAAAATAACAATCACGACTTAAAAAACCAACGGAAACCCCACAAAATATTCATCAAATTCAACCCTTGCCCGATCGATAAATATGGACGAATTAAAACGAATACTAACTGAAATAATTTCACTTGAACTAATGCCAACGCGAACTCTAACCACAAAATACCTCGAACCGATTAACACTTGAATAACACTTAAAAATTAGCACTTCGTTTCCAAAATTTCCAGGGACGTTGCACTTTCACACGGGGTGTTCTGAATACACAATTCACTCAAATTTGCGACGAAAATTAAACACAAATCCTACACACTCACCGACGGCATTTTGCTTTAGCGCGAGCCAATGGAAAAAGAAAGATTCTAGTAGAACCACCGTGGCCGCACTGAAGGAGGATGTTGTTGTCATACTTCCGGTGACAAGAACAGCCAACAATGCTGTACCCTTTTTATACTTAGGCCAAGGTGAGCATTTTTCTGAAAATAATTAAATCTCCCAGTCAACAGCTGGTTTACAAGCGTGTTGTTGAAAAAATTAGTGAAATGAAGTGAATTGTTTGAATGATAGGTTTTAATAATTATTTTGCCTTTTTTATTTTTTACAAAAAGGGCAAACCACGAAGGAAGGCAGCCCTCCGCCCTACAACCTTATTCCGCCCCTCCGCCTCTCCACAGTGAAGCGCGCGTTTCAAAACATCGCGCTGTATTTTCCGATAAAACTACGGAGAGCGAGCTCAGAACACTTATAGTGATTAATTTAAAAAAATAATAATAATTTGAAAAATATGCTGATATACCGTCTTGATGAGTGGCGTTAGTCACTCGAGTTTTGTTGTTACGTATCTGCTTGTCTTGATGGTACTGTACAGTACCTATTAAAGCCCTATAGGGCTTTAGTACCTATCTACTTTACCTCCACATAAAGCCCTCAAGGGCTTTACCTCCACACTGTAAGTAGTACCAGAGGACTGTCTAACAAGATGGAAATGAAGTATACGTAGCTTTCTCGCCATACGCTAGAAATAAGAGGTCCTCCGGCAGACAATGACGTGTCTAATGATGAAACATGGCTCACTAAATGAAACAAATATCTATTTCACAGGCGGCTAAAATGCGCTTTACGGATAAAAAACGAATGATGTGCAATGCACACGAGGTGAGAAATTCGAACATCCGAACTCCTCCAAATTTGGAGGTTTCGGTACCCACCTTTAGAAACGTTACTACTACTTAAATAAAAAAATATTCACAAAAATGTGCAAAAAAATGTTTTGGATTAATTTTTATCCCCATGTGAAGGCTCACAACATATGATCGGTTTTCAGGCACTGGCAGTCAAGATCCAAGGTACGAAAAAAATTGCGTGTGATAGTACAAAATATTTTTGTTCTGTCCGTTAGTTTTGTTTTTAGCTTCTTCCCTCCTGTATGATTATAATGGGCGAGGAATTAAAGTTTACCAATTTGATCGAACGACTAGGTAGGCCTACTTCTACCATTAAAATCTCCGTCCACCACGGGTGATAAGATATAATTTAACTCCAATGTTAATCGTTGCCGTCGAAAAAAATCTATTTCCGCGCTATTTATAAGGCGATATACGAAAAATGCTCGTTTCTGATTATTCCAATATCTTGGTTATGGCCAAGAGAACGACTTCGAGGTTTTTAAAAAAAGCAGGAAACGGCGTATGACAAAACCACCATATCAATGCATATTTTTTATTTATTGTGCTTCTCCATCGTTTACAGTAGTATATTTATATTCTCTGCATATATCAACTGTAGTCTGCAGCCTCTAGCTTGGCATCCCATACCTTTGTAACATACATACGTCAAATTTTAAAATGTAAAGGACAATAGTTAAAAAAAGACATACGGCCTGTACGCCGCAAGGTGGCGCGGCGCGGAGGCAGCGATACTGGCCTTTAGCATGGTAACATAGTAGTTCTACATCTCTTCAGGGTTAACATTAACAAGCTGCCGCACTGCATATGGACTATTCCTGGTCACTTTTAGGCATTCCTAATTAATTAGATAATGCTATTTCAAATAATGAAAACTATTTGAGTGTTCGGTAATACAAATCGAATCAACTTATGACTAAGGAATTAACAAAATGTACAACAAAAGAAATGCTCAGTCAGACCGCACACGTCTATTTTAAAACGAATTTGTAACAAGAAACATTGAGCTGGCTTTATTGGCGGAAGGGGGTGCCCACACCACCATTACGGATTGCTCACTCGTGCACACTCTTTCTTCAAGGGCAACTTCAAATCTTCTTCAACTCTTTCTGTGTCCAATGCAGATGTGCTTTGCCATCACACTTTCCCTGGACTTATGTATTATTAACTTATTTTTACGTTTATTTTATTTTTTTTTACATTTTGTTTTGCAAAAATTCAGGAAAAAGCAGAAATTAATGAACAAAAAGCATTTAACAGTAGTAACATAATAATAATTAATAGTAATACGTGATAATCCATACAAATCATTTACAACCCTATGTCAATGTTCAATAGCAGTTGGTTATTTAAGTTTCCAGCCCAGGACACAACCATTATTGGCTGAGGCCACTTTATTCATTCATTCATTTTTTTGTGTTTTTAATATTTTGCATTAGAGATTTCCGAGACCCCTTCAAAATCAACTCGAGGGGTAGCACACAAGACACAAATAGAACTGTACATAAAAAAGAAAAAAAGGGAAAAAGAAGTAAATTTATCTTATCTTTCAATTTTTTTTTCTTTTTTTCCCCCTCCACAACCAAATATAATTGACGATAATCACGCATGGGCACATACGTGCGCGCTTCCACATATTATCCACGTCTTCCGCGTAATCGGAAGACACACGCACGCATGCATGCAAAACGCAAAACCCGCACACAAACGTTCCTCGCACAAATCCACATGCAAACACACCCTTTTGGCAACAATGGCAGGAGAGCTACAACAACGGAGCTACCGCGGCGGCAGAACGGGCAAGTACTACCAACAGGAAATTACGGACTAGAGTTCACTTCACGAAAAGAGAAGGTGAGACACATTCACATGAGCACGGTACGGCGCTGTGCAGTGCTGCCAACCTATCCACGCATCAGCATCAGCACAGCCTCAGCACAGCTTCAGCACAGCTCAACACAGCGCAGCACTGAGCTCTAGCACAACCCCTTCGCTTCAACACGAGCTAAACCTGAAAGCTGGTTGCTAATTCAACGGAATGCCACTTCTTTCAGTCTTTCCAATTTTATTCATCGTCTTTTCATGATTATGACTTATTGTTTTTGTGATGTTGATTTTCCACCGAGTACCATTAATCCGAACAACTTAAAGAAAAAAGAAAATACGTAATGGGTAGTCCCCCCTCCCCCCAAAACATCGAGTCTCCCTCCCTCCAGTCTAACGTGGGCAACCTGCTCAAAAAATAGATCTTCCAGTACAAAATATTTTTATTATTTTTTTTTGGAAAAAGAGAAAAGAACCAAACGTAATGAACTATCCCTTTTTAGTTCAAGGCTAGATTTTATCCAGCGAAATCCTCACACACCCCCTGCGGAATACTGTGGAACAAAGGTAAGGTAGGTGAACAGTGTTACGCTAACGCACGTGCTTTGCACATGCCTACCAATGTCATTACGTAGAGTTCGTTCACGTATACAGACTAGGCCTTTAAGTCAACTTGCAAGAGCTTTCCCCCTGAAATATAGGTTTCGGCAGCGCACACTTCCAAACACCTAAAATGAGATTCCACGAACATGGCCAGGACAGCAGACAGGCACCATCGTCATATGTACAAAACCTTGTGTATCAAAATTCCAAACGGATGCACTGGAACCCATGGAAAATGACATGGGATGAATGTCACAACGAATTTCTTGCGTGAATCACATGCTGTATAAATAAGTTTCATTGGTATGAAAAAATACTTATAAAAGAATTTCGATTTTGTGTTTACTAAGACTCAAGACCGTAGCAGTCAACCGTATTCCTATAAAACCGCACTGCGGAAAAACTGTTCACAGTTCGCTGATGGCTGTTACGAGCTCCGACGAGGAGAACACACTAGACAAAAAGAGCTACCAAAGACTGACAAGAGACAAAAGGAGCAAAGAAAACGTAAAGTGCACTTGAACTTTGACGAAGGACTCTTACGTGGCGGAGTTCCTGATACAGTATCTCCTTTCGTCCCTTGTAAGCCACACAGGTTATATATTTAGCTGCAAAAGAGGCAGCCGAGCTTCGAACCGCCAACGCCGAACACTGAACAGCTGTTCGGACAGTATCTCAGAGCATTTTCTGCAAGAGCATTCTGCAATCGACAAAAGTGGGCTCTGCAATTCACTGTGAGAATGTCTCACGAGGCGAGGCGAGGGCCGGTAGGCAGCGACCGTCAAAACGGTAGTGACTGACCGTAGCGATCGCAGGAGGAAGATGGGAGTTGCTTGGGATGGATCCACCCAAGGGAGTGGAATCCACCCTCAAGGCTCCTTTTGGCACAATCAACTACTATGACCTGGCTCACTATTCTATACAACCCCAACAGGGGACAATATTCACAAGTATATTGGTCCAGAAACTGTCAATGACAATCCTCTCGCAAAAAGGAACCATCTTTTGAAAAAAAAACAAACATGACGAGTAACTTCCTTCAGATTAAAACAGTCCATTTGCTAATAAACAGGCTATGGTACACAACACGGTTCGTAAAACACAAGCAACGCACCAGGGCGGGGCAGGGCACGGTACAGCGCAGGTGCTTAGCCCTCTCAGGAGTAAGTTCCGCTCCGGAGGACACGAAAAGGCACATCGCTCCTCGACAGAAATTTCGATCGAAACGAGAGGGTAATACTGTATTTGTTCAAGGGTAAAAAGCGGCAAGGCGAAACAAACCTTTGCTAGTCTGCCACCCCGGAGGAGTAACCCACAGGAGGTCAAAACACTGGCGCTGTGCGTGCATGCGTCACAGGCACACAACTAGTGCTCTGCTCGCTCATCACAACAAAATGCACTTCAAAACATAGAACAAAATTTGCCTTTCAATAAATCACAAAATACAAGTTTAACACTCGAATCCTTAAGTCAACAAAAAACTTTCCATAACCAGTACATAACTCACGAAAAGCATGTGGAGAAAAGGGCTCAAAATGGCGCGAGCATTTTAAATGCAAACAAGGTGGACGTAAGCCCATGTACGGACTGATTGCTGGAGTTGCCCCCTAATTGAATCGCTTCATGACAACCTAAGACTAGATCGGTATATGAGTGCATTTTCGATTGCACCACGTCACTGGTGTAAACCAACTTCATCACCAGTATAGTGCCACTTATGTTCATTGCCAATCCATTCAGGTTCAAGCAGAGGGTCAAAGCAAAACCGGAAGGGTACTCAACACTCCCTCAACAAATACACGCTCCACATGAAACTCTACATTGCAAAAGACGTTGATTAACTAGTCCATGGTTATTCCGTTGGCAAGTTAAAGCTGACCTCAACTCGAACTATCACTTTTTCCACCAAAAACAAGCTTTTCACTAAAGAGGCTAAATACTTCCACGACAGACAGAAAGTAGGTCATTTCCGGAGTTAGGTATACTTCGACGGAAAAATTTAACTAGACGAAGCAACGTCAGTTACTTACAAAAGCTGTTCAATGAAATACAACTCACAAGCGTCTATTTGTTACGGGAGAGTTCGCTTCACTGATGCGATCAAACTCACTGACGGGCGGGGAGAGAGAGAGAGAGAGCGGCGAGGAGAGAAAAGGAGGACGATTAAAACTGCGAAACGAAGGTCACTTACATCGCCGACATCAGGCACACTTTGAGCAAAACGTTGCAACAATTGTGATAGCGGACAGAATCAACGAAATCGGGTGTTTTACCCTCGTTCCCCACATGCCTGGAGTTCTCAAAATGAGTGAACAGTAACTTTGGATACAAAGAACGTACAAGGGTTTCTATTGCAACAACATTTCACAATAAACAGAATCTGGACTCTGGCCACTCAATAAGAATTAAATAAAGTTAACTTAGAAAAAAATATATATACTTTCACGAATCATCATCCCTGATTTCACTTTACGTCGATATTTAATTGGGGTTTTACAACAGCAGACTGGATTCTAATTACACATAATAGGCGGAGAAGAGTCGGCAAGGCTTCTCTGGCGCCGGCGGTGCTTGTGCACCACTGGGTGTCGGTTGCGGTTGCGCTGCGGCGGTCGCTGGGCGGCGGACGTCCGCTGGCGCCCTCTTGCGCCCACCCGCGAGTGCACCCGTCTCGGCATGCGCGGCCGGCGTGCCGTCAGCACTTTCTACTACTCCCGCTATTGCTACCTCCCTCGCTACACACGGAATACCTCTCGGCGTCGTAGGCATGGACCAGTTTCTTGATATGCGACAGTTTTGCGTGCAGGTATTCGAACCTCTTCTTGTTCTCCGTGTGTTTCCGGTTGGCTAGGGATTTGTATTCTTCAATGATCACACTGCTTACGCGCTGTAACACACAAGAGATGACATTCACATTCCACTCCAACAGAGCTGTTTTCCAAAAACTTTCACCATTCTGCCGTGGAATACAGGCGAGGGCATAGGTACCAGACACCTGTTAAACGGTCATCACATCGATAACATTATTCCAGGTACCATCAGTGGCAAAGGTATTGCTACCTCTTTTTTTTTTTTTTTTTTCAACCCTTCCTCGCTTGGGAAGGGAAAAGCGATCAAACAAATAGACACAACTGAATCTGACGACGTTTTGCTCTATTTATCAACCTTTAGAATCTTTTCCATCCTTTACTTTTTCCTT
>Ga0058701_10005695_pt1 | contig 10398 bp, 4 predicted proteins | sample AgamicOrMae_FD_97039 | JGI IMG/M metagenome (GOLD analysis project Ga0058701, IMG submission 97039) | Agave microbial communities from Guanajuato, Mexico - Or.Ma.e | ecosystem: Host-associated > Plants > Phyllosphere > Phylloplane/Leaf | place: Guanajuato, Mexico | collected 2012-06-04 | reverse complement strand
CCTTTTGCCTCGTTCCGCTATCTCTCCGCTCGGCTTGACGACGGAGGGTAGCACCAAATTTAAACTAAAAGGTTGAAAATGCTACCTTAAAAAATTACAGTGTTAAATCTGAAACTTAACCTAGTTTTTAAACAACCTTGCTAAACAATGTTAGGCTAGCACATTTGGCACGGTACTATGAGAGAGCCAAACTAAAATTAGACGTAAACCAGCCTACAGCAAATAACAGAAGATGAATTGATGGTAATTCGAACTGAGAGTATTATTGTAACGTTCGTGGTGTCCTCCAGGTATTGCTCACACCAATCCAAGAGGCTGAGACGGTGTCCCCGGCCGGCACGAAAGCACTCGCGCAGGCCGTGCTTTCACCGGCTCTCACGTCGGCGGGGCTGGGCTCCATGAGGTTGGCGACGACCCCCACGGCAGGGTCGAGTAGCTCGGCAAACGTGGGCGTCATGGCTTCGGCCCCGATGTCCGTTGCACTAGCTCCCATCACGTTCGCGTCGACGGCGGGCCGCGGGAGTGCGACCGTGGCCGCCATTGCGCCGTCGGTCGTCACCAGCACGCCGACCGTCACCGAAGTCCACGCGGGCTCGGAAGAGGACAGCGGGGCGGGAAGTTCAAACGGATCCGTCAATCTGGACGTCGATCGCGAAAGGGAACGCAAAACCAGTACTGCTTCGCAGAAACGAGGGGAGGTTTACGTCTAGCGGGAAAATCAAGTATAGGGAACACCGTATGGAACACCAGAAATAGCCCTAAAGTGGAGAGGGGTTCGAGGTAAGACACCTGGCTGTACGGTGCAGAGAAAAATCACCGAAAATGATTGACGATTAGAAAGAAATTTACCAAGACTGTATTTGAAATTAGGAAAAGGAGGTTTTAGCTGTAGACTGGCTTTTTAGATCAAAGTAGCACCAACTTCAAACATTTTCGCTAGAAACTTAATCTTTTTAAATCATCGAGTTAGTTTTACTATAACATTAATTGCGAAAAACAAGTGTTTTCTCAGTATTTTTTTTCTTAAAAATGCGTAATATTTATTTGTAGTAAAGATGGAATAATTTGCGTAAGGGCTTTGCAATAGTACCATTACTAAAAGAATTGCCTGAGGGGCTATTTTGTTATGGTGTTTGAGTCAGCTTTTATTTTATGAATCACTATTAGTAAATCAAGAATTTTTTTTGAAATTAATTTCATTATTTGACGAGAGTGACAATTTCATTTTTCGACGTACTACCGTTCTTTTTATGTTTGTCTATTCAGAGTTTTATGTAAATACAGGATCTGATATACCTTACTGAAATTGCAGTTTGATCGAATTGAATCTGAGTTGAAGCACAGAGAGGTAATAAAATATTGAGTGTGTGAGATGTTTGTGTGAATAAGGCGTTGTGGAGTACAGCTAGAACCATGCCATGATTTGAAGTGAAATGTGTCCTGAGCTTAATCTTGGTTTGTGTACCAATGGAGTGGTAACTAAAACCATGAGTCTAAGTGACAATTGTGCTGCATTACAACAGAGAAGTATATGTCGGTTCTCAACAGACGAGTGGTAACACAGCTTGGTTGTGAAATATGTACTGTTTAACCATTGCTAGTTCGTCTACAAACAAAGTGAAGTTTACAGGTCCCAAATGAAATGATTGGTATAAACAGCTGGAAGGATTCGTTTGTGCCAACAATTGATCTGCTCCAATATTTTAAGTTTCGAACCAAGTTCTGCTCTTTCCACAGAATGTAAATATTTTTTATAGGTTAGGTGTGCTATGTCCTCGTTGGGCTTGTTTTTGTACGTACAGTGCGGATGAACATTTAAAAGTGATGTATACTGCCGCTCCAAGAAAGAAAGTCGTAACTCCTTGAAACCGTCAAGAGATTCCATCCAAGAGAATGTGGATTAACTGCGCGAGTTGGGCGGAACATGGCGGACCATTACAAACCCTATCCCTCCCCTCTGAGGGGAGGAACAGGGCAACGCCATATCTCCGCCCAAAGCGTTCATTTAGTTTGATCTCAGTGAACGAACGTCTTTATTTCTTAGGGCCGAAGTACGAAACAGCCGTAGTTTGCCATATGTTGCACTGTGAACTGCCCGACAGTCCGAAATTTAGTCGTGAAAAGCGAAGATGGGGAGTAGTCTTAAATCGACTGAGTTACGTCACTAGGAATAATTTGTATGTCCGTGTGACTGTAGTGAGACCGAGAGTGAGTTGTTAGGGCTGGCCCCTGGCAGGCTGAATGCTAGAGCGTTAGTGACTTTTCATGTTCTCTTTCTAGCGGTCCATTTTGGTGCCATTTTTATGATTTCCTTTGTTCGGATTGAATCATGGATTTCTAAGCTGCATTTTATATCCTGTACACAACAAGTAGACGATTCCTGCTTCACCCAGCAAGAATAATAAAGAAAACATAGGTATATCAGTTTTTACGAACTAACATTCAAAATTGTGAGTTCGTGTGGTCTTCTTTCTTAAAGATATGGCAAAGTAATTGAATTGTTACGATTTTCTCGACTAGATGGCGCTACCGACCCGCAATATCGCAGTTTTTCGCTGTATTACTTGTTGTGTTAGGCTGGTTTGCCATGTTGTTTCTAGTGACAAGAGTTGTACAGTACAGTACATGTCGTGATAGGAGATGGCGCTTGTGATTAGATTCCTATGTATCTGACTGCAACTGTGTATTATTTTGCTGACTGCTGAGCTGAACCACGCGCAGCTGTCCTCCCGTAGGTTACTATTAGTGTAATACGCAAAGTATAATGTCTTTATGTGTCCCTTTTTTCTATGTAGTACGTAAGTATACCAGAGGCTGCGATCTATGAGGTTCAGCCCGCGTATTACGGCTTTGAGTAACGTACTTATGTACGCTTGGTGCTGTAAAAAATAGCTGATGTCTTGCTGGCGCAAACATTAAGTTTACTTAAAAGTAGTTATTTATTTTTAATTTTTGTGTAATTTGACGGGAAGTAGCGTTTCGCGTCCTGTGATTTTTAGTGTTTATAAACGAAGACTTTCTGCGCTGTGCATTGTTTACAGTTTTTACAATTCGAAGTATATTTCGCAGTGCAGGGTGACGTGGGTAAAATCAAACGCATTGGTTGGGTTTTACGGACGAAGTTGACCTCGTAAGAATATCGGTCTTTCTTTTAAAATGAGTGCCGTTAAATCATAATTTGAACGCTTTGTTTCAAAGTAAAGAGTTCCATTTCCCAGTTTTGAAAAGGATTTTTTGTATTTACGTATATTGAAGCCAAAACAAAAATATCCCGATGTATTTTGTAAAACTGAATAAATTTGATTAATATCTGAAGGCAAAACTTGCTAAAAATGTTAACAGAAATATCGAATCTAAATTATCATCAGCCCGAAAGGTTTGCTTTCAAGGCACCCAATTTTCCTCGGATGGGTTTTTCAATATACTGGGCTCACTCATGTACTATCATTCCGAAAATCTTGCTTATATTTTTTAGCTCGTAATAAATTTTTACGGGTAAAGAATGCAGGATTGTAAATGATACGAAATCAGTTGAATGAAGGAAAGGCTCTGCTTTTATAAGATATTATTGGAATGTGTTTTGTGTTACTTATTTGACGTCGTCATTTTTATTTAGGGAGTTTCTATTAACCCGATTGCCCCATTTAAAATGTATTAGGTTGGGTTTTGTGCGTTCATGTCACCAATGCCTGAGGTTGGTTACTTGCGTTCAAGTCTCCCTATATTAATGCATTTTGGGCTAATAGCAACACCCTTTTATTTATTGATTTTAGCGTAAAGCCCATATTGAGGTGCAAACCTGTTAAAGGCATCCTTAATCGCGCTTTCATAGGTCCTAACAAAAAAAAATGCTCTCGCAAAAGCGCAATAATTGATAAGACCCTCATTAAAGAGAACTTGCAGGATGCCAAAAAGGAGTAATAAGCTTTGAGGAACAGGTGTTGAAGAGTTTTTGCGGGCGTCGGGGCCGCGTAGCGGTGAGGCACTGCCTTCCTTTTTGTCCGCGTTTGTTTTCATAGCGGGCCGCGCCAGCACCAGCCAGCATGCATTGGCCTCTGCTCTTCTCCGCGGCTTCGCTATAGTAGTACGGCAGAGCGCTTCCACCGCCTTCCTCTGACCGAGTAATTTTGCTCACTGCCTTCTCTAATCGTTTCATCGTCCAAATCAAAGTTCCTTTCTGTTTTTTTCTCTGACTGTTATGTCTAGATTATCGGTCTTGATGAAGAATGACCATTCTTAAATACTTTATCTCTCCTGAATATCTGTACTTAGACGTTGTATCTTCAGCTCGGCGTTTTTATGTTAAACTCGGAACTGACGTTATCTATAAAAGTCCTTAATGGAAAATGAAGTAATTATTTTCATACGCGTTCGGTTCTCAAAAAAATTGACTCGGTGGCCTCTTGAAAAGTCGCATAGGTGGAAATCTTGCTTTTTTTTTTCAGCAGTAATGTGCCATTATCGATAAAATTGCATTTTGAAATTATTGTTCATGGATTGTGTTTATCATATTTTTTTTTAAATCCTGTCTTAGGAATTAACAAGAGATCCCCAAACAAAATATTTTGATAGATCCACATCGCAATAACCTATTTCATCCTTAAGGGTCGCTCTGTTCCATTTGCAAATCTTTAATTTACTATGAAAACCTGAACCTAATTAGTGAATATCAAGAAAACATACTACCTTTATTATTTGCATATTCGGAAAATTAAATCGCAATTTCACCAAATATAGAGAGACACTTCACCCGTATGTTTTACTTACAAAACTCTTAAACAGGCATAGGAATACTTCAAAATGACTTTCAAAATTCCCTCCACAACCTCCCTAAGTGCGAAGAATCAGAGGTGCTCAATTATAGTAATTTTGTCGTGTTAACTGGCACGCACGAGCGCCGAGACCAATCGCAGACTTATTTCCTCAAAGTTGTATAAATAATTTGCAGGAGGGTAGAGCAAACAGTATTAGGTGATAATGCTTTGGTTGCAGATTATCTAGTATTCGCGTTGCCACTTTTCGACTCAAAGCCAGCCATATTTGTGCGAACGTGCTTAGAACAAGATTCCAACGCCGATGCAAGTTGTCTGTAACGAGCCGGAAAATTGCCTTGCAACAACTGTACGGGGTGATGGTCCTCATTTCAGATCTAGACGCAACCTGCCTGCCTTTACTTAATCAATGACGTAAAAGTTTTTTCCTCCTTGCCCTTCCAAGGAAACCAGAAGGCATAGAATATATACGATTTACGTAAAAGTTGCTTTTTGTCCAGGATGTTTTACGATTCTTCGTCCCCTGCTTTCACTTTTGAAATAATTTTGTGTCTGGACCATTTTGTTCTTTTTCTTCTTTTTTAAATCGACTTATTCTCAAACCGAAAAATTTCTGATAATATTTTTGTGGATTTATTGTTCTGCGTACGGTAGTCTATTTCAAGTTTTAAAAATATGTTAAAATAACGTTGTTTAGTGTTTATCTGAGTAGTAACCGAAAAATACCTGATATCGTTCTTGCGTTTTTTCTTTTTTTGTCCGGTTCAGTAGTATATTTTCAAGTTTTCAAAATGTATATCAAAAAAGTATTGTTAAGTATTGGCATGAGTAGTATTTCCAAGTAACAGTTGAAAACATTTTAAAAATTATTTTAGCTGATAAGCAGCTTTGTTTCCTTCCAATACAGTATTTAAAGCGAGCTACCTACATGTAAGAGCTAAAATTCAGCTCAGTGAGGAGAAATAAATCTTAAAGATATCATTTTTGAGTTGAATAAAAATGGCGACGGTACAAAATGAAGGGTAAAATCAGACCGGCGCTAATTCTACGTGTTTTCGACTAATATGAGGTCGGTTTCGAGGTAGTTTTACTTTTTATTATCCACTGAGTAACGCTAAAATATGTCTTTCAAATTGAGCCAGCGCAGTTATTATATTCCGAATTTGAAGTTTTCTTTTTTGGCGACACTTTGTCGTAACAACGGTACCAGTCACAAAAATTCACTTAGCGGCACCACGTTTTAAGGCATCTCCTAAAATGAAATATCCGAAGGAGTCTTCGCCGCTGGGCGAGGCTTAAGACAGGCCTCTTTGTGTAGTTGTCCTGGTATTTTAGGCGCCCGCGCCACTATAAGTCGTCTTTCGTCTCCTAGCATTCCCAACCGCAGAGAAGCGAAGATACTGTGGCCACTTTCTTTGGATATCCCGCACGGTCACAGGTCACCTTTGACAGTTATATTCCCGACTGCAATAAAGACATCGTTGGATGTGAAGTTTTGGGGCGAGTCGTAAAAATCGCATCCTATTTCACGGACGCACGTGTCAGCTGGAGAATCATTCCTGGCCTTCCAGCAGATCAATCAAATGATCCCCACTTAGGCGCACCAGCTTGCAGCTTCTAATTGCTTAGTGCGCTTGCTCATTACCCTTAATTCATCTAACCCGTTTCTTGAATCGGAGAAAAAGCGTCGAGCATAAATGAAAAAAACATATTTATTTGTTTTTGTCGTAGTTATTGTAAGCAAATCAACAGTTTTCTTGCTGGGTACGCAGAAATTTTTCATACCTACGCATACATGCAAATAACGGTGAAACCTCCGAGCGAGGGTTTTAACGAAAACAACATCCGGACAACAAAAGAGTCCTTAGGAGTAAATTGCGGTTCGAGTAGTCATCATTGTTTACTATCTTTAGCCGAGTGTAACTAGCCTAGCCAACCGTCAGGTTCCCTGAGACAGTAGTCCGTCGGCTAACCACTGTCTAATGTCCTCTGAGACTTAATTTATAGCAACGCTACTAATCACCAAGCTGTTTTTGACGCCTCTAGCAGCAACCACCTTCGCCCGCAATTTTCAAACAAGCACCTGGCTGGCTGCCTGTTGAGGCGGACACCGCAACGCCGCCGCCGCAGCCATGCCGCGCCTCGCGGCCGCCTCGACGAGCGGTGGGACGGCCCCTGGACGGCCCCTTGCGACTGCCCGTCCATCTTCCGGTCTGCACTCAGATTTGAGCAAGCGGCGTAACGAAGGGCGTATTTGGATTCAAACCCTCCGAAACATTTGCCAGCTTCCACGAATCATGAAGCGATACTTTGAACCGGAAATGCCGCATTACTTTCCACGAGCGTGGAGGCTGAATTTTTCATACTTCCCAGGTGCAATGCTCTTTATTGGCTGACATTGATGACGTCACCGTGTCTCCAGCTGGTCTCCAGCGAGCTAAGAGGAATGCTCCTGGAATTTCATTCAGAAGTCACGTTTCTAGAAAAACTTTTTCCGGAGCATTAAGGAGCTATTCTGTTGGCGCTGTGTCCGATTCAAATGCAAAGGACACCGCGGTCCCTAGTGAGCGATTGCAGATTCCGACAGGAGACAGAGTACTTGGTTTAGAGAGCCTAATTAGAGAGCCTAGACTTATTACAGGGTGCGAGGACTTTGACATCACGTAGCTTAGCAGGACTGTAGCACTTCTTTATCTTACGAAACAAACATTCAGTCGTCGGTACCTACGAGTATGCTCTGCTGCTTATGATTGTGTTACGTTGCGCAGATAGTGCGCGGGTTTTGGATGACTTGGCTGCAAATATATCTGATCTCTAAGGATGATGACCTGCGGTGGAAGATGATAGCAAACGCGGGATTACTGGAATAGTTTGACGAGGATTATGGTCGATGACTTTGCTTCAGACGGATTCCAGCTTTCGGCCTTGAAATACCTTATTAGCTCGGCATGTTGTCAAATGAAACACTTGACTGTACCTTCTTTTTGATTTGGATGGAAGTTTTAGCCCAACTGCGGCTGAAACCTGGGCTCGAGGTTGCCTAGGTTTCATATGACGGAGAAAAAAGAACTCTTGATATTACTTAATATAAAAAATTAAGTCCAGCAGATTATTAACAGATTTTAGTGAAAGGCGGTGCTTCTTATGAATCGTTAGTATATCTATGTCGACGCTGAACACTCCATAGCGAGAAAAGTCGTGTACATACCGGTAACACAGGCGACAATATTCTCATTCAGCTACTCACGCTATAAATCAATCTCTGAGTAAAAAGGATTAGAAAATGTTTTCTTTTTAATGACGCAAATTTTACAATGTAAACCGTTTCACATTGTGTCGGAAGGAGAAAACGAGGCAGGGATCGAGTTAATACACAACAATAAGTGATGAGTATCATGAAAAGCTGGAGAAGATGGGATAGTCCCACAGAAGTTAAATTGTGAGGCAGTTTTCCTACACCTTCGCACCTCTACACTCCATCCTTCCTATCCACTTCCGTCTTCTCGTACCGGGTACCACGTGTAAGGACCACAAAGAAAGTTTAACAGGAACGGACTTTAGCGCCTTGTGAGTACCGCGTTGGGGGCTCTGGAGAACAGCGGCCAGAGTCAGAATCTCGACTGGAGTCCAGAGAGAGAGAGAGAGCGCAAAGGAGATGGCCGCAAAGAAAGAATAAGAGAGAGAGGGACTGCGGCCGGCTGACTGTGAGATGCGTCGCTTCTCTCCGTCCTTGTCCTTCGCAGAGGTAGAGAAGGATAGGCAGCTACTGCCTCCATAGGATTGTGGAGGCGGTAGACAGAGAGGGGCGGGGAGGGGAGGGGGCTCAGGTGGAGGAACTTGCCCTGTCGTCGTGAGTCTCAGTCTTGCTTGCGACAGTACGCTGTGCGGGCGGTCCCGTGAGGCTCGCGAAGTGTTCGTCCGTTGTGATGTGTTATTTTGGTGTGTTTGAGTTTTGTGTGTACGTTGTGTGTGCTGCCTGGTTGTGTTGGTGCAGTGTAGACGCCTACCATCGCCGGGGTGGAGTTCCCTGCCGGACTTAAAGGTTTTTAACATCCCGGCGTCGTATTTCGCATCGCGCCGGCCGGCCGGCATGAGAGTAAGTACACACACTCTGTATTTGGGATGGAGGAGCTCATTATCAGCAAATCTTCTATCTATTCTCGTTCTTGGGCGTTGCTAGTTTCCGCCAACACATCTCAAGCGTCATTGTTTACATTCAGCGATGTTTGCACGGACCTAGTATTCGATTCCACTGGTCAACTTCGATCCCGGTAGCCATAATAATCTTGCGGGATTACTCGGGTGTGACCCGTATGAAAGTGAGATCAAAAGACGCTGGCTAAAGCATAATCTTCACGGCTAGAGAAAGTAAAATTAGAATAACTTGAGAAGATCAGGAGGTGGGGTGTTAGTTACTCCACTTAAAAGGCTGCTGTCGAAACGGAGTGTGGAATTCGAGATCTGATAAAGATGTTTATGTCTTTTGTCTGAAAGATTTTCGTTGTCTCTGGATTACAGGCTTTCAGTAACGTAGAGTTGCTAACAAAGAAACTAACCGGATCATTAGTTGAGCAAGCCATAGGGCACCTACCTCAACGTTTACCTAACCTAAACTATCATCGTCAATATTGAAGCCGCTTTAGAGGTAAGCGGCATCAGGCTTAACGACAGCCGAGCGGAGTGACATCGAAGCGACACACAAGGCACCTTACATTCGTAGCCTGACCCAGCGCAACTTATCTCAACCTACCTTACTTATTCTGCCTTAAGACTACAACGGTGAGAAAAGAACCGTCTTATGGTTTAAACCTGAGGAATGCGTACTCGGTGCTTCGTAAATAAAAAAAAGGTTCTTTTTTTAGACAGAGTACACGTACTTGAGACAGGTCACGTGTAAGGTGACAGTGCCCCCCCCTCCCACCCCCACGAGGCGGGGTCGAGCAAACACCGCTCAGGTATTCACAGAGAGATCTCGAGATTAATTTAATAAAGCGGATTACTTTTTGGCTCGGGAAATGCCTTTGGGGCTCGGTGATTATCAGTCGTATAATTTGAATATAATATCAATCTAGCGATTTTTTGAGACGGCCAAAATTTGAACGTTACTCAATTGGCTGTTTTTTTTTTATAATTACGTTTACAATGGTTCATGTAGGTGCTGGGAAGAAATTACATAGATTTTGCGAGCCTTTATGTAGCTCGTTTCTCGTACCTTTGTTACTTTTGCGGCTTGATTCCCACACTTCCGAACATGCCTTCATTTTGCAGCCCAGTGCACCGTCTAAATCAACGCTAGCATATCTGCAAAATTGAAAGGTTGTATTTCTCTAAGGTCTTTCCTCACCAAGCCGAGCAACGGCGGGATGAGGCAAAAGGCATCTAACCTAACTTAACAGTCTTCAAGCCTGGTGCCGCTTAGAAGTAAGCGGTATGGGGCTTGGCGACAGCAGAGTTGAGCGGTGTATACACGACACTTAATAACGCATCGGTCAACCAAATCTACCCGATTGTATATCGTTTTGTAATGTAAATTGCGTTTATCTACATGAAACAAGTTTTAATCACGCAAAAGATAGAAAATACCATCTTCCTAATTGACTACCAGAATGACTATAAGACTTATTAT
>Ga0058701_10005694_pt1 | contig 10399 bp, 5 predicted proteins | sample AgamicOrMae_FD_97039 | JGI IMG/M metagenome (GOLD analysis project Ga0058701, IMG submission 97039) | Agave microbial communities from Guanajuato, Mexico - Or.Ma.e | ecosystem: Host-associated > Plants > Phyllosphere > Phylloplane/Leaf | place: Guanajuato, Mexico | collected 2012-06-04 | reverse complement strand
GTTCATTTTGTAAGTTCAGCCAGTAAATATCTGGTATTCGGTTTCGCGAATACCTTTCGCTACTCGCAAACCGTAAATCATGACGCATTAATGCTTTTTTTCCTTTATAAATGTCTATTTTTTAAAAAATAATAACTGATATTGATATTTGTACACCTGTTTTGAGCGTGATGTCGGAGCAAGTGTTTTGTAGTACGAAGATTATTCTTTGGGTTAGTCCTAATTAAAATGAGCTCAGTGAGAGATCCACAATAAAACTATCTTGAAACTTACAAAAATTGAAGCTTTAATCGTGCCGAAAGCAGGTAAGGGTTCACCTATACGAGGTATTGCTCTCGTACCTTAACAGGTTACTTTGTAACGAAACGCTCAATTTTAATTGGTGAAATTGTATCAGGTTAAAAACAGGATGCGAAGAATTAGTATGGTTCCGAGGTACCGATGATTAGAGGGAATCAGGTTAAGATACGTCAATAGGGGTTACTTCATTCAAGACGAACGAGTAATTGGCCTTAATTAGGGATGAAAGTGAAACTACCAAAAAAAAAATCTTTTTAAAAGAAAAATCGTGCTTTAGCATTCGCTGACTTATTAGGTAGGTGCTGAAACATGCCTACACCGTTCTGGTGGTGACGAAGAAAAAAAAATAAGAAGGTGAGAAGGGCGTAGAACGTGCTTCGGAGAAATAACGTAACAAAGAAAGTGGTATTTGTGAAAGAAAATACAGTTTAAGCGGGTGTAGAAATATACAGCGCGAGTCTTTAAAGCCACGTGATGTATTTACCAAGGAATGTACCCATACCGTTTCATACGTTATTCGGCAATTCGAAAAATTGACCGTTGAAAAAATATTTTAACACGTCCGATGGGAAGAAAGCGAGGTGTACGTCAGGATGCCTGAATTCTCCTGGCAGAACCTTCTATCAACATTTCACCTAACCCAGCCTAACCTTGCCTAGCACCGCAGAACACATAGTTTTCTGTTTCCTTGTCTAATAACTCAATCTAACATAGCCTCACCAACCGAAACCTAACACAATATGTAAGCTTTTACGCTAGTAAGTATATTTCCGGCTAACTTCCTACACTACCAAACGAACCCATCCTAAACTCACGGAACAAACAAACGAAGATATTACTTTTGTACTTCTTCCACCTGATCTTAGAGATATGCGAAAATTTTGTGCATACTTTTCCCATGGAAACAACAAGTTTTTACTTCAGTTGCGCCGGTAATATTTTCTCACAGCGAAATCTAGGCAGCGAAGTTAGGCAACCGGGCGGGCATTCGCGTGAAGCCAGTTGCCTATCAAAGCTAGCACCAATTCTTCGGTCGGACTTATCATTCATGCCTATACGAAACGGTGACTACTTCGTGTTCATTTAGAACTTGTGTACTGACATTAACTTGCTGTACACAAGCTGTGATTTGAAGGAACTTTTAAAGCATAGAGAAAGACCATAAAAATGAAACTTGAACACAGAACATCCTCTCATTTTTCGAGAGTCGAGGATGCAGGTGCAAATCTGCTTAAATTTTCAGTGCTTCCAAAGAAAAAAAATCAACGACGGAATCCGACTCTATGCACTCGCGTGCTGATTGATATCCTATATTAAATTACAATTTTCAGGCAGCAATTTTTACTTGGTTGCAGTTACTAAAAAATTGTAATGGTGACAAGATAATAGTAAATGCGATAAAAATGTATTGCTATTTCTACAAATACGATTGCAGTCTGTATAGGAACAAAGCGCGATTGTCAGTCGCAGATACTTGTTACAAAGTTATTTTTTTCGTAGATAATGCAAGTTTTCACGGGTTACAGCCAAACCCGAAGAACGAGTGATGCCACGTGACAGCCACTATCGCACATTCTTCCCGCATCCAACGGCCTTCTACCAGCCACTACTCCAAAATTGACTCTCCTAAGTACTGATTTTAACAAGGTGCAAAGGTACTTATTGTGTAATGGAGGATTTCCTCAGTGGCGTCTCCCCGTGCAATTTATGTCCTGCACCAGAGGACACGATTTACGAGCAAAGTCGCGACGACGCCGAGGTTTACCTGGTAAGTCTGGCGGGGCTCCGGACCTCACACCTTGACCCCGCTTACCATGAGGTCTTACCGTCAGGTGCAACCACCCACGCCAAACCTTCAGAGCCGTCCGGGCTTAAACCCCCGAGTCCGGTTCTTGGTGGAATCGTTAGCATGTCAAAAGGCTGCCGACGGAATCGACTTAGAAAGTGCTTTTACTCGAGGATCTGCAATTTTCTTTGCTTTTCTTTATTCGGCCACCGGACTGGATTCACTCTGCGTGCCTATCATCGACGCTACTGTAATGCTGTTATTTTGCACACACGGATTTCGTACACTTTCAGAAAGTTCTTTTTGAATAAGGAAGTGTTGCCAAATTTCGCGACTTCGCCATTTTCAAATGCGATTAATTCTTTTTGCCGATGAAGATGACATGATTTTGTTTTTCTTTTTGAGGAAATATTTTTTTTAATTTTTATTTTTTTAAATACATATTTTTTATCATTATTTTTTATTTATTTTTTTCATTTTTTTGTGAAAAAGTCACTATTACATACTAACGCAAACTGCCTCGTTGCTCTCAGAATGCATTTTGCGCATTTTCGCAAGAACGTGATATCTCATCAGCTCATCTCATCCGATTCCAAATCAGTTACTCGACGTTAAATTTAACAAAACCTCCGGAACAACAATGTCCGTCTGCGGTACCGTTGTAACAATGTGAAAGCTTCATGCGTCTTATGATTGCAAATTCGTTGCAAAGGTCATTCGCACAAATACCGGTACTCGAAATCAATTAAACCTTAAATCTAAGCCTCTAGGCAACTCGGTATCACGTCAAAAATACTTCGTCGCTGTTTAATTTTCTTGTCAACACAAGGAAATAAGAAAACACCGGGTACGCGTACCAGCTTGCGAGTACCTTCTCCCACCGGTATCAACTCCGCGATCTTCAATATTGACTTGTCCCGCACAAAGTACCACACGCAGATGTTTAAGATGACGTTCAAACGATTTGATAATTATTATGTGGGAAATCTTGGCCTTTACGATAAGCTTAAATTATTCATACATTACGGGGTGAAATTACGGAAGTATATTTTCGAAGGGGGAGTTACATTCAAAGAGAAATTCGGTCGATAATTTGTATTAAAAAAAAAAAGATGAAGAAAGTAAATGTCGAATTTTGTGAGTAAAATTTGACATAAATTTATGTTAAATTCTGAAGTTCTAACGTTTGACGATAATAATTCATTTTAGGTCTTTTCAAGGCGAAATCTAGAACAGGTTGACTCGCGTTTACAGTAGATTATTGACTAATCTGAGTGATTCTATCGACATTTTCAATCAAGCTTCACTGAGAAAAATGGCTGATCTGCCAAAAAATGAGACGCTCATATGAAGATTTTAATTGAAGCAAAATTATAACGAGACTCCTAAGCGAAATCAGGAGTATTAGACAATCATTTCTAAATGTAAACGTCTGGAAGGACAGTCGGTTGATGAGGGAAATAGACTGGGACTAGTGCAAGTCCATAATAAAGTGAAGCTAAATTTAAAATTTCCGATTTAGATGGAGAAGAAAAAGCGACAAGTCCTAAAGATTAAGTAAAAGTTTGCTTGGCAAAACGGTCTCACTTGGGTTAATTGAGCAAAAATACCTTAGCATCATCGTGACCGAGAAGGAAGTACCTGGTACCTTCGGAGGAAGTGCCGATACGATCGACAGTAGTGCGTACTTGTTCAATAACTTAATAAGCTTGGCGATTTCCCTGCTTAGTGGCAATTTCCCAGCAACTGGGGTTGTGGAGATGACATAACACGTAGTAAAAGCGCAAAGGCGTTAAAACCGTCTCTGGAAATTCTTCCCAAATAAGTATACTAGCTTTATAACGTTTTGTTCTTTTCCTTGAAGTTTCGCGTTACCAGTTAATCACAAGAGAAATCCGTTTCTCCCAGCCCTTGCCATTTTTTTATTTATTTATTTATTATTTGCATTCTTGTCAGAGGAGTTGTTGACAAATTTCTAAAAATCACGGAAAAGGAAGGATGCCTTGGGAAAGCGTTCGGCTAGAAAATTCGCCCGGAAAATTCACCCGCAATATGATATGAAGCCAAATCTTACACTGTGAAAAGAGAATCTGAAATTTAGACGCAATAACGTCAAAACCCTGGTCTGAATAAATTTCAGTCATAATATTCACTGAATATCAGTTACATCGTTCTTAAAATAAGCACTTAATAGAATTCAAAACCGATGTCTGAAATTCAATGCATGAATGGACAAATTATTTTCAGGTCAGTGATATGACTTGTTGCATCTGAATTTAAGATTCTCTTTTTACAGTGTACATAAAATATAAGTTTGGAAGGGCAATTTTAAACATAACATAGTAAAGCCCCGAAAACGTGCTGTGGTGAGCTCTTTACAATAACCATAAAAACATCTCATATGCTAAGTTCTAATTTAATTGTTATTATTTGATGAAGACATGATCAGCGCATGTGAAATACAACGATCACTTCTTAACCAAATAAAAAACTTCCGTCTTGGCATCGTAATTGACGTTTTTGGGTCAATCCATTTCGAGAGGAAGCATGTGGCCCTATTATGGAGTCAAATATGAAAATCCATTCGTTAAAAGATGCTGATAGCATCTTGAATTATTTGGCGTGACCTGAGGTGCAGGCTTTATGTGCAGCGAGGAATATATCAGAGGACTGACTTTGCGGTTTTCCAGACAGCTCGGTGTCATCGTTGCATCACGGAGTCTGCCACCCATGGCCAACACAGGCCAGTTGCTCGGAGAATCAATTTCACCCAAACGCCACAAAGGCTATTTTAGTAGTTAATAAAATTAAATTCTCTGATAAAAGACTACTAGAAAAATTGGGGGGCATTCAATAGCGCCAAAAACCATAAGCGCCAACGCCACAAGCGCCAGTCCGTAACCGCCAAACGAGGAAAGTCGCAAACGCTCGCAAACGCCAAAGTTCGTATAGGTTAGGTTAGGTCAAGTTAGGTTGTTAGGTTAAATTAGGTTAGGTAAGGTTAAAATTGCGGTTAAGACCTTTGGCGTTTGCGACTTTTCTCGTTTGGCGGTTACGGATTGGCGCTTGCGGCATTGGCGCTTGGGGTTTTTGGCGCTTATGACAGCTACCCGAAAAATTCACAGTAATGAAGAATTTTCCTTAACATTTCTTTTTCATCATTGCCTTTTTTTGAGGTCCCTGAAACAGACAATTAGTTAAAACTGCAACTGAAAAAGAGTTAAGTCTAGAGAAGGATGCCCTCAGACAGGGAAATGTTCGCTTGGAAGTTTTATTCTACTAAACTTATCATCCTACTGGAAATTTTCCAAATACTTTATTAAAAAAAAATATTTTAAAAAACTTCTAAAATAGGGCGTATTTTTTAACTTCTTTCGAAGGTTCCGAATCTAAGAACTTTCTATAAATTGAGCGTAGTACTCATTTGCTAATGTATAAAAGCTGGGATAAATATTTAAACCTAGTGTCTTTGTCATAACATGAGCAGCCATAGGGATAGTAACGCAGCCCACACGCAAATATCCTTGGAGGGCTATGTTGCATAAGACCTTAAGTGCACAAATGCTATCTATGCTAATTAACGATCTTAAAGTGACAGAAACGCCATTAACTTGGAGTGTAAATCAGGAAAGGTCTACCAAAGAAGGCGGCAAATATGAGCATCCCAGGAAAGGGAATGAGACAAAGCTATACCCGTTTTTACCGATGAAATAATGACGCGATAAATTTGAATGCAAAGTTAAGATGCTAGTCAAGCTAGTCGGAAAACTATTTTCTACTATTTCGCAATAGTATCCTAGGATTCGCAACGTGTGCGTTCATTGCAGGAAAACGCAGCCTCTTCAAAAGATCATATTACAAGCTTGTTGATATTTCGAGTCGTTGTTTTTATGATAAAGTAATAAAAGCTGAGAATCAGGATAAAGTAATAAAAGTTGTTTCAATTCACTCAAAGCCGCTCCGGAAGAACAGGAGAGTTTACAAGTCAGGAGTAGCTGTAATGTTGGCTGCAGTTACCTTGCTAGCGGGGGCAAGCCGTGATTGGTCAGATGTGGGTCGCCGAGTTGGGGGTGGATCTGACGGAAAGGGGATCACTTTGCTGATTGGCCAACCAACGACCAAGGCCAATGCTGCCAACTTGACGGTTTCTCGGCCTCTGTAGCTGTTTTTTTCCTCAAAATTTCTTCTTATAATGCTTCAAGCTAAAAAGTATTCTCCGTCTTTTCGGAAAAGAGGGAAACGGCACCAAGGTTTTTCGGCCTTTTGTTTTGGCTAACCTGGGTGGGTTTTAACTGACTCTGCTCTGTACTTTTCGACCAAAGGTGGAAAACAAAGGTGGAAAGTTCCTCCTTCCGAATTTACGGAGGCGCAAATTGGTTGAATGGGATCGCTCTCATATTCGGCTCATTATTTTCAGTCAAATTTGAAGTCTCACGTCAGACGAATTGAGGATATCTGAGACGACGTTTCGTCCCACTATCAAAATTTCGTCGTCGGCAACAGGCAGCCCCGCCCCGCTTGGCTCCGAATACGTTCGCCTTGCCACTCGAAATCAAATCCCAAGTAGGTCGACCCAGACCCAGCCAACCTCCTTCCGCTCATCATCCACGAACCTCACATTCACACATTTTATTGTGATGATGAAGCAACCAGTTTTCCTAAACGTCCGACTAATTGCTGATTATACAATTTGCCTACATCTATTCGCTAATTCTGTAGGGACACGCCTATTGAGGTTTTATCCATATGATTCGCTTGCTGATCTAGCTCACGTCTGCAGCCAAAAGCGCTCCCGGTCTGGACCACTTTCCTCAACGATTGGGTAATAATGTGATAATATCTGTATTAGACCAATTAGACAAAATCATAAACGGAATTGACTTTATAAGAGCGATAAGATAATTACTATTTTTAAACGATCGAGTTTCGTGACTAGGAGGAAAGACAGAGTCCTCTTCAACAAGTGATTTTCGCGTTGATTAAACTAATCATCAAACCTCAGCACTGTTAAATATTAAACGTTTTTTAAATAGTCTTATGTTTGGGTGTGAAAGTAAGCATTGATTCTGATAAGGTTTCGAGAAACACCAATCAATAATCATAGGGGGGAAATGCTCAATAGCTTCCCATTGATATGGCTAATGGAAAGTTTATCTTTAAGGCTGAACAACATTTCAGTGTTATCCGTTAAGATCCTTACCGAATCTGGCAGTGATCTACACAAAACAAGCATTTCTATTCAGTGAAGAAACGACCGAGTTGGAAAGGTCTGAACAGATGACTTTCTGAATAAAAACGATGTAGGACCCTTCAAAACGAAACTTAGTCTAATCCGTAACTTGCAGTGATGCGACAGTGTGAAAATACTGTATGTCATTCCGTTGAGATGTAAAGTCTTAATTGTCATCGCGGATGTAGGTCAACTTGAACGGAATGTTTCAAATTCCGATCTTTTTATAAACTTGCAATATGTTCGGCTTGATAATTTGCTATCTAAAAATGTTTACAATAAATTGACCGAGAATTATTACATTTATAAAGACAATTTGCATACGGTGAGTGTGTTATGCCACATTTATAAGGGTCACTGTTACGATCAGATATGAACTTTTTGCTACCTGGCACCCGGTGGGAGACAGATGACCAAAAAAGATACCATTGGGAACCGATTAGTGAAACTCGTCGACATTTTAGGGATGATGACAAATGCCGGAAGCATAATTCATATAATCGATTGAATTTAAATAGGCGATTTATTCTGTTGGCGCGACTCATGTGCTCATGGCATGGTCTATGTTTTGATATGTTGTCACAGGACAGCGTTGGCTGAAAGGTTATTGGGCCGACTAGGAAATTTAGTTTTAGCACCTAATAAATCATCAGGTGAAAGAAAGTGTGAGTAGTACCTTCACTTTCATATCCGAGTAAAACTTAACTTTGTTAGTGCGAGCAACCAACGCAGTATTTCATTCTGATGACCTTCATGAATGGGTATATATTAAAGGGATATTGGTCAAGGGTAGCAAAAACGTACAGTACGCTGTGCAAAAAATAAATAGTTACACGTATTTAGGAAAGAACGTGGTGTTTGAAATTCCGCATGGAAAACCACATTGAGGAGACTTTGGTTCTATTCGAAAGGAGACATACTTTACACTGCTCGTCGAAAAAAAACAAAAAAAAAGCATCTTTGGGATTTCGTGTCAATCTTCAAAATCTTATTTCTGGAATAAAAAATATTTCCAGTTAACTCAATTTTTATAGCAGAGAATGCTCACCTTTACGCGATTTTGAGAAGAGACTACCGTATTTAAAGATAATGTATACAGGAGCACGATGAATTTTAAAATACGTTTAATGTGCGCAAATCATCAAACTTGAAAGCGCTGGCTGAGCTTAAATTATGGAGGTCTTGAAAAACGTATGTTTCCTTAAACAAGCCTAGTGTACGTGTACAGCATACTTGGTGCGGCTATCTTGTTGATAACCCGTCCTTTCCCTATGGCTTGACAAGATCCGTGTATGTAGTTTATGCTCTAAAGATAAACTACTTGTCTTTCTCAGATATTAAGCGTGTAACATCATCATTCAAACAGAGACTCAATAAATGTGCATTCGTCAAGGTAATTTCCTTCTCAAGGAGTCGCGTAGTCCGCTCTAAACGGCGTAAAATGCTTACCGTGTACAGTACAGCATCATCACTTTCAACAACTTGTTGAAATCCTTGATAAGAGTCAAAGCTATTCTTTCGTTTCCGCGAAATAATGTGTCTTAATAAAGCCGACTTTTTTCTCATAACCGATAATTCATTCGTGCAGATTAATTTCCCTTTTGAAAGGCTAAATAAAAAAGGCCTATAGTGCTTGAAAATGAAAATGGTCTAAATTTAACAAAAACTTAACATCTGCGTTCTTAAACACTCACGTGCTCAATTTCAATGAAAATGTTTCTTTCCAAAAATTAGAAACTTTTAAGCACACTTTGCTTGGCCCAAATAGATTTTTCTCACGAGAGCTTTGTCCGCCATTCTCGGTCTTTTAGACATGGCAACTAGATGAAAAAAGAACTGTAAAGTCGGTCACCCAATTTTAGACGATAACTGACATATTCAGTGATTACCTCGTAAAAATAGAAGGCAGCGCCGTGACTTGGTTAAGCGGCGAAAAGTTAATTGAAAAGAAAATCTTTTAGAGGATGCCGACTCTCCTGACACCCAGGCGCATCATCGGTGCATCAACATCAACCCTATCCTCTGTCTCTCTCCTGCTCGTCATTCATCAACCTAAATTGATCAACCCTCGCCCCCACCTCTGATTGGGAGTTGAGGTATCGGAACTTTCTTCCTGCTTATCATAGCGCTTCTATTTTCGATAGAGCTCATTCAGCAGTCTGTCTATTCATAGAGACTGACTACGTGTTCCATTTTGCTATGAATTTGTATCAGTCCGCTTGAGTTGAGAGGGTAAAAAGTTTCCCCTACATCCTAAAAAAAAAGTAAAAAAAAGATAAGCGAAGATTTTTTTTTTTTATAAATTCTTAAAGAAAGGTTTCAGTTTTTTTTCAACCACGTCTAAATAAAACACATGAATATATAGGCTAGATAAAATAGGCTTCCGCGTCGGGTGTCCTCAACTACGCAAGAATAGATTAGGTCAGTGGTGGAATACCGTTTCGGGAGTGTGTCGGGCGCGCCGCTGTTGGGGACACTTTTCGAGGTTTGTTGACCCGTGCCTGTGGGCGTTCCCAGGTAACCTTCCGAGAAATGTACTTAAGGGTGGCGTGAGATTGAGTCTCCTGGGGAGACGGAGCGGCGAACGAGACTTTGACGGACGAGATTGGGAGGCCAACAGGATGGGTACAAAGTGGAGGAATCACTTGCCGCTCAAGGAGACCCCGCTACAAGGGGACCCCGCTCAACGGGACCCCGCTCAACGGAACCCCGCTACAAGGGGCTCGCGTGGTAATGAGCGCGGAAAGTCCTTCCGTGGGGAACAACTAGAAAATTAGTCAACTATTTACCTACTGCAGGGACTTGCTTTGATGAGTGGCGAGGGTGGGGCGGGTTATTTCGGGAGAGGTACGCCTAGATCAGGTTACGGTTATTTATGTAGGTTGGAATGCGTCGAGTTAGGTTGGGATAGGTTAAGGAAATTTGCTCAAGTTAAATTGGCAGAGAAGACGGGCGGTTCGGTTGGGCTGGGTAAGGTGAGGTTGTTTGGATTAAGTTGGGACTACCTCGGGACTCGGTCAGTTATTGTTAGATTAGGCTAACAACAACATAAAACGCTCTTTCAATGATATTAGGCTACTGAT
>Ga0058701_10005693_pt1 | contig 10400 bp, 1 predicted proteins | sample AgamicOrMae_FD_97039 | JGI IMG/M metagenome (GOLD analysis project Ga0058701, IMG submission 97039) | Agave microbial communities from Guanajuato, Mexico - Or.Ma.e | ecosystem: Host-associated > Plants > Phyllosphere > Phylloplane/Leaf | place: Guanajuato, Mexico | collected 2012-06-04 | reverse complement strand
TCGAGTTCCCTCCCGGTACTGGAAGGTACTGATCCGGTACTGCTGGGGAACTGAAATGTCCATTCGGTACTGTTTCGGTACAGAATGGGCACTGATACGGTACTGGAATTTTTACTAGGGTTTCTGCCCGTGCCCCGCTCTAGGCACAACAATATCTATTATAGAGACTTACTGTTAAGTATAAGAGAAATATGAAAAATTTCCAGTCCACGCGTGGTGATTTTAAAGTGGCTCCCATGCAGCCTGTGGATAAGATATGAAAACACGTTCAGTTATGTTGTGAACGGATCGGCCGATCGGGTCCAAAATCAATAGCGCTCGTGTCCTTATGAGGAAAGATATCCTGAAAATTTCATTACGATCGGATAATATTTACTCAAGTTTTCGAACGCCATAGCCAAAACACGTTTTCTGGATTATCTTATAAACGGGTCGACGAATCGTCACAAAAAATATACGACGCAATGCCCGATATAATCAAACATGCCCCTGAAGTTTCAACTCGAGCGGTTAACCCTTACGCCCGTGAGAGTTCGCCAGAAAAGCTGCAGCAAGACGGACACAGACAGACAGACGAACACACCGACGGATTGTCCAAAACTTTCCTCGACGTTTCGATGATTGTATCACAAATTCTTTTTTTCGCATGATGCCAATATTTCCATGAGACATGGAAGGAGCCAAAATATTACTCTCACATCTGCACCCACTATTAGTTGGTCATTTCTTGTTTTAGCACAGGACTTCTACAGTAGGAGCGTAGTGCTTGGTTGTTCAATAACCGTATTTATCGCTATGTGAGATGACCCTGCATATAAGACGAAGGCGGTAAGGCAAGAGATCTCCTGATTCATATTTTTGCCTCAGCGTTTTCGCTATCGATTATCATTTATTCGTGGTAATTGAAATAATTAAAAGAGACATGACAGACAGAGAGCAATCGTAAATGTACTAAGTACAGGCTGAAATAAGAGACTACATTTATCAGGAATTTGCCGCTTTAATTACTTATGATTGACTAATTAACGCTGTAACTATCGGCTTCTTTCCACGCGTTCTTTATGGTACATCGCTAACCTGTCAGTACGTGATTGTTATTTCTTTTTCTTCTTTTTTTACTTTTAAGATGAAACTCATACGCGTGCGTGTAACACAATTATGGTTTTCAGGACCTCTCCTCCGGTGTTGCCATATTTTCACCGCCGCGACATTTTTAAACGCGGTTTAACTTTTAACTGCTGAAGGTTGCCCAGTCCAGTGATCAACCCCATGTCTTGAATGCCCTTTCTAGCCAAAAGAGGCTCATCTGGCAACACTTTATGTACTTGTGATTCGAGGTTTTCATAGCCATTTGGAGCAGATTGTCTACTGGATTTCGATCAAAATGTGTATCACGGGGCACGGAAATGTCCCCTGAACGAGTTAATCGCACTGTTATGTTGTTTTCAACGCCCGTTTTTGTTGTGAAGAGTGAAATAGACGGTGGAGGAGCATTTTCAGTGCACTCGGCGTCTTTTCACCCTTTATAACAAAAACGGAGGGTTTAAACAACGTGAAAGAGCGATTAACTCGTTCGGGGGACACTTTCGTGACACGTGGTACATATGTTGTTTGCAATCCAGTAGACAATCTGTTCAAAATGGCTTCGGAAACCTCGAATCACAAGTACATACATGGTACAGGGTTGCCATATAGCCTCTTTTGGCCAAAAAAGGAATCGTCCATTGCCCGGCTCGAGAGCGATCCAAAGCATACCGATTTCCTTGGTTATCTTTCATGGTTCTCGAGGTAATCGTGGTGAAAATGTGCACCATTGTGAAACCTGGCAACATTGCACATTAAAAATATGTCCCTGTTTCAGGTATGAAGTAGTACACGGGAAGAGCGTAATTTGGTTATTTTTAAAAATATCCCTAAGGATAACCATGTAAATGGAGAGCTATCGATGAGGCATTTTTATTGATATGGTTGTTGATACGTTTATCTATTAAAATAACCGAAATACGCTCTCCCCCTGTTTTACTTTCATACCCGAAACAGGTGTGGGACTACAGGAAGTACTGGTCCGTTTTTACTGTGTGCTCCCTTCTCCGAATGGAGAGAGGATTTTTATTGTCTAGTCCGGCGCGGCATTGCGTAGGATACTAACATTTCGGTGAAAAAAGCAAATACTTTTCGCTGGTAAAATAAAGAGATCTATTCGGTTGGAATAAGAGTGGCATTATTCCAGCGAAGCTCGCCGCGCCGCGCCGCGCCGCGCCGCGAAGGTTGTGCTGATGTGTTTGATGTTTTTTCAGGGAAGTGCCTGTACCTGTCCGGATTGACCCCGGAGCCGATGACGGCCGATGATGACTACAAACTGCTCAACGTGGGCATCGGTTTTACCAATATGGTGGAAAGAGCTACCAAAGGCAGTGCTGATCTTACAAGGAAGGAGATCAAAAGAGGTCAGCGATTGCTTTCACCGGTCGTACTTTCACCCTGTAGGCCAGGCTTTTGCAGCTTTTTCACGCGTCTCTCTCTGTTACAGGAAGCCAAATCTTATTAGAAAAACTTCAAAAATTTAAACCAAAGATTGCTGTTTTCAACGGGAAGCTGATTTACGAAGTGTTTTCGGGGAAAAAGGACTTTTATTTTGGCCGACAGCCAGACTTCGTGGACGGGACGAACACAGTAAGTGGGGAGCGAATAACCGTGAGACTAACGAATGGGAAACATGAAATAAAAATGCGGTATACTGAATGCGGGTTTGTTTTCTTGTTCTCAGTATATGTGGGTGATGCCTTCGTCGAGCGCGCGGTGTGCGCAGCTCCCCCGGGCCGCCGACAAGGTCCCGTTCTACGCGGCCCTCAAGAAGTTTCGCGACTACCTCAACGGAGTCGTGGCCGATTTCGACGAGAGCGAGGTGGTCTTCACATCGTCCAAACTGAAGCACTACTACGAGCCTGAAGTGAAGGATGACCCAGACGAAAAGTACCCTTATGGCTACCCGCCCAGACTAACGGGCGGGGACGGCTCGTCGGAGATGGGCCGGCCCGGGGTGATCAAGCAGGAGGACGGCACCACGCTGCCCGGGGACCAGATTCCGGTCAAGAAGAAGCGGGGCAGGCCCAAGAAGATCAAGTCGGACAACCCCGACGAGGCGGTCAAGAGCAGCGGGGAGGTGAGCAAGAAGGCCGCCGCGCCCCGCAACGACGACGCGCCCAAGAAGAAGCGCGGCCGCCCCAAGAAGATCAAGGAGGAGGACGGTGGCGGCGGCGGGGCCGGCGGTGGTGCACCGGGGGCCGGCGGCACCGCCGACGCCATGGCCGCCATGGGGGTGGCCAACCCCAACCCCCTGGCCTCCTTCCCCCAGCACATGGCCATGAACCACTGCCCGCAGCCCGCCTTCAACCAGGCCGCCTTTGGGGGGCACAACCACAACCACTTGATGGCCTACAACCACAATCCTCCTCACACGCCTTACCACCACTTCTCGCACTCCCCGCAGCCCTCCTCGCTGACGCACTCGGACCTCTCCTCCGAGATCAGCGCGGCCATCTCGTCGGAGCACAACCTGGCGTCGCCGTCGCCGCACTCGCCGCACCTGGGGCCCGGCGCTGGCCCGGCGTCGTCGGACTACGACTCCGGCGGGGGCTTGGCGGGGGACGGCAAGGCGGCCGCCAAGGTGGACGGCGGCGCCGGCCCGCAGAGCAGCGCCGCCGACTGCGGCTTCCACTCCGAGGAAGGGCCCGCGGGCTATCAGGGTTACAGTAATTATCCGGGGAACGGCGGCGAGCACCCCCACCTTGGTCACTCCGGCCACCCCGGCATGCCCGCTTATCCTCCTCATCCGTCGGAGAGCATGAACCAGGACGTGGCCGCCAAGAGCCTCTCCGGCTTGGAGTCCCTCGTCGACCAAATCCCCAGCTTAGCGGACAACGGCGGCCCGCAAAGCACGTCGGTGAATGAGGGCGGTCCTGACCAGTACAGCGGCTCGTTCGAGGATTCCTCCTTTATGGGCGGCTACTCCGGGCTTCCACAGCACTACAGCGGCGGTGGTAGCGGGGGCGGGGGCTACGAGTCGGGCTACAACACCGGAATCCGGATGAACTTCTCGGTGACGTCGCTACCCAACGCCCCCAGCCCGGGCGGCCCGGGCACGCCGACCAACTACGCCAACTACTCGCCTCCGTCGTCCGGATCAGGGTCGGGATCAGGATCGGGGCCGTACATGTCTGCCGGGCTCGGCATGCACCAGCACGGCATGGACGCCCAGCGGATGATGGGCCGGATGTTCAACGGCGGCTGCGACATGGCCATGGGCATGGGGATCAACTACTCGTACAACCAGTACGGCTCCAGCTCGGGAGGGGGCTCCACCTCGGGTGGGGGCTCCAACTCGGGCTCCGGCTCGGGCTCGGGCTCGTACCCCGGCTCGCCGAGCTCGAGCACGCCCGGCTCGGGCGGCTCTGGCTACTACTCGCCGTCGCACCCGCTGCACATGCCTAGCCCGAATTATCCGTCGCCCTACTTCCCCCCTAGCCCCTACCCGCAGCCACAGGTTGGCTACGGGATGAGTGATCGGATCAAACAGGACTCGGACTGCGGTACTTATAACCCCAGCGGCTTCTGATCACACGGGAGTGGCCCCTAAGGAAAGGTCCGTGACACAACCGCCGCCAACACGGGTGCATGCTCCGCGCCGCGCCTTCGCCGCGCCTTCGCCGCGCCTTCGCCGCGCCTTCGCCGCGCCTACGCTCAATTGTGATAAACAGATCGTTTCCCTTTTCATCTGATCTGATCGACGAGCCGCGCTGCGCCGTCGTGTGGATCGGTGGTTGGACGGGACTTGTTAGTTAGTGACCTTCCTCACGACCCCTCGTCGTGCGGAAAGGAAATCTTCCGTTCCATGTGACCCATGTTCTCACGTCGCCAATTCAACGTGTTTATTTCTTTATCTCTTGAAAGAAAGACAAATCAGCTCAATGTTTGAACCCAAGACAAGACTGCTGGATAGATTTGAAACTACGTTTTTTATTCCGTTGGCAGTATTTTGAATTAGGAATTTCGGTCCTCGAGCTCTTAGGTTGTGACATTGATCAGACTGAAATGGGAGTAGCGCTGCCCGTAGTCTGGCGCTTTTCTATTAGGTGAGGGAAAAGTCGTGTGCTAGCCTGCAGTAGCCTGCTGCCTCGGTCTATTTGCTAACTTCTCCAATAATTAGTACCTTTTTTCTCGTACTCACTAAATGTTTTTAACTAAATGCATTTTATTTCAAGAGCGGAAAAGCCAAACAAACAACGAAAAGCTAGTATTATGACTCAAACACTGCGGTAACTCACTCTGCCCTTTAACCTTTACTTGTTCCTCATGTCCAGCCGTACGGCACAGCCTCTACCAGATAGCACGAGTAACGCAACGAGGTTGCCTCTTGACTTCGACGTTCGTGACTTCCGGTGCGAGGCTACCTCAATCAAAAGCTCCCCGGAAATCGAAAGGAACAGACCCAGCTTTCTTTGTCCTTTTTTTCTCCCTTAAATTATTCCTTTTACTATTTTAACTGAATATTTTACCACATGGCATCCTTCGAACTCCGCAAGCTTTTTTCTGAGCGTTCTTTAAACACTGTGATAAAGAGGGCCTAGATCATAAAGTAATAGTGTATTTTAAAAGCATTACCAATCCTGCAATAACTCTCTACCAATAGGAATTTATACCTCGTCGCTGTTAAATGGAATGTTTTTTTGTTCTTACGAGGAAACGAATTTCTTGCTCACTAAAGTTTTTGCACAAAACCAACCTGAGTTCGAATTTGGTTTCAGGAAAGAAAATGGCCTACGACTCGTCTGTTACAAAAGTCTTTTTCGAGGAAAGCTTAGTAGGCATTACTTTTCCGAAGGTTTAAGCTTAAAGTGGCCGGTTAAGCTAAACTGTTTCAAGTTTGCTGTTACTACGTGCAGGCCTACACGAAAACCTGTCTGCCTGAAACCGCCTGCGCAAATCATATATAGTTTAAGAAAATGTGATGGTTTGTTGGCATTAACATTGTTATTGTGTAAACCGTAAAAGAGCTGTTGGCGTCGCAATGTCATTGAAAACAGCTTCGTTCCTTTCATTCAGTCAGCAAACACCGGCCACCTTCGCCACGGAGACGAAAACTTTTCCTACTTAACGATAGCAGAAAAGGCTGAAGACGCAGTTTCAAATACAATGATCTTACCATCGGCCTAATCTGAGTGGTATGAACTATGTTTCTTTTTATGTATCACATAGCTTCACAGTACCGGTATTTTATCACTCCTCTAATGTTGTCCTCCGCTAATCTGAGAGGTATGAACTATGTTTCTTTACAAATATCATATAGTTTCACAGTACCGGTATTTTATCCCTCTTCTAATGTTTACTTAATCGCTCTATTGTTGGTCATCGCTCACAGACAATTTTTGGGGATTGAACAGATGTTCTTATTCAGTTTCCTCGTTTTCTTTTGTCTGTCATGTTGCCTGTTAAGTACCATTAGTCATTTTTTAAAGAATGATTTTCAAGTTTATTGACTCTTTATCCGGAAGCCTAAACTCCAAGGCTGTGATGTTGACAGGGTTGGTCAATTTTACCCGTTTGATTTGCAGAACTGTCATAAGTTATGGTATGTTATGGTATTTTAAGCCATGAGCACACTCTGAACACGGGGCTCAAGTCGTTACGGTCAATCTTTATCGTTTTGTTAGAATAAGGATATGTGGTGTTTTTATCTTGTTTTTAACTCTATTTCTATATTTACGCAATAATGCAGATATGTCATCAGAAACAGATAATTTTGGTCACAGTTTTATCTTGACTCAATCGATAGCCTCGATCGATAAGTGGTCGAGCCAGGTCTCCACAATTTTAATAGTCCTGTTTTATGTGTTATTTATATATTTTTTCAAGTTTTGAATTGGATCTCCTGGCACAATGTCGCGTACCGCGGGTATCCGTTAGTCTTAACACGCGATAAAATCAATTAACGTATCTCTTAAACCATGAACGGTCAGTTCCAGTAGTGATCTTTCTCTCTTCTTACGCCATGACTTCGTTGCATATAGGCGTGTCCAGTGATGTAGCTCAAAGAAAAAGTTTTTGATATGCTTTTTCATGGCTTGCATATCTTCTTTAGTTATGCAGGAATTAAATACAGTTTGCCAATAGTCTCATAGCTCACAATTTGGGTTCAAGTTATGGAAAAACCCTGTTTATCTTCTATTCTGAAGTTTGATATATAATTTTTATATTTGTTTCAGTAGTCGTAATGGCCACGGTAAATTATTATGGCGAGAATGCAGCTTGGACCAAAGAGCATTTGATGAGCGTATGTAAAGCAATCATTAACAAATCAAGCACTAACAAAGACGTAAAGCTTGTTGAGTGGTGAATCCTTGATGCATGTGTCATGTTGGTTGCCTACACTCGGCTTATGCAGCAAAAATCTAGTCCAACTGTTATGGTGTCGCAAGTTATAATTTCAAGAAGTTTCTGACTGTTCATGGTTTGATGTAGTGCGCTGGCAACTTGAAATAACCGTGAAGTGGAGTGAGGTGGGACAGGCGGCTTGAAACGGGACAGTTCGCGAGTGAGTGCTTCTATCGCTAGATGACAGCACAAGATTGCTGCATCATCCACCCCCCTCCCTTCAGCCATGTAGGAACGCACTCCTGGAGTGTTATCTGTGAGGTAGTGTGATCCTCCATGCCTCGACACTCCCGTCCGCGAATATTTACGGGACATAACCAATTGTCATGCGAATCTTTCGGGAAAGAAGTGATAAGTCCATAAAAAGATCCGACCAGAGAAAAAAAAATTGCCTTCGCAGTTTTAGTTGCAGCATTCTCAATCTGTGATATCTCAATAGCCCAATAGTCAAATCCGGTTACCATAGCCATTACATCGCCACATGATTCCTACACTTGCCTTTTCACTCTCAGGAAAGAACCCAAGGGTCTGGACCGTCGAGCCGGCTCGAAGGAATGACGAAATCCGCTAATAGGTTATCCTACTCATTTGGTAATCAATCGATCCCTTTCCAACACTTTTTTTCTTCATGGTTTGTTAGTCAGTAAAGAAAATACCCGTTATTTCCGATTCGAAAAAAGTTTCCCGTCTCTCGCTTTTTCGCAAGTCGAAGAATTCCAAGAATCTTAGAGGTCCCGTATGATTCTCCTAGAAATAAAGTCCCTTATTCCAGGGAAAGTTGAATAAATTGCGCGCAAGCGTTATCGGTAGGGGAAACCGTATGACATCCCGAGCACAACGCAAACATTGATAGCCGTATTCTTGAGCAGTGCTACCACTATTACAGTATCGACCTCACTAAGGTCGGCTCGTAGTAACCTCAGGCCTCGCAGTTGCCGGGCGGAGAGCATAGGAGCGAAGCAGTTGCCAGGCCTGAGGTTACGCTGGACCGATCATATGTAATGGTTTCTTCGTTTCTTTGATTTTTTATCTTTGGCAATGCCGCGAACGATCAGGCTGACAGTACCGTCTCCTCAAACATCAGTTATATGGCATGCACTTCCAAGAAAAATACCTCAAAACAAGAAACCAATACATGGCGGCTTTGTCTCTCAACAATGTAAGGGTTGTAAGCGGAACTTTGCTTCAGGAAAAGCAGTATCAACACAGCGTTGTAGGCGATTTTCTTGCTCCCATCTCAACGAGAGGTGGAATTGAGTTGTTAGGTCTTGTGAGTGGACTTTGTGGTACTGCACCCCGTTGCTTAATGAAAATCCTTTCTATGTTTGCCTTACGCTCAAAACCCGTGAAGTAAACTTACATTTTACCGAGGATCTAAGTGAATTAGCTGGGACTAAATAAAATAGCTCAAAAAGCCCGTCGAGGTTTAGTTGATGTGGTTTATGTTGAGACCTGTCAAATGATGTGTCAGTACAGAACTCCGCAACACTGAATTTCATTGCAAGCAGGGGGAGAGATGAATGTTGAAACTGGTGCTTGCCTGCTACGCATGTACTGTACTATAACCCCCTTAATTTCGATTGCTCATAGTTGTCTTCCATTTTTGTAACTGCACTTTTGTTCAGTTTAAACCTATACTTTCTTTGAGATGTTTTTAGCTGTGATGTATACATTAACGTCTACCTAGTCGTTATTGAAACACAATTATATATTTACTTGGTGCAAAAATAGTTAAAGTGGGATTTGTTTGTCCTCCTCGAGCTGTGCGGTTAAAGTGGGATGCTGGGATTTTTTTTTTGTTCTCTACGTGCCGTTCGGCTCTGTATGAGCGACAGAGTCCCTCGTTTTGTGTGTTTAATATGCTCAGCTTTTTGGTGCTGTTCACTGGAACCCTAGTCATTTAATTGTTAATTTTTGTAGTTAAGACTCCATTAGAATTAGTTTGGTTCGTTGACTCTTAGCGAGGAGTTTTTCTTAATTAATTTTTTGTACCTGATAAGCGTGGACGCATTATAGCCTGCCTCTTTACCTCTTTCTCTCCCTCCCTCTTTTTCTCTCTCCTCTCAGATTTCAAATCAGCTTTTTATATTTTTTTTTGCTTACGTCTATTTATTTGATTTATGTACTGTACTATACAAACATGTCCTCCTTTTTCAATAAACACGCATACTGAGAAAAAAAGTCAGATTTGAGTTAGTATTTGGAGTTTTACGGGGATTCTCTAAAAATCATGATTTACCACCGTCTACCTAACGCATTCATAGTTAAGATGGAGCATGGATGCTACCTTAGAAATCTTCAGTATTACCGATAATAGGACTTGATCCTCACCTCTCAGGCTATTTGGTCAACGTTTATTGTTCGTTTGTGTATTTTTATTTCTTATTCAAACACTCAAACTGCTAACATGACGCTTCTTCAGTGTTACTTGATAGTACCAAATAACGTAAATGTTGCATATCCGTCACCTCAGATGTTTTTCTCTTTGTAAAGTTGGTTGGCAAGGTGGAATGGAATGAAAATGCGACAGCGAAGCAAAGCGTAGCGGGAATGTTGGCCCCCTGTTCGGCTACATAGCAATAATGTGTTGGACGTTATTCCGTGACTGTGATTCAGTAGTCAAAGATAACTGGTGCAGAGTTAATTGCTACTCGCGTGCAAATTTCTATTCATATCTAGTAATATTGCTCTTTACTGAAGCTAACCATTAGAACGCCGTTTGTATTGTACCAACAAAATTAAGTTAACAGCCTTTTTTTTCAGTGATGGTGCTCTTTTTGAAAATAGATTGTACGACGGAGTTGGTTGAAAAGCCGAAAAAGTACCAGGACAAAAGAGTCTACCCGCTGTCATTGATGTTTACTCTGACCGCATCTGTATTAAAATTATAAACAAAACGCAGAGACAGTCCTGTCCAGCCTTGCTACAAGGTTTCCTTCTTTCTTTTTATATATATATATATATATATA
>Ga0058701_10005692_pt1 | contig 10400 bp, 9 predicted proteins | sample AgamicOrMae_FD_97039 | JGI IMG/M metagenome (GOLD analysis project Ga0058701, IMG submission 97039) | Agave microbial communities from Guanajuato, Mexico - Or.Ma.e | ecosystem: Host-associated > Plants > Phyllosphere > Phylloplane/Leaf | place: Guanajuato, Mexico | collected 2012-06-04 | reverse complement strand
ATACCTTTAGCTTTTTGGCAGGGTTTCAAGCGATTCAAAGCTTATCGAAACCTAAAAACAAAAAAAAAAGAAGTTAAACGTCGGTAAAAAGTTGAAGTCATTACGAAAGAGACGGTAATTTAAAAAAAGTAAATTTTCAAAAAAAATCTAAAAAATCTGCAAAACTTGAAAAAAAATTCAGGAAAAATTTGTTGATTAGGAATCGATAGACACTAGACACCCTGCTTGGCCCTGAAGGCAGCAACCCACCCAGCGTTGGTGAGCTCCGTGCTGCCTATTCAGGAAGCAGTCAAAATTTTTAATGCGGTAGGACAGGTTGCAATGTTAGGTCATTAAAAGTCTTGGCCCCATTTAACGGAAATTTCCTGTGAATGAGGACTATGACTTTTGATGGTGACTGTGGTAATAGAGCATAACAGAAAAAAAATGCAACTACCATATGAGACCTTGAATCGCTTCGATATATCGGAGAAAAGTACGCGTTCCCTGTTGAATAAACAAGGAAAATAGGCTAAGTACATGAACACCTTTCCTCATCTCACTTCGAGAATGGGACATACAACTTTGAGACTTATTACATCGTTCTGAGCAATGCAAGATCCGGCTGCGAAACAAACAAAGGTGATAAAAAACGTAACAAACAATATCAAATGTTGGATTAGCTATTCGAGCCATCTTCTTAAAGAAGCGTATCAGTTTATATCACTCAACTGAGAGATAAGATATCTGTTTGTTTTCCATACATGAGATTAAGTCTACAACAGCAGTCGAGTAGATTCGATGTTCGAATAGCATTCCGTACATTTTGTCTAATAAAATAAAATAAAATAAATAAAATAAAGATACTAGATGACAGATTTGAAAACAACCCAAATCGATTTTAGCACAATGTTCAAAAAATTATAGAACAAAAAAACGACCAACGGAGCCGGTAATATGAATTTAGCGAGTTACGAAATTAGAACTAGTACAATTACACAAAATTTTAGTCTTTAACCTTTAAGCCATAATGAGGGAAAAATTATAAAAATGCTAAGGTACAATGAACACCAAGTTTTGCGCAGTGTATCTGTGATGCACTCTTACAACACTAACTATAAATATTGCATTTTATAACTTAAACAGACAGAGGGATAGTGAATTTTTTAATGTTAATATACAGTGAGTTAAATTTCTTAAAATTTTCCTATGTTATTGTCACTAAAATGTCATGTCCCTAAAACAGATTGTTAGCTCCAGGCAAAGAGCTCCACAGGTTAGTGAGGGTATTATTCTCAAGATGGTATCAGTTAGCCCCTAGATAATATCATCATGAGGTTCAGCTCTTCAGCCTGTGAAACATTTAACAATGGTCGTTTAGTACCGGTAACACATATATGTATTCAAAAATTCATTTTACTTGGCAATACACGGAAATCTCCTCTTTCAGTTTCTATTAATAACACTGTCTTTCAAGTATGGCTATGAGAGTTCCTTAATATTAGTGAATTTCAACAACTAATGCTAGTCTACTATTTCAAATGCTTAGGAATTATATGACAGCATAAAAATAGTTATTAGCTGCTATTTTTAAGCATCAATACAGTAAAATGAAGTTACAGAATAAAAGGCTTACTCCAAACACAACAGTATCAGAGTGATAGTTTTGGAAGAATATTCAGAGAGTTACAACATCACTGAATCAATGAGAAACATGGATGCTTAAGATCCTGAGGGCAAGTCATGCTGTCTCATTAACAAGAGGAATGACTTCTCAATATATGCCCACTGAAGCATAGCTAGAAAAATGTAGTTCTAAGGAAATGCAGGAATTGAAATTAAAAAAAAAATAAAAAAATATTGTTGTCTGGACAATTAAATGCTCATTTAGATCACTGGAAAACCAATCATTAACTTGATTGGTAGAATGTTCATGGTAACTGTTATCATGGCTTGAGGAGAAAATATCCTCTAAAACCTTAGCATAAAGTTTGTCATGCCTTCAGCTTTTGGTATTTTAAAATTGAACCTACTAAACAAGGTAACTTCTGACTTCTTAAAGAGGTGGATTATTGGGATGAAGTTTGTGTCTTTCCTCCTCCACTTGACGAGCTAGATCCAGATTTGATACAGTTGGCAGCCCACAAGGCAAGTTGAGCATATCCATTTCATGCTGCATTATATGTTCTGCCTCAGCTGAAACAAGACACATTTCTTCATTAATAGGAGCAAGGCAGGTGACCTCAAAGGAACAGTATATGGAATGAAATTAGTACCTCTTATTCGGTGAAGTTTGGTTCCATAAGCAAGATCCGTCTGATATAAAATCACCATAGTAAATGGAAGCATAGGGAAGAGATACCCAGGCTTACGACTACGTCGGTACCTTGGGAAAGAGGTAATTATTATGTTTGTGAAAGACAATTATATGCAAGAGAATTTGGTTTCACATACCCCATGAATAATCCTGTCATACTGATGACATAGAAAACTGTGACCCAATTCAAAAGCTCACGAGCTCGAGCAACTTGCATAGCCATCAATCTTTCCCTCATTTGATTTTGCGAATGAAGCTGTCTTTCAATCTGCAAAAATATATATAAATTTTGACAAAGCACAGGTGTTGGCACAACACAGACTCAAAACATCCAAATTTTTAAGACTCAACTTACCATTACTTTATTGAGGTCAGTAACAAAGTCCCGATTACTTTTTGCTTGATCCTCAGAGGACGAGGAACTGAATAGAGAACCCATGATGGCAAGCAGTACTGGATTCTATTTAATGTGGAAAACCTATACATACAATTAAAAAAGAAAAGAAAGTTATTACAAAAAGGTATACTGATATGCTTGGACTGTTATGCATTTTGAAGCAAAGTTTCAATTTTTATGATACAATAGGTAACAGTACATTGCATTAGTTTAAAATAAAGTTAGATTATCTCAAACCACAGGCAAAATAAAAATAAAATAAGAAAGAGAAAATAAAATAATGGCCTCTAACAACAACTTAGAAATGATGAGCAATGACTTATAAACCAAACATCAGGTTTTGAAAAATTAGGAATAACCATATGAACTTCAGTTATCAGAAAAAAATATTAAATTAGAAATATATATATTATCAGGTGATTCAGGTGGCAATTGTTGTTTACATAACCTAGACCTTGGGGTGTTTACCTTGGAGAGATTATGTGGACAAACAAAGTGCGCACACTCCGAAATAAAAACAACTTAATACTAGAAAATAACCAATCATTTACGAGATTGTAAGTACAGTACCAATTTAAAGGGGGTGCATACGTAAGAAATACTTAAGCAAAAATATTAAGGGAAAATAACATTACTTGTCAGTGTTTATATTTTCCAAGCAGACAGCAGAGCAGACAGCCACAACCAGTTTGACAGTACGCCCATAGACGAAAACTAAACCACGCCGTGATGACAAATGAAAAAAGAAAAATTAATAAGAATTTCCGAAAGTATTTTTTTCTTTTATAAGAAATAAAAATTGTTAATTATAGGTTGACATACTACTAGAATCCTTTCTTTAAACAACAATGAATAAATTTATGAAAGGAAAGGATGTCCTTTTCCCTGCCAGAGTGCTCATCAGTGTGCTTTGTTGTTGTTGACACGATCGTTGCTTTGTTTATTTTTTTTACCTGTTTGAACTAGTACCTTATTTTATTTAACCAATGCTTGTGTTGCTCAATTTGAAAGGGAAAGACATATCAAAAGTGTTAGTGCCAGTTTTTCTTAACATTTTTAAGTCGACGATATAGTGATTGTTTGTATCTCGCTTGGTGATCTAACCTCTTTGTGTTCGTTGACATTTATCTACTGTAGTGCGGCATGGGTGTGTCGATCGGTTTTTTATTATGGAGCTTGACATTAGCTTGGTTGAGCTCGGTTTCCGTAGAAGCGGTTGGTCCTGGATTGGGGTGTTTCATGGACAGCCAAACTAAACGAGATCTTCCTATAGAGGTGCCGGTTGAACGCCCTGGAATGATCATCAGCTCCTGCATCTCTTCCTGTTACGACCGTTATTTCAGGTAATTTAGGTGTTCTCCACATTAATATTGTCTGGTTGCCAGATTCAACATCTACTGTTTTCTTTGTAGGTACGCCGGTATCCAAAATGGAATGTCCTGTTTCTGTGGCAGCAGATATGGCCAGTACGGTGGGGCAGAATGTGACAAACGCTGCAACGACAATGGTGTCACTTTGGACTGTGGTGGAGAACTTGTCAACAGTATCTTTGAGACCACTCGAACTTGTATGTGTACAGATAAGCAAGCTTGCTAATTATACTCATAGGCAAACAGTGATGTTAAAATTTTATTTGAACTCCTCAGAATGTTTTGATTTCAGTGTATGTATTTTTTTTTTATTTCCAGGGCCTGGACCTCCAACCAATCTGGAAATCTCTAATATAACAGCAACCAGTATGAAGGTGAAGTGGGAACCACCCCAAGCAGATAATGGCAATTTAGTGTCATATAGTATATCTGCCTCACCTACATTTACCTATGCCAAATATTCAGAAACATCCCATCAGTGGTCCTTTCCTAACAATACAAAACACTATGAGCTATTAGATCTGCACCCTGGAACTACATATAACATATCAATCCAGTCAGTAGGGACGTCTCAGCAAGGTTACTCAGTATCCAAAGTTGTCAGTACCAAAATTGGAGGTAAGACGCTTATAAAATGTATTTGTTGTAAGCCATCTATCAGGATACTCCACAACTGGTATCTGTTCCAGATCCTGAAACGCCTGATCCACCGCTTGTGATTGGAAAGGGATCTGACAACACCCTGAAAGTAAAGCTGCATAAAGGAGTGTCTTACAATGGGCCAGTGACTTCATACCAAGTTGTAGTTGTGGTTGGATTAGGAACGTTGGACCAAGAGCTCTTAGAGGCCTGTACCAAATTTGCGGAGAGTTCTTGCAATTACTATATAGCAGCAGAAATTCCTGCCCAGGTAATCTTTGCGATAGTTTAAAAAGTAAGAGTTTGCTTTTTCTGCATATTGCGTCGCACCGTAATTTAATTTACCTTTACGTTTTTGGACTTTCAAGCTTAAAGTTTGATGCTATTATTCCTTTTTCCATGTTTGCAGGGATTTTCAGAGGACTTTGTGGTCGGTGACGGGAAGACTTACGGAGCTTACCATAACAAGCCACTACCTAACGAACCTGTTCAAATAGCAGAAGGCGTCGTGAGCAATTTCGGTGGCGAGAGGAGAGTAGCTTATTCTCCTATTTTACCTGAAATGATTGATTACGGCACCTCGGGAAGTGTGGACGCCATCCTCAAAGGCGCGATTGTTGTTTGTGCTTTTCTTTTGATTGGATTGGCAGTTGCGTTCTACCTACTACGGCGTCATTTCAGTAAGAAGAGGCGTTTACAGATGTCGAGCTTCCCACATGAACTCAGCGTGCACGGCCCTATGATTGAGGTGGTGAGTATTTCAGCTTTCTAAATTTGAAATTGCAGAGCTGCCAGTGAGTCTTTTTTATCACTTTTTGTCACTAATAGCAACGCTTTTACCATCCCAGTCCGTTAAAAATCGACAAATTGAGTAACAGACATCGGTTCTTTCCATTTTGAGTTTCCCTTAATGAGATCCAATCGTCTAAAAGTAAAGTTTCCAAAAAAAATGTTTGGCCAAAAATTAAAAAAAAAAAACTTGGGGTACCCCTTGCCTTTTTAAAAAAATTTCACTCGCAAATTTTTCCTTGATTTTTTTACGTTTAATGGTTGGAACTGATCCAGGGCAACTAAAAATGGTTTTTACCAGCGGCTGTTGCGTACTTAGTTCATGTATCATTCTTAAATTGAAATGTTAACTCCCCACCTCAGAATCGTCTGAGACATGTTTGAGCAGAGAGAGACCGCTCAGTCCCAATTTTTGCCTAGCAGGGATTTTTGCATCGCAGATATATTTTTTTCCGACCCTTATACACTGAAATGGAAGTCTAGCCCTAATAACCAATTGGAATAGACACGATTTCTCGTTTGTGCGGCTAACATAAGCAGACCTTACCAATCTACGTATTTGAAACAAAAATTACAAGATTTTGGTCGCGCATAACAATTGACTTTTTTTCAACTACAGATAAGCTTTAATTGTTTTTGAAAGGTCAATTTTTGGCTCGCAGTTAGTGCACATAGCTCGTAGTTATGGCTCAAAGTTTACTAAAGTCACTTTTCGGAAACAAGACTTGACTTGCAGCCTAAAAAAACGACCAGCACGCCTAACCTCTTTTTGTATTTTTCCGGAGCAGGAAAACCAGAGCTACGTTCCTGAAGAAGAAGAGATGAACAGACCGAGCCATTACGAAAGACTGAAGAGCAAAGTTTGGCTGATTCCAATCAATCAGCTAGATATTGATATGGGGAAAGTAGTGGGTCAAGGCTCTTACGGTCCGGTTGTTAAAGGTGCAGTCAAGACTCAAAACGATCATCATCCAGAAAACGCTGTATATTGCATTAAAGGTAAATCTCTATTGAGTACTTGTGAGTGGAAATCGACGTACGTGGATGTACCTGTTACGAAGACTGAACTCGCGAACTGGGTCGGTATTTATAAGGGGTGGTCGGTTTAAATAACAACCACTAGTCACATGTAATAAAGATAATAATAAATATTCAAAAAAATAAGAAAAGAGATTGGGTCTCGTGCTTTTTGATTGAATTCTTATTGTTTCTTCTTGTCTGCAGATAATGAGCTGTCCGCTATCGTAAAGCGGATGATGTTGCAAGACCTCGACCAGCTGATCAGAGTTGACTCCAACTGTCCACACGTCTTGCCTCTCGTCGGGACTTGCGAATCCCCCGACATGCTGTTCGTAGTTTTCGATCACCATCCTGCCACCCTCAAAGACGTTCTGCTAGAAAGCCGCGCATTGGAACGCGTTGGAAAACCAAAGGGACTCAGTGCGTGCACTTTGTCCCAACAGACCTTACTGCACGTTTGCGCTGGCGTTGCGAAGGGAATGGACCACTTGGCATCATCAAAGGTATGTTTGTTGTACGGTTTTTTGTTTGTTTATTGTCACCACATCTTGGCATGTCGACTGCGTAGGCGCTTCAGTAATATCTCGTTTTTGTCGCAGATTATTCACAAGCAGTTGTCCGCATTCAGCGTTGTTATGGCGGAGGGGTTGGTGCCAAAAGTAAGCAATTTCGGCATCTCCAAGTTTAATCGGCCTAACGAAACGATGGATTACACTCGTTGGACTGCTCATGAAGCTCTAAGCAACAACGTCTATCTACCGAAAAGTGATGTCTGGTCAATGGGCGTTCTGCTGTGGGAGGTGGCTGCCTTGGGGGGCACACCTTACGCCGCTGTCCGTGCTAGACAAGAGCTAGTCAAAAGAATCACCCGTGGTTTGCTACCGAACCAGCCCAGAGGGACATCTGATCAGTTGTACCAACTCATGCTCCAATGCTGGCAACTTGACGTTGACGAAAGACCAAGCTTCGACGAGATCGTTTCAGTTTTAAGTGATTTCGTTGAGTCGGGTCAGGTAAGATTTCACGCACGGCTGTTGCTTTGTTCGTTGCTGTCTCTCAAAATTCTTCACTACAAAGAAGAATGGCATTTTCTACCACTTGTGTTCTACCCTGGTTTATGAGTATTATGAGTACTAACGATATACAACCGTGTAGGTTAGGTTAACGTCGGTTAGGTAGTGTCACGGGCCTTGTGTTACGATTCGCCTTTGCTCCCCTTGATGACCGTTTGTTTAGGTTAACCAAGATAGATTTAGGTTAGTAGCCTAATGGGTCGCTGCCGTGGCGCTCAGCTCGGCTTAGTGATGAAGGGTAATATACAAGAGGTGAAAAATTCTCCCTTCAAAATTTGCTGTCCTTTTTGTATAAGGATAATACTTAGAGATATTTTTTTGTTGCAGGTGTTCATTGATTGGAGCGTTGCTGGAGGATACAAGTATGAGCCATATGTTCCGGAACTTGAAAGATTTGGCTTCTAAGAAGTGTTCTTGATCTTTTAATTTTTATGAGTAGTAACGTGCTAGCATTGTATGTGAAATCTAAAAAGTATACACGACTTGAATACTGCCAGTTTGTCATTCGCTCCAGTGCGCTGCGCTTTAATGTGAGAGCGAAAAATTGTTGGTCGCACGTTAACTTTTTAGTATTAGGAATTCTCGTTGAATCGAATTTACAAGTTAACCATTTTATCACTGCAGTACGTGTACCTGTTAGGGCGAAACGCCAAATATAGCGGAAGGTTTCTGTGAGAGGCCAAAGAGCTGCAACTGAAATTCTTCCATTTTGAAAGACATATCTGCAATGCGCACAGCAAAATTAGTACTTAGCTAATTATTCAGTATTTTAATATTAAGAAGTTACATACCAGCTCAAAGAAGCATCAAAATGGGTCCTTTTCCTCCAATTCATCTGGCAATAGGTAATTACGACTACGTGCGTCAATGTGGGTTATAAAATAACGGATATATCGCTGAAAAAAAATGGACTATAACTCGGAAAACGCAATTGAAGAGACGCCTTTTTTTGTGGGGTGGCTGTACAAAATTTAATGAAAAACTGATAGGCGAGATATCGAAAGCCTCTTACGATCAAATCAGGCACCTCAGATCAAATTTAGGTGATTTTTTTTTACAGCAACTGCCTGATGAATTGGCAAGGAAGGAACGGCACCATTGAATGATGTCTTGTGTACTAATGTACTTACACTCGATGTAGAGAATATCGGTGCTGTCGAAAATATCAGTAGTCTGAGGTGTAAGGTTATCGCTCTGCACGGCAACACGTCCATTTACTGGTGTAGGACTATCCGTGAAAAAGGGATTTACCCTATTCCTCTAAACAATGAGACGTCATTATATGGAAAAACACCTTTTTCACCGCCTTGCTGTTGGGAAAATATTGCTTTTCAAGTTGAAATTCAGTTGATAATGGTTGTTCCAAGAAGCAAATGTGTGTCTCTGTACTGCTCCGATTCCTTTTTCGGTACTCCCGTTAAACTGACTTTTCTTTCAAAGAAACGCTCTGTAAGGATACCGTATGTTAACTACCGGTATTGAGATAATTCTGAGGCATTTTGCCGAGGTTCATGAGTTCACACCAATATGTAAGAGCTAATTATGTAATTTTAAAGCTTCAAAAGAGCGTTGCTCGTTTTGGATATTTAGTTCTGTAGTTTTCATCCGCAAGTACGGAATGACTGATTAGCTAGTAGAGGAACATGGAGTGAGTGCAGGATATTAGCAAACAAGTAATAGTTTAGTGAACGCGAGATTAGTTTCAAAACGCAGCACTTGTATAATATTCGAAACGTATTCCTCATGATGTTTTTTGTGCATCAGCACAAGGTATTTTTTTCAAAATAGTACCTAGTCAAAAGCATTCCTTTCTGTATTGTGTTGTTTTTGTTATCATGCGCAAAATATTCGCAATGCCCATAAAGACTTTAAAGGCATGAGCGTACTTATTTTTTTTCTGTTTTCTTATGAATTGTATAATTTTACGATGGGCACACTATAGTCATTCCAGTATGGTAGATCATTCTCGTAGAAATACTCTTATTTCCATCGAATTTTTTCATCGCTAAATATTACTTGTTTTGCAACTATATAAAAATGCCCGTCCTCAAACAGTGCTGGTCTGACTATAAACTGCTCTTAGTTAGAAAAACGCTGTTGAAAATAGTTACGTTGTATAACCAGGCTACCGTCAATACGGTGATAATTTTTGTTAGGGACATATTAAGTGAGCGTAGCTAAGACTATATTTATCTTCCATTAGTATTTTTTTTTTCCTGTGAAAAGTAAGATTTTTAGAATTGGCAACACATACTAATCAATCCTCTTCCACTAGCATTTTTAATAATTAGCACTTGTTCTAACAGGTTTGCAATTAAATGCAAATGCACTGATATTGTACTTAAAACTGAATCCGTCCTGATCTTGTATGTGGGAACTGCCTTTTTTTCTAAAAGGCATATTAGGATGAATCTCATTTGCACACATTTTACTGGTCAAGTTTTAATCTTCGGGTTGCTATCCTCAATATTAACAATTCTGTTTGTTACTATCTTAAAGGCACAAGAAACAAAATTAAAATCAGATCGTGATAATACACAGTATTCCTGTCCAAAAATGACTGAAATTCGTAATAAATCAAGGAAATATTTAGTTGTTTTTTTTACCTTTTATTAAAATATATCCATTAGGGAGTACTTAAACTTGCCAATGTCAGGGAGTACTAGCAGTCTCAAATGTATTGACCGCTCCAATTTTTTCAAACTCTCGTAACTTTGAAACGGAGGGAGATACGGAGATACACCACGGAATAAAATCACTAGATCCTTATGAGACCTATCAATTTGGTTTGAACTTTCTTGTATCTTCCTCCGTTT
>Ga0058701_10005691_pt1 | contig 10400 bp, 3 predicted proteins | sample AgamicOrMae_FD_97039 | JGI IMG/M metagenome (GOLD analysis project Ga0058701, IMG submission 97039) | Agave microbial communities from Guanajuato, Mexico - Or.Ma.e | ecosystem: Host-associated > Plants > Phyllosphere > Phylloplane/Leaf | place: Guanajuato, Mexico | collected 2012-06-04 | reverse complement strand
TTTGGCCATATATGGAATGTATAATACATATATGACGTGAATGAAACATATATGATTTAACTGCAAGATCGTATATGTGTGACGTAAAAACATATATGAAACAGAGATTCATATATGAATTTATATATGGTGCATATATGTCTCGTTTTTCATGGGGTGAAAGGGATGAACGACAAGCAATCGCATAGGTGAAGTAGATTTAGGTAGAATGAAATTGAATTTAAATTGAAGGGAGGTTACAATCAAAGAAAATTTAAATCCGCACCTAACCTGGTCAGCCACTTTAGCCTTCGTTAAGGCGAATTAATTGAGGCAAAAAAGCCAAACCTAATCCGAGTTATTTTCACACACTTATATTCTGTAGGAGATCAAACTAGTACCCATTATTCAAGTGCAACTTGTCACCAGATCTTGTCGGCAACTGGATCGGAATGACACGATCTTGTCAAGTTGTCCACATTGGGATTCTTAGGTGTAAGAACCACTAAACTCAACATTTTTTATTTAATCCGTTTCTAACCGAAATAAGCCTCATTCTGAAGCAATGTCGCTTCGTCTTTAGTATGGGTGGAGAAACATTGGGCATTTATAGGCACTTAAGTTTCGGTTATTCACACGGCTTAAATGTCAACATTGCTCTGTAGGACAATGTGGGCATAATCGTATATTCTGATATGTCGTAATCTGTTTATGGACAAGAGCATTTAATAACCGTTAGAGGCAGGAAGAACAAATACGTAACTATGCAGTTTCATCTCCTAAGTATGCCATTTATTAATCTCTTACCGCTTCTTCAGTAAATTAACTACCATGGGGCATTAGATTTAAAACCAATTATACCGTTGAACCACCTCCTACGAGCAAAACGGGCATAAGATGTAATTACTTTTTAGTGCGTCTCTCGCATTGAGGTAATTGGAAAAATATGCGAGGGCGTTTCGGAAATAAGCGAACTTGTACAAGACCCACAGGATTTTGTAAGAAGAACTAACTTAGTCCGTTTATCTAAACGAACCAAAATCTGAAGTAAATCGATTCAATATACATGATCTGTTCGCTACTCTCTGCAAACCTTTTCTCGCGTCGTCACTCTCTTCACTAACTTTTGAGTAAAACAAGAATTTCTAGTTTCTAACAAGATACCATTTTACGAATTTTTCAGGCGAAAATTATTTGTTATTTTTCGAGATAGAAAATTATTGAGCTTTCCCTGGACACAAAAGAGCTATTGTAATGTGGATCGGTTAAAGTAAATTAAGGCTTCTGAGGTCAGATAACGAAGGTAAGATTAGCTTAGGCTACTCCTTGGGAGCGGGAGAGTCATATCATTAGCATCAAGACTTGGCGCTCCAAACAGTACTTTTCCTTATTCAATTCATCCGCCCTCACCGCAAAAATTATTTTAATATACACTGGGAATAACCATCAGTATTAAAATAAATTGCCTCGATAAACATCGGTTTCCCTAAATCTCTTCTCAAAACGCGTAAAAGAGTTATGAAATATGCTTAGAAGCTAACGAGCAATACCGATTTGGCATACTGAGTCTTACGTCATAAAAAAAATTTCTCTGCCTTTAAATTAGTAGTTCGTTTTTTCTTTGCATCAAATGTAATTCATTTTATTATAGGATCTGCGTCTTCCACACGCAAATAAATCCAGCCTGCTTATCAAAATCCACCCAAGTGCGGTTTAGAGACGTATAAATCAGTCTTAAGAGCTTTTGTACGTGTGTTTCTCTGTTGTCTGAAAACGCGTCTGCGGCCGCCAACGTAATAAATTTTTCAGTTTGTCTGCGAGTTTGCTTGTCAGATTCATTGAATCCTAGCCATAATCAACGGGCGTTTTGACAATGTAGAATAACACGGGTTTGTTAGAAAACGGCAATAAATTTATCTTCTGTAACCTTAGCTAAACACGGCCTAACCTTATGTAAGCTATCCCAGGTTTACCCAACAGAGCCTACGTTTGTCTAGTCGTAAGGTATGTTACTCCTAACTAATCTGGACCTTCATTTGTCAAATTTATCTACGTAACCGAAACTGAGTAACGTAAGATAGTCCCCTGAAGAGTCCATTCCGGCAAAAGGTTCTCCCACACACTCATCCCATTCTAAACCTAGTTTTTCTTGGAACCATGTAGAACAAGTAAGTGTTTGCCGCACCGCTGGCCAGCTGGATCAGGAGACGATGTCAGTGAGGTAATCTGCTTGTTGAGCAGTTGTTGGCTCCTTAATAACTGCGGACGACACTTCCGGCGGATATCCTTTGCGGAGGCTGCAAATCATCCAAAGTCCTTTCGTCTGGTCGTTTTTTCAACAACCCCTCAAAGTGAGTAATTTTTCAATATTTGCCTCCTCATACTTTTAATCTTTAAAAAATTAACGATAGCACATTCTCGTTAAAGGTTGGATTTCCCCATTTTCTACATGGTTTAAAAAATTATAAAACGGTGAATTTAGGTTATATCCACAGTAAAAAAATGGCAAAACCCCCGTTTTGGGGAATGCTATACCTGTTTGGGTATGAAATTAGAACGGGGTAGTGCGTAGTTTGGTAATTTTTCAACATAGACCTATGTTCAGCCACATCAATGAAAAGCTCTCGCCGAGACCTTTTGAATGATATGGTTGAACGTAGGCATAGCTTGAAAAATAAGCAAATTACGTACCACCCCCGTTTTGGTTTTCCCAAAACAGGTACAGCATTTCCCAAAACGGAGTTTTGTTTTTACGGTGATATTTGCCACCATATACTTTACATATCTTAAAATTTTGACGTTAGTGTATCCTTATCGAAAGTTAAATGTCCCCGTTTTCTACCTGGTTTAAAGGTTCATAACATGGTAAATTTAGGCGATATTCACTCCCAATATAAATTTTTGTTTGAATTTTTTTGGGTTAATGTCTCCATAGAAGAGACGCGACTGTGCTGTAAACGCGTGGAATGGCTATCAAAAGAGTGGGAGGGAGCCTAAAGTAAACAAAGCCGATTGAAGAAACGCACGTCTTCGTCGCCAAAGTGTCGAAACGGCGCGGCGAGCACCTTTTGCAGGTGGGACGGCGTGCGGCGGGCGGCGGCGGGCAGCGCCGCCGGCTCGCTTCACGGTCTCGGTTACTGGGTGACACACAGAGAGAACCGGTCCATTCTCACATTCAGCGGACGAAATCCGTTGGGGCCGTTGAATCCGCAGGGCCGCCTGGACTTATCGGATTCGTTCTCGCTTTTTTTCGGCGTTCAACGAGGACCCGATGCATCTCCAATGTTGCCAAATGTCGCTTGTCATTCCTAAACGCGGTTTATCTCATGACCCGCCAAGATAACCGAGTGATTAATATCACTTTTGAGTCGCACGACTCGAGATCGAAAACATACCGTGTCAGGTTATCGCTGGTTCTTGAGTTAATCTTGGTCTAAATTTACGACATCGCGATATCTGGCAACACTGGAGGAGAAAGGAGAATCGAAAGGAAAAGTGTCGCTTTCGTCTTTGCAAAAGGTTTTAATGTGTCTTATAAGAATTTTCTCGTGGGTGAAACCGGAATGCGTTCTCGAACCGCTGTGGAATAAATTGGCCGCCTGGATAAGAAAATATCTGTTGTGGGTAGTCCTATATAAGTGTTTTAGGTACGTAGATTACACAGGAATGACCTAAACCACCCAAGCGTAAAACCTTGTACAACTCTACGTAAGGTGACCTAAAATCCCCCAGCTCCTGCCGCTGAAAAGTAAGCGCCACCAAGCTTGGCGACCGTTAGGTAATCCTAGATTAGTTTACTTCAAGTCATGGGTATTGTTTTTTAATTACTGTCGCTTAGTTCGGCTTGATCAAAGCTAGAATACAATATGTAGAAAATGCAACGATATTAAAAATTATTTCGATCGTAATAGGCAACATAAATTACTGTAGCAGAAAATTTCAATCTCATAGAAAAAACTAAGAGAATCGACTCCGTAATAAGTCAGGGATTCCTCAAAGAGTCAGGGCTGCAAGGAGGTTAACCCCGCTCGTCACGCCAAATTTGTACTCCTCTGGGAAAATTGATAAAGGCCTTTAATCGCTTCTGCAACGCTCCTCTGTCTATTAAATATGCTTCGAAACAGTAAGGTCACGGACTCATAAATACCTACTGACATTCTTCTCACCTGTGCGTGTCTTAAATGAGTTTACATTAAACAATTAATATTTTTTTCTCAGCGGTGACGTAATGAGGTAATTTGTAGGAGTAGCCGCAAGGCGAGCCTTTAGATCCCACAGCTCGTGAGCCTAGTGCCTAGCGACTTGTGCCTTGCCCGGCCCGGCACCTGCCCGGCACCTGCCCGGCACCTGCCCGCCACCTGCCCGCCACCTGCCCGCCCTCCCACAGAAAATTAAATACCCGAGACGCCCGTCGGTCTGAACCGCTGCCGACCTCATTAATGCTCTGCTACTTTGCTCTAGGAGTAACTTATTTCACACCGAGGTTCGAGACCCACTTTGAAAATATATTTTATAATACAAAATACTGTAAATTTGATTGAATACTAGTTTTCCTTTAAAGCCGAAAACATGCGTGCGCGGTTAATGTCAAAGGGCTCGTTTTGGCCGGAAATCTAGAAATAGCCGTGCAGATCAAAACACATCTAGCCCTTTCGTTTGATATGAAACGAATATAATTTTTTTAGAGAGCTGTATAAATATGATCCTTTCGAAAATTGTGTTCCGACTGAAAAGCTTGCTCAGCTCATTCAGCGAAACTCGCTTTAAATATCCGCGTTTTCGAGACGTTCAATCAAATTATAAGGTGGACAACGTTTTCAATCGTTTTTAGTATCCCTAAATACATTTCAATCGCTTTAAATACAAAAATCAAATAAAAATTTTGGGACATTTTATTTAAAAAAGCAAGGGATACCCCTAGCTTTTTTCAAATTTTTGCCCGAAAAAATATTTTTTTCGAATTTGAAATTTCTCAGGCTCAGTATATAATTTGATGAAAGTAGTAATGGTTTGAACCGTTAACTGTCGATTTATTTGTGGATTAGTGATATGAACCGGACTTTGGAAGAGTTTTCCCATTCATATGGTGACTCCTAATAATACAATCCCACTCGAAAACGAAGCAAACAGTGATACATTTGTTTTTAATAAAAATCATTTTGGATCAAAAAGTTAATGCGCTTCTCATTGCGCCAGAAAGATAAGCATATGATACGACAAACTACGCCGAAAGTTTTTACAGAATTCTTAAATGCTAAATTTTTAACAAAGTGATGAGAACCCTCTAACACGACAAAAGTATTTCTTACTAATATACGATTCTGATTATTAAGACACTGCTCAAGGAAACCGTTCTGTAACCCTTACTTATGTATTAAAATCGTGGCAGATATTGCACTGTCCCAAATCCAAAGTTTTGGTAAGTAGATTTGACCTGAATTGTTCGTGTATCAGTGGTATTCTTAACAAGAACCGCCTACCTCTCGTTTACTGCATTCGATCCACAAAGGTCAACTTTAATGGGTAAGGATTATAAAAACCTGAAGTACCGCAACACCTCGATAAGCAAAGCAGAATCATAAAAAGGTGTGCCAACGCCAACGCCCAAGCGTCAACCGGCAGGTACCGAACAACGGACAAGTACCCAACTCACCCCGCTAAAAAGTCTTTCACAAACCGGGGTTATTCGTTTGTTGAACACTTCTTAATATTTTCAGGTGGAAAGTTATGACCTCATGTTTCTCAGTTATGAACTCATAGCACGAGGTTTCTCAGTTGTTACCTTACAGCACTGGGTTCAGTTATGTCCTTCCTGAATGGAGGTACCGATATTGTATTTTAGTATAGGTAGCGGAAAATTTTCTGGGTAACGCACCAAGTTAAAGAATAGCGTCCATGCACGAGCTTAAAATTTCGCTGTCTCAAATTCAGTTTGCGCCATAATATTTTTAATTAGCTGTTAATCAAGTTTATGTAAACGACATTGTTTGCGAAAAGCTTACGTTGTAGGCGAGTGTCCCGGCTCGACGCAAACTTTTGTCCATGGGCACCGCCGCCCAATACATTGCAAAAGGCAAATTTTCATTCGGCCAATGCGGCACCGCGCCCCCCATAAGACGAGGAAGAGCATGGGCCAATAGGCCACTCCTTCGACTCGACTCGACATATTACAACATGTGAGAACGAACCTCCACAAAGACCGAGTGATTCGCATGCGCATTGCGCATGCCCACCTCGCTTCGGCAGAGCCACGAAAATTAGCACCGCTGCGCTGCCGCAACTCCCACGTTTCACAAAATACATTTCAAATTTTCAGAAACATTCCTCCAGGACGGAAACATTTTGAGAAAAACCTCAAGAAGCCGGAAAGTTTTTGGTCGATTGTCCCCAACGCTCGGATAGCTCACCTTGCGGCGTTTATCTCATTTTACTGCAGTTCTTCTAAAAGATTTCTAGACCGCTGCAAAAGTGCTTTCGGCTTAAAATTACCGAGTGATTATGGTCTAGTTACTCGGCAACATTTGTCGGCGAATGCTTGCAAAAGTTGAGCTTTCTAAATACGGCCATGTCTTAAAAACGGAGGGACCGGTACCGGTACATAAAAATTAATTAGTCTAAGGGTAATTTTACTTGCGATAAAAAGTAACAATGGCCTTGTGATTGTGATTTTAATGGCCCGCTACTCAGTTACTCACGCAATATTACGAATGCGCTGAAAATTTGAAAGGTTTCATTTTCTACCTTTGAGCGCTCTTTGAATTCTGATTGCTACGCTCACGGATTCATTTCCCTCTACCTTTTCTACCAAGTACAAAATGTTCACATCAAAGTGTGCCTCCAACATGAAATATGCACCGAAATTAGCCCGTGGGCGCAGAAATTGAATTTCTAAAATCGCTAAAATTTCCGGACGAAAAGTTATGACATTACAGGACTTTCTTCTTTTAGTTATGACCTTACAGCACTGGGTTTTTCAGTTATGACCTTACAGCTCAGGGTTTTTCATTTAGGACCTTTCTACATGGAGGTTTATAGTAAAAGAAATTTCGTGTATTATGGGCAGGAGATGGCGTTCCGTACCCTCTTAAGCAGCGTTTAAAAACAGTCCCCTGAAGCCTCTTTCTCTCCTTCTTCCACGAGCTCACTGTGTTGAAGACAGGAACCACTTGCGGACCCTGTTTTCGAACGCAGCCCAGCGCAGCCGATTGGGCCTCATGTTACGCCGGTCTGTCGTACAGCACATGTTTGCATGTGACCCCTCTCCGTCGGATTGCAAAGAAAAGAGGAAATTGTCTGGAGGAACGCGTTTGCTATCTTTTACGGGTTTTCTTGATAAAGAACAGCTTTCTCGCAGCATACAACGTCGTCGCCACGTAATGCGAACAACTATTGTAAATGTTATTTAAGGAATTTTTGTCCCGTGTCTAACCACAGTTAGCAAATATGTACAAGAAGAGGTACGCTGTTGGTTTCCTGCTTACCCGTCTTCGTCTTGTAGGGAAAAAGTCTGGACTTTGACTCGCTGTAAGACGTTTTTACCGCATGGACCTTCGAAAGGACGTTTCTCCAGATAATACCTTCTAAAAATCTGTTGTCTCATAAGAAACATTGGTTTGCTTGATTCACATTCGATTTGGGTAAGTTCAGTTTAATCGTAGGTTCACTGAAGCTATGTTAAATACTGAGTTTTTTCAGGAATGTCGAGGTTGAGGTTTGGTTAAAAGTGTGTGTTCCACTGTAGAGAGGTTAAAGTTGAATCCTTCTCTTTTGACGTAGCTATACCCTACATTAAAATATACCGCGTGTGTCGTGGTAACTCACTGGGAGAAGCAGGGAAATTCCTTACGGTCATTTCTCTTTGTGGAAACATTTAATGCGAGACACAAATGCTATACTTTTGGCGTCTGTTTAAAATGAAGTAAAAGAAAAGGGAAAGCGTCTTAAAAATAGGTTTTCGAAACGAAAAAGTTGTGACGGAATTCTTTCGGCCGATCAAGACGAAAAGTAGCTTAAAAATATAAAAGAAAACTTCTTAATTTTTTTTTTGCCCAAGCGTGTATAGTCATCCGCAATGCCGCAATTTTCGCATTCAAATGATATTCTCTTCGTGGGCAATTAGCCATTAAACATCGGTCCAACTTTCTTTTATAATTTGGCTTAGAAATGAATCCAGAAAATTTTATTACTTTTGTGTAGACTCATAAAAGTTGTATGAATTCGTCAGAACTATTTTGAGATACATATTCATCCCAATATTTAGATTGCTGGAACTCGCTTCGCACTGAGAGGTATTTGAACGATCTCCTCTCCAATCACCATTACCATCTCACATCAGTAAGCTAGAAAGTGTTTGAGAGGCCTCTCCGTTACGGGTGATCTTGAGGCAAACACCTCTCAAATATTACAGTTTCCCTCAAACGAAAACATACAGTATTATATTGCTGAGCGAAAGATGATTGTAAGTGCAAAATTGTAAGCGCTGAATGTACATTTATTATAGGCTGTCCTTTCCTTCTCCTTTTTAAATTCTTTAAAGAAGAGAGATATGGTAGAGCAAATCGAAAGTTGTGGTTTGCAGATTACTTCCAGTGAGTATAAATATCGAAAAAAATGTAGTGGCAACAGTCTGCTTTGAGCTCATAATTATACAACAAACCGTTTCCATACCGCCACATCAAGAGAGTTTGCCTAATCTATTGAAATTTTCCGCGCTTATTAATGTATTAAGGTTATTTTTAATGTACCTCATTTTTGTGCAACACCGTGCTGACTTTGGTGTGTCTAAATTAATGCGATTTGCCGAGAATCTGTTAGCTTTGAACTCTGTTCGTGTACCAATTATTGAACCCGTCATGCTAAACAGCTCGTGCAGGAATTTTAACGCTCAAAACACTCGAATAACGTTAATCACAAACTAATCTGCGCGTTTTGCCAATAAAATTCTGCGAATCGTTTAATCTGTGTATGCTTTACGATTCAATTTAAGTATTTTCGATGTGCCGAGCAAACTTAAAATGTATTTGTATGACTCAGGTCAAGTAAGCTGATCATAAAAAGTTGCACTTCTTGAAACTCATTAAGACAGCTGATATGACAATCTGAAAAATTGAGCTGGAACTCGATAGACCTAACTAAGATATGTAAAAGCAAATGATTTGGACAACTTTTGAACACTTCGTAACTCCCTTTTTGTACCTGCTATGTAGATTAACGCGTTAGCTTCCACTGCTATTTTTTTCTGTGTAGCACTAGGTCATCAAACTAAGTAATAGTCCATTCTGTGATAGCGGCAGTAGTACACCTGCCTAAACTAACAAAGACTAGCATATTTTCGTAATAGGCTATCTATCAGTGATTGTGCTCTGTCACAGTGATAATTATGTGGGCTAAACCGTGTTATGTCATGTCGAAAGGCGTACAGCACCGCGAAACGAGAGTTATTGTTCGAGATCTCGGATATGTTATTGGCACGCTGCATGGAGCGAGCGGTGAAATCGGAACAGTCGAGTGAACTGGAAAGCACCGGGCTCACATCCACTGGCCGCGAGACACGACGTGAAAATACACATACGAAATGGAGGAGGACTACAAAGTGGACACGAAATGGACCTGACTGACAAAAACAGATACGAAATGGAAGAAGGACTAAGTATGCTTGGTTTTGTTATTTCACTTAAGATGATGGGTCCCACAACTGCAGTGTCAGATCCTGACACTACTTTTACGACAGTCTCACAGGATCTAAAAGCTTTCCCTAGTACCTAATAGCAGTGCGAAAATGTGTTCGCACAACATTGATTTTGAACCAAATTCGTTTTACTACTCGAAACACTCGCAAATCGCTTCCTCGTATTGGACTATTCTATTTTGAAATTTTAATGTAGCCGAGTTCCCGCGTAGTTCTCGTCTTTACTTCGATCAAAATGATATAATAGGGATGAAAAAAATAACAATTTTGTAAAATTTGATGGTTTGGTAGGTTTTTCTTGAAAATAACTAGTACGCGAGTTACTCGTTTTAATGTTGCGATATTTTTTTTAGCACACTGACATTTCGTGTACTAACGGGTAGGTCCGCAGTCTCCTCATATTGAGACTGACGTTGTCAAGGCTTGTCCAAACAGTGAGAACATACCCACCCACGCCTTGGCTCCAAGGTTGCTAGAACCCCTTCTCCCACGCCGAGCAGATGGGGCACTCGCGTATCGACACTTTTATGGAAATCGCACACACACGACAATTAGTCACAACGGCCCCCTCTGGCCTAGGTCCATTAGGCAATCAAGTGGAGGCTTACAAGCAGGGCTGTTAACGCTAACTCAAAACGTTAGCGCGCTAACGCTAACTCGCTAAAGCATGGTCGTTAGCGCTGCGCGCTAACGCTAACGCTAATTTTAAAACCTTTAGCGCGTAGCGACGCTA
>Ga0058701_10005690_pt1 | contig 10400 bp, 6 predicted proteins | sample AgamicOrMae_FD_97039 | JGI IMG/M metagenome (GOLD analysis project Ga0058701, IMG submission 97039) | Agave microbial communities from Guanajuato, Mexico - Or.Ma.e | ecosystem: Host-associated > Plants > Phyllosphere > Phylloplane/Leaf | place: Guanajuato, Mexico | collected 2012-06-04 | reverse complement strand
TTTTAGACTAGGCCTACTCCCCGACCAAAACACAGAAAATACTCGGTAATCCGGACAAATCCACTAATCGGACAGCCTCTTCTCCCGCTTTTGCCGGATTAGCGGGAGATTAGAGCACTGTAGTTACAAAAAGAGAACCACCCCTGCTTTCTTGACCACCCGCCTTGCTTTGTACCCTGGATCGAGAATCCGTAGCGAGTCAATGCATGGATATCCATAGAAATCCAAGGATATCCAAATGGATATCCACAAAAGCATGGATTATTGAAGACTGATATCCATAAAACATGCATATCCGCTCATGGATATTTGTTTACGGATATACATTGCAGAATGTCCTTGCATGGAAATCCCTGCTTGAATATCATCAATGTGGATATCCACACTTGTATGGATAACGAAGACTGACATCTAAAATCATGGATATGCATGGTGATGTTCGTGGATTTTTGGAAATCCAAGTATGGATATGCTATCGATTCTCGGATCAGGCTATTCCGCTTCCTAACACACGACTATCCCTTTTCCCTCCATTTAACCCATCAAACGAATTTTGTTTTCATACAGGACTTTAAAGCACGTCTGCCCAACTCTTTCATCACACATTTTTTTAAATTGAAAAATAACCTCTCAAACTTACCCACACTGATATAGTCTAAACTTATCTACACCGAAATAACCTAAAGTAACCTTACCTGAACCCAACCACCCTATAGACAAGCCTATTTTACCCGAACCCCTTCCGATTTTAAAATAAGGTTAAAGGGCTAAGTAAAGTTGCATTGGAAATTATATTTAACATTAGACCCTAAAGCAATAGCAAAATGCATTGTATCTGAAAATGTAGTTGATGAAGCAGTCTGTCAGTGACATAGAGCAATAATAGGGTAGATTACTAACATACCAAGTTGCTGTATCAGCAATACTCTTTACTTTTCGAAGCTTCTAGCACGTTTTTCCGAATCAAAGTGAGAGGACTGATCGAGTCTTTATGGATTCATCACTGATTGTGAGAGTGAAAGCAGCTCAAGATATTCCATAGAATTTTTCGGGTCACAGAAAAGTAGGTGATAATATCATTGCTTGAGTTACACCACTAACGATGAGTGAATGTTTAAGAGAGAATGAGTTAGTCTCGCTCGATAGGGGGCCTTTTTTTACTTTGAGTCACGACCTTGAGAATATTTGCTCCGATAAACGCCCTCCAAACAGCGGACTTCAAACGCAAAAAAAAGGAATAAAAAGGCAGAGCACGGAATGGCTCTTGAAAGGAGTCTATGAAAAATAAAAGACCAAAATAAGAGAGAAAAGTTTATTTCGACAATAATCGTGTACTCTAAGATTACTTCTTGCAACGAAAGTACTTAAACAAGGATCGTACTACTTCGTAACAACATTTTTTGCCTGGCAAATTTTTGAAAAACTACCAAAACAAATTGCAGCAGCTTGATTTTTTTATACAAAAAGCACTGCTAATTCTACCATCAATTCGAAAAAAGTGAGATCAAGCTATCTCTGGATGTCTACGAGCGTCTCTAATGTTCCATAAATTTTGATATGAAAAATCGATGAACAAACTTATGCTGTATCAGTAACATAGACCCTATATCGAGTGACAGCTTTCTACTTTCCATGTATTGCTGTCATGAAGGGATTTCAGGTTGTTAAATACCTGTAATTACTAAGAAGGTTCTCACTAATGGGCAAAGCGGTATTTTTATCGATCATTTCTTGAACCATCGACCTTGTTCAAAGAACAAAGATTTAAGCTAAAGAAACTACAAAACAGATTTTACGAAAGCATATCTAGATAAACGCAGTTTAATAACTTGAAAAGAAAATATTTATATTTACACCCTTACTGAATAAACTTTTTGAGTGATACCTCTTGAGTTCGAGCCTGTTGCAGTATTTGATAGAATTAACGACAACCATGAGGGCAGTTAGAATAGAATACCTGTAGGTGCTCTTTGCCTCGCTTTTCTATCACTCGCCGTTGCCCAAAGCTTAATGCGCATGCGCAGGTTACTCAGTTCTCGACTGCGCGCCAGAGTCTTCGTAAGGTTTGACGACGATAAGTTAAATAATATGGTACCCATATTTTGCTCAGCGGTTGCTCTATTAATCTTGGCGCCAACAGTTGAAAAACGCCTAGTAAAGCACTTGAACGTTTATCATTTTAAAATTACAGGGTGGGAGAAAAGAGGTTGAAAACTGTGAACGCTAACCTGAAATGATGTGTCCTATGACGCGAGTTCATCTAGTTTCTTTGTTTGGAGTGAGGACCCCTTGCGTGCAGCGGGAGTCTATAGTAAGATCCCAGCTTGAAGGCTCTCTGCGGGGGGCTTGATAACTGACACTCGCTTTTAAAGATCAGTTTTCTTCACCTTTGGGATGCACTTTTCATCGCAAAGCCGAGCCTCGCAAGGCACGAGGCTATAAGCCAAAATTTCTCTAGTGAACCTAAAACGGTGGCCATGCGGAGCAGCGGTGAAGCAAGGCACCGGATACGAGATTTTTTTTTAGACAGACGTTATATCCACGTAACGTGCACTACATGATGAAAAAATTATATCCACGTACATGCATTCCATGTGGGACTAGAGCGCATTTTCGGAGACTTCGACGCACAACCAACCTAATACATTTTAAATGGACGTTCGACGTGGATTTTTTTTTAATTCCAGAAGGAAATTTTCCAGACTTCTTAATAAATATGTATATGGCCTCCTACCACCAAAAAATATCCGGTAATAAATAGAAAAAAGTCCCCAAAAATCCTTGGAAATCCTAAAAAAATCTTGAAAATCCTTGAATATCCTTGCTCAAAAAATCTGACAACTATCCTTGAAAATCCGATGCAATATGCCAAACCCCGGAATCCTTGAAAAAACAGAGCACATTTCTAGAAATCCAAAGAAAATCTTTCGAACTAATTCGACGATTGGGGCATAAGAAGCGTCATTTAGGTTTGTATCCCCCAACCGAATATGCACGGGTCGTGTGGTGTACCAGACGGTACAGGGTACAGTATACGTGAGGCGCTTGCCATCGTCGTAGCCGAGAACTTTACGAGTTATTGCAGTCAGATAGATCCTCGTAAAGTACACAGTAATTCCAGCTTTCCTTGTCAACTAGCCTATTTAAATTAACCCGAAAGTAGCCCTCTAATTGTCATAGGTTAGTTTACTTTTTCAAAAGTAGATTTGAAATTGTGATGTTTGAATATAAGCGCTATGCAATGCAAAACGACGAAGGCGAGTACACTAAAAGCTAAAGAGATGAAAAGCATCAAGATAATAAAATGTAGCGTAATTTCCGTATATGTGTACTTTTCTTTGATGTTAAGTCGTAGGCAACCAATTCGTATTTAGGAAGCATAGATTGTTGGCAACCAGTTATGGATTTTTGAACGGTAGGCAGCACCCCCCCCCTTTACGAAAATCCTACCTACGCTACTGCCTCTTTTCAATTTATTTTTATGTTCGTATATGAGATAGACTGATGGACGCCAAATAAGCACTTCATTAATTGCCTAAAATTGCCAAAAAATAGTCTCATTTCTAAGGTGTCATCTACATTTAGTATAAAGGCGGCTGCTGTACAGAATAAACGCGGTTCCGTGTTAAAACCGATTGAATTAATTCCGAAAAAAATATCGGGTAAACGGCGTGAACAAGTCAACGTGCAAGGCCCTCTCATGACGTACGGTACAATTTTTTAAGTTAACTATGCCTTCCCTAGTAAAATCTAGGCGTAACCTCCCTGTCATACTTTACTAGGCCAAAACACGCCTAGGCTATAGCTTTTGCATCTTGAAACTTAAATTTAACTTAGCCCAACAAATCAACCGCGCTTAAACTCACCTCCTTATCATGTATAGCCTTATTTTAACCAACCTAACCTCGCTAAAGCTCACCGAAACTAACCTTACTGGATTGTATCCAGCCCTAGAATGAGTTACATACCCTACTCTACCCTTCGCTAAACAAGGTTCTTTAAACGAAAACATCTTGTTGCCAAAGAGTTCCCGTGTCTCAGACCATCCTCCTTTGTTCCACGATAGACTGTCCCTGAATTCAAGACGAGTTGACGATGAGAAATCGCGGATAGGCATCTAGTGATACACATATCTATTCTGATTGGCTACCATGTTGGGGCACTCTATTTCTTGGAGCTCTGCTGTTCTTGTGAATCGGGAGGAATCTGTACTTGTCTGGATCGCCGAATCAACTGTTTATATATTAGAAATGGAAATCACAGCCCTACCAAAAGTGTACGTCCATACGCTAGTTACGCTAAACATCATCTCATGTTGAACAGCACAATAACCTGGACTTGCATCAAAAAAGGCAATATTAAAGAAAAGGCTCATAAAAAGTTGAATAGTATAGGAACCTGCTAGAAGCATACATTTTCTGAAGCTATTGTTTCCCTCAAAATCGCGTTTAGGTTATTGAATAGATCCTACATTGGGGTAAAAAATTGAAAAGAATGTAACCAGCTCAATATTTAGTAAGTACTCTAAACTCGTTTCTCCCTCCAACTCGCTCCAACATATATTAAGGATTTTTTTTTCATTTTGAATTAATTAATTAATTAGGAGATCATTAGTAAGCAGCACAATTCCATTAACTAGTACCGTAACTTGAGCTCGAGTTACTCATTGAGTTCGAGCTAACCACGCTACAGTTCAAAGCATCTAGACTATCAAGAGTATCGACGTCGACTCTACTCCTAGTTTTAAAGGTCCATTTTTCCATCTCTTTCCTTCTGCCCTGGTTCAACCTTCAAATGTATTTTAAGTATTAACGACAAAAGACTGTGTTCAATGGGTTAAGTGTTTGATAAGATGCCTTGTCGCTTCGCTATGGCCAAGCCTGATGTCTCTTACTTTTCAGCGGCAGTAACAGTTACCGCTAAATAAGCGAAACGAGACTTGGGCCAATAGAAAAAGCGCTTTGGTGTATTATGTCATCTAAGCCTCGCTCCGATTGACTAACGAGCAAAGAAAGGAAGAACACATGAGGGAGAAGATGCAATTTTTCAAATTTGAAATGACATCAGGATCTTACATCTTCCCGAAGCTGAAATCCTCATTCATTTCCGTTCAAAAAGACCTGATCGACCTGATAATAGTCTGATCAGATTCTAATAGGCACTGATAAGGCACCGATCAAATGTCCAGAGCACTGATCAGAGACTGATTAGTTTTCCGGTTATCTGATCAGTGCCTGATTAGACATTTTCGCGCGGGTTTCGAGTGCCACTACGGACAAGCTCTTTACGGACGGTACCGGTACACAAACCAAGTGGTCCGTTAAGGGGGGCTCCTTGTAAAACCACGTCAAACTACGATGGGGGGGGGCGATAAAAGACCACGGGGTCTTTTTTGGCTTTCTTTTTTTTGGCTGAAACCGTGGCGAGACCCGGCACATAAGAGACGGAGTCTTTAAATACGCATCTTTTTTCGGGTCCTCGCCGCATCTCCTCTTCGTTCGCAATCACCTTTTCTTTCCCCGTCCGCACTTCATACTGACTGATTAACATTGCACCGTATTTCTCTCATCAAATACAACGAATAGTAATGATAACCAGTGTTCTTTTGTGACTTAAACAGCCTGCCGGCAAATACTCTTTTTTTCCAAAATTGCCACGAGGTTTTCTTGGGGGGAGAGGGTCTCTCAAAAATACACGTAAAACCACGTTAGGGAAGGAAGGGGGCGTTAAAAATGGCAAAAAACACGAAAACACGTGGTTCTGTACCGTCCCTTATATAAAGATCGAAGAAACAAAACCTGAACCCATCCACCAACCTTTAATGTAACATGCAGGTATAACTCCGATTTTTTAAAAATGTACAGACAAACTCATTGTCTGTGAGAGAGTTCTCCACCGACTTCCTTTTCTTGTCATGTCTTGAAAATGTTTCAGTAAGAGACACCTTTTTGGAAAAAAAAAGAGCCGTGCGATGGCACGTCGCGTGAAATAGAAATAATGTTCCGAGAACCTGAAATAATCCTATTCATTGATTATATTTGGTGCCTTTAAGACACAGTCCTCAAACCTAAGTTGTTTTGCCTGTACAGGTACTGTACTATCATAGACAGAAAAAACGTTCCCTCCTACAAACACCTGAACATCGGTGCGTCGCGGTTGCCTACCTTAGGTCGGCATCAGCCAATCAACTGTCTGATTCCGAGCAAAGGTAGGCAACCGCAGCGCACCGATGTCCAGGTGGTTGCAGGAGGGAACGTTTTTTCTGTCTATGATAGTACGTAAGGACTAGTAATAATTTTGAAGCGGGAACTTCTTGGTTACTCGTCACACCAGAAGTCTGTTCAAAGGAGCGTTTTAAGAAAAAATATGCCATCACAATTATGAGTAAGCTTCAAATTGTAGCACGTACTGAAAAACACTTCTCATATCGACAGATATTTCAGTCGTTATAAAAGTGGTCTGAAAAGTGGATAATATTTATATTAAAGAGAGCATGCGACTCAAAAGCGGAGAGGTCTGTCCCAAAGTATGGGACGGGGTCTAGAGTTCGTTTTTCGCTGTTCTGAGTTGAAAGTGTGAAGTTCAATTTTGAAGGTCGCTTTATTTCTTATGAGATTGCTTTAAGGCAAAAAAGAAAAAAAAAGGAGTTCTTTGCTCATATTTAAACAATTCTAAAAAAAATAAAGTGACATTCAAGGCTGACACACTTTTAACTCAGAACTGTAAAACTAGGAACCTCTCCGTCTTCAACCAACACGTTCTTCTGAGGTTTTAGTACTGTAATAAGTCACTGTATTTAGGGGTGAGGTAAGAATCAAGAGACGTTACTGATGTGAACCACAGGTGCTTTGGATCTATAAAATACCTTAGAATTCTGTAAGGAAATGACAGACGTAAGTAATTTAGAGCGTTTCGAACTCTCGGAATAGAATAATGACCTGTTATCGTTGTCCGAATCCTGGCTGTTACTGTTGGTACTGTTGGTCTGCTGCGGTGAGGTTGACACCTCGACGGCGTATGCCGGCGGCTCGGTCTGCGGCTCCGGCTGCGCGGTGGACGCGGGGCGCGACGACGCTCGCGACGACGTCCGGGAAACGGGACGCGACCCGCGGCAGGAGCCCGTCGACGTGGTGGCGTCCCGGACGGCGGGCCGCTCGTCCTGGCGGCCGGGGGCGGGCGCGGACAAGGGGCGCGACGCCTGCGGCGGCGACAGGAGCGCCGCGGCGGTGGCGGCCGGCAGGTGGGGGAGCACGCTTGGGGGCGCGCTGCGCCGGTGGGCGGGCGCGGGTGCGGGACCCAGCCGGAAGTGGCGGACTCGCCGCATGGACGCCCTCAGCCAGTTGCTGCGGCCGGGCCGCGCCTCGCTGGGGCCGCCGTCGTCCTCGACGTCGGCCTCGTAGCTCCAGCCGGTCCCGCCGTCGGGGGTGCCGTCCGGGGAGGAGGGGCTCGGGGCGGACGGCAGTGGGGGCACGGGGGGCGTTGACGGTGTCGCAGGCTCTTCCTGAGACACGTCTGCCTCCGCCCCGCGGTCTTCCGCCTCTTCCTCGTGGACCCAGCTCCAGTCGATGTCTGTACAGTTGCTAGACCTGCGAACAACAGAAAACAGCAAAGTTACTACTAACCAGGCCGGTTTTTTTTTCCCCTTCGTAAAAGCGACGTTGTCCAGAAGACCACATTAGCTCGCGAAGCACTTCAGCGTTAGTAACTAACTTTCACACTGAAAAAGATCGCCGAATCAGAAGGAATCATCTAAATCAAGAATTTTAATTTTGCGGTCTAAACTTGCGTCGAAATAAAATCTCGAATAATTAAATACACTGGTTCATCTAATGTAGGATCGGATTACCAGGGATTTTGGACAATCGGCCCAACCAAAAAGCATTTTCCTTCTTTGTCGCTCGTTTAAAACCTAGTCTGTCAACGATTTGAAAAAAAAATCGATAGTTTACATTGGGCTAGACAGGAATTAAGAGGTGAGGAAAGGTGGCACACAGGTTAGCCCACTACCGCCCAGCGATGCCGTTCGGAGACAAAAAAAAAAAAAAAATATTTTAGAGAGAGGATCTTTTCAGTTTAGTATTGTCACACACTTTAAAAAATATCACCCCATTGGAGACCTGAAATTTAATTATTTAGGCATCTTCCAAAGCTTAAAATTGCGTATTTGAATGGAAAAAGTCCTTTCAATTTCTCTTAAGCTAAATTTCACTCCAAATACTTTGGGCTGTAATGGGTTAGGTTAGGGGAGATCATGTTTGTAAAGTTCTTCCGTAATTATCCTGTTTCGGAGAAGTTCCCTCAAAAATTGCCAAACGAACCTGGTTCTTTAAAGCGCACCACCAACGCTTCCCACAGAAATAGCCAAAAAACAGGCAAGGACGCTAGCAAAGCGTCGCTCGTGGCGTTGGCCGCCAGGGGGCGTTGCAAACTTGATCCGACCCGCATCCGACGTTTATCAGTGAAGCTTTAACACGAACAGCGAACCGGCGTAACCTTTTACAGTTCTACTTTCTACGGAAGCAACGTTTGCCTGTAATTTGAGCAGCGAGGCAGCAGTTAGAACGAGTCCAACTTACCCCCTTCCCCTTCCCCTCCCCGTGCCCAGCCCCACCTCTCCGCCCTCTGCCAGTCTGCAAGCACATTGGGTTAGTTGGCTACGCTGACCGCTAGTTCGCGCTTAAGCCTTTCCACTTCATGCAAATCAGCCCATTTGCGCACAAAGGATTCTTTCATCAGCTGCCTCGTAAAGAAAAATCGAAATCTATCAGAGCGCAAGTTTTTGCCATAAAAATTGTAATGTCGCGAGTTTTTACGTTTTTATTGTTGTCACTGGCCATAAGTGGATAAGAGCACACGAATTCATTCGTCCTCCGATGTTATTTGGCAACAAAATGGGTTCAACGGTACCTACAAATGCATTAGATTATCATAGAACGAAATACCTTTTGTAGGGAATTCTTGTTTGTTTGAGTGAGGAAATAAAACGGGTGTTGAGCGCATTTTGTTTATTTTTGGGGAGAGACCTATGTTTAGTCGTATGATTCAAAGGGCACCGACGAGAGCTCTCCCCATTGATGTGGCTGAACATGAACATAAACATAAGTCTATCTTTAATAATAGTCAAAATACATTCTACCACCCTTTTATTTCACACTCACCCAGAATGGTAAGAACTCCCCTAAACACGTGCGTTTCGTTTTAACTTCAAAATTTAAAATGCTACATTTCATTTAAGATATTAGTATTTAAAAAACAGTGATTTGATTTTTTTTTCAAGTTATGAATTTTAATACGGCTTCAAGGTTACATAAAACGAACGTTACATGGGGTTATAAATGTATGAGGTAAGAAAAAATGAAATCGAAGCACTTATCTTACTCTCTTTTTACAAGTATTTCAACCACCATTTCAAGTCAAATGCTTGCTATTTATTTAAGATAAAATATGAATCCTTTTCGAGTCGCAAATGGGTTGAGATGAATGTTTGTCAAAGAGCCGTCACTGTCAGCCGAAAACTTTGCTCAATACTTACCAGGATGAGGGCCTTGTGAGCGTCGTGGCTACAGAATGAGGGCGGATGGCCTCGCGGGACCTCCGGTAGCCGTCGAGCCCCTCCAAGCGAGGCAGAGGCTCCACCATGGACGACCTGTCGTAAGCGGCCTCGCTGGGCAGCGGCGTCGGGGACGGCGGCGGCCGCAGGAAGCTCTTGCTGCTGACGGGCAGAGGTCCCCGAAGAGGCCCCATGGCCGCGTCCACAACGGCCTCCGCAATCTCGTCGGCGTGCTGCTTGTAGCCCAAGTGCTTGTTGCGTCGGCGACCCAGGGACAGCAAAGACCTGGGGCGCCTCGGGGATGTTGACCTCGGGCGCGGCGGGAGTGGTGATTTGGGGTGCGGGGGCGCCGCCATGGAGTGGCGCAGGGGCCCTCGTGCCAGGGCGACACTGTACCCGGGCTTGGTCGGCGTCAGGGTGCTGGTGCTGGAGTGATGCGACGGGTGGTCGCCGTCGGAGTCCGTGGACTCGAAGGCCGGGTTGAGCTGGGGCCCGGAGTCCGCGGGGACGATGGACGCCTCAAGGTAGACGTCTGAGTCGGAGTTGATGGTGAGGGAGCCTGCCAGGGCGGACGCCATTTTCACCAGTTTCTCCTCGACTAGTTCGGCGTCCTCGATATCGCACTCCTCCTCGATGTCGACCAGAATGTCGTCACTAGAAACACACACACACCTTTTTTTAAAAAACACTTATCAAGATGCAGTTGTGACGCATGTATGTGAACATTGAAAGAAAAAAAAATCCTGTTTAGGGTCAGTCCATACCTATTTTGGGCTGAAGGTAAAACAGGCCCATGCATTTTTCCTATACCCGTTTTGCCTTCATACCCAAATCAGGAACAAACAGACCC
>Ga0058701_10005688_pt1 | contig 10402 bp, 7 predicted proteins | sample AgamicOrMae_FD_97039 | JGI IMG/M metagenome (GOLD analysis project Ga0058701, IMG submission 97039) | Agave microbial communities from Guanajuato, Mexico - Or.Ma.e | ecosystem: Host-associated > Plants > Phyllosphere > Phylloplane/Leaf | place: Guanajuato, Mexico | collected 2012-06-04 | reverse complement strand
GTCATCTAAAGTTATTAGTTTATATTTTTAAAAAAAAATCGCCTGAGGACTCCCTAACAAATTCTCACCTATGATTTTGACGATGACATTGTATTCCCATTATATGTTATCTTCCATGATGCGTCGCATGAATCGGCTGCTTCGAGAGGTCCAGGAAGCCAGGAGTGGTGGTGGATGGCTTTCTTCAACCTCTTCAACCATAAACGTTAATGAAAATAATCAAAAAATGGCAATCGCGGCTGAAGTTTACCGTGACATGAACTTGTAAGTTGAGATCTATTATTATACCTTTTCAGGGTGGCCCAATAGATACTGTTTTGATCGGGTAATCACGTCAAAGTCCTCTAACCGTTATGAACATAACCTATAACTACATGTCAAAATTCATTTGATTGTCGCTTATTGTTTTGAACCCTTTGAATCGCAACTTTTTTGATATTATTGAGATGTTAAAGGACTTCTTGAAACTTTTTATACGCGTGTCATCTTAATCGAAGCTATCAGTTGCGTTGACATGACAGATCGACCCTGCAGCCGCTGTCATCAGTCATTATTAGTTTACCTCAACCACTCAAAGTTTTGGTGTAATTATTTATTAATGTTAATTAAATATTGAGAAACATTTTTCTTTCTAAATTCGTTTTTTATTTTATTTCAGCAAGCATGCATAATTTAATGTTTGTATGTGCTATGATCATTTTAACCATGACAGATTTGCCAGCATTGTCAACCTTGGACTTTATTCAAGTAGTTATTTTGTTTCCCCCAAAATTAGGCGTAATGTTTTTACCATGTTTTTGCCGTTTCTTTTCAGGTATATAACTCCAGAGAAGTTTTATGTAGAGCCATTTGATAGGACAAAAGGTCTCTTAGTGATTGATAGAGTTAGCCAGGAAATCAGTCTTCAAGGTATGTATGTCTGTTAAATATATGTGAATTCTAATGTATTTTTTGCCAGATGTAGTCTTGAAGAAACCCTTTTGGTGACATCTGTATCAGTATTTTTGCTTGAAGCCTGGTCAACTTCTAGGTCTATTTTAGACATCCACATAATTCCATTTTTTACATATATTTTCTTTTATTACTTTTTCAGTGAACAAAGGTCAAATTCCTGCTTCATCCAGCTGTAGACAAATATGTGGTGTTATGGGCACCATTCATCTCCTAGCTGGAAATTATCTAGTTGTTATCACAGGCAAAAAGCATGTTGGAACTATCAATGGTGAAGATATTTGGGAAGTGACCGGAACAGAAGTTATCTCCTACTGTAGAACTTTGCTCCATCTTTCAGAGACTCAGGTCAGTAGTTTGTCTTTTCCCCATGGTTTGTCATGAATGCAGTCACTTTGCCTCATGTTCATTTTCTCTTGCAGATAAATGATAATGCACAGTATGTCTTGATGCTTGAAAAGGCGCTGTCAACTCCATATTTGTATTTTTCATATACATACGACCTTACTCACACTTTGCAACGCCTCCACAATACCACTCCAGAGTTTCTACAGGTCGGTGGGCTAGCTCAGCTGAAGAAAAATCTGAATGCTAAATGCGTGGCTGAACAAAAATAATTTAGAACTGTAATAATTGTGTTGCAGATGCCCTTACATGAAAGGGCAGATCCGCGTTTTTTGTGGAATGGACATCTTTTGCGGGAAGCCGCCAATCATAAAGAACTTAGCTCGTTCTTTGTACCTGTAATGCATGGATGTATCCTTAATTGCTTAAAATAATTAAGAAACTAATTAATCTACCTAAAAGAGTGAGTAAGTGGTACAGGCATTTGGGCTGAAGTAAGGAAAGCCCCTTCTCACCCCTAAAACTTTTAGGGCTCTACTGACCCCGAACCCCAGTCAGGCTCCCTGTTTTTTCCTCTGTAATGTAGCAGTTGAACTTTCCTGACGTGTTTCTTTACCGTTTGTATTTCTTTTTTTTTAATGAAGAGATTAGGGAAACAGATCAAACTTTATTCCGCAATTTGAAAAAAAAAAAAAATGCACAGTTGGCTCTAATTCTACATCGAGGTAGAATGGCTCAGCTTCATATTATTCACAAACTTTTCCCATCACCGATTACAAAGTGAATGGCCGATGATGAACTACAGCAGATCTCTCAACTTCTTATGCATCTGTCATAATTAACCGCGCCCCCACCACGGCCCGGAACTCATGTCATTTTTGAAAAGACAGCTGATTGCGGAATTCAAATTCACCTCATTTGTTAGAGCTTTGCTTTAAAAATTCAAATCGATTCCAAAAAATTTCTCAAAACCACGGAATATTTAAGAGTAAGAAAATTCTCAAATGAAACACATATGGGCAAGAGCAATGATTGTATCTGAAGTCGGGCTGAAAATATTTTAAAACTTTGTTCAGTCATGAAAACACGAGTATTTTTTTTTTCTCCCTCTCTGTAGAATTTGGTTCCTGTGTACTTTGGTGTATCATCATAGTCTAGAGTAATTTGGGGTATTTTTTAACAGGAAACAATCTCTACTTAAACCGGAACAAGAAGCTGTGTTTCTTTTTCCTGAGTCTTTTGAATAAAAAAAATGGGGAAAAAAAAGCTCATGCTAACTTTAAAAGATAGAATCAGCTAGCTCTTTTGTTCCTCTTTGCCCCGCCAAGCCGCACGGAGCGGAAGCACAGCAAAATGCAAGGCCCATAACCTGTTCTTGGTTAAGGATATGAAGCTTAGCGAAGATTGGTTGAGCTCAGATTAGATGACTGGTGCCTCGCTCCGCTCGTCTAGGCAACGAAAATGGGAACACACGAGGTGATAAATGCCACCTTTCAAAATTGAGTGGCGATAGCGTGTGTTTTATCCTCACTCTTCATAAAGTCATGAATGATTTCTGAAATTTCCCTTAACGAGAACAGTTATATCGATTAATCATTACAAAATCGAGAACAAAACTTTCAAGTGGGCGATAGTGTCTCGACGAAGTCGGTTCCGTGCTGGGACGCGTCTCTTCACTCGAGGAATCGACAACTTAGGAAATGTTGCCAATTACGTCGAAACCGAACAAATAGTGGAAGCAGAAGGCGGCCGGTGCTCCTTTGTTCAGGTAAGTTGTGCTTGAAGAGTAAGAAGTTATCATAATGTAGATATACTCGGCGACTTTTGCTTTGTCTTTCAGACTCGTGGCTCGATCCCGTTGTTCTGGCATCAGCTGCCTAACCTGAAATACAAACCGAGGCCTACTCTCATTGCTGGGGAAAATCACGCTGAGGCTGCGGCCAAACATTTCGACACGCAAATTTTAAACTACGGTCGACAAGTCATAGTCAACTTGGTGAGTTTTTCAAGAGTTGCGAACACCGTAATTATAAACGGTTGTCTTATCCTCGTGTCTCTGTTGCCGAATGATGCAACATTGGAGCCAGGAACGAAGCACGTAACCTTACTTAACTCATTAACCTAGCCGAACTTAACAGTCGCCAAAATTAATGATAAAGTCCCAATTTTTTTTTAGGATTCCTTTATAATATTGTAATAAAGCCATTTCTTAACGCTAATTGAAGTATTATATCGTGATTGATGATTTTTCGAAGCACGCTTCAACGACCTTCAAAAAAAGAGGGGAAATGTTAGTCTGAAAAAAAAAAATCGGCGCGCAATGAATATGTTTACCAACCACGGAATGTGTCGACACTTCTCAAACCCAACCGAGGATCGTGATCCAAGCGCTACGGCACGGGAAAGCAAAGCTCAACCCAATCTATTTACTTCGTGATTTCGATTTTGTCCTATTTTTTTTTTTAATGTTTTTTTTTTTTCAGATTGATCATCGCGGCTCTGAGCATGTTATGGAAAGAGCTTACGCTGACGTTGTCAGTCAGCTTAATAACAGTTTCTTACGGTAAGTAGTCCAAGGATACTGATGCGTGACAAGCTGACGAAGGACTGAAAATTTCAGTGAAATTTTAGCGATCTTGACCTACGAGCTCTATTTTTCTTGTATCTTTGTACGCAGCAATCGCGCTAAAGTATTTGAAGTTAATTTTATTATTTAATTTTATTTTTTGTTTATGTATTATTTGAGATTTTTATTTTAAAAATGTGAGACGACTTTTTATATCGGTAGTACATTTAGAGGAAATCCTCAGTTATTTCGCATTCAGATCTAGGGATTTTTGTTTCGAGGAATGTATGTTGGCAATACTATTGAACTGACTTGACTGACAGTGAGCGCAAAGTCCTCTGTACGTTAATGCATGAGTATTACCAACACAAAGTTTGGGAAAAAAAAATCGAAGTCACCAGATTCGAATGTGACACTACTTATGATCTCAACTTAAACATTGATTTCCCTAACAGATATGAGGCGTTTGATTTCCACGCGGAGTGCAGCAAAATGCGGTGGCACCGACTGAGCACCTTAATCGACAGATTAGCTCACGAGCAAGACGATTTTTCCTACTTTATGTTGACGAAGGATGGTACCATCAAATCTCAGCAAGATGGCGTCTTCCGTACTAACTGCATCGATTGCCTCGATCGAACCAACGTTGTGCAGAGCATGCTCGCTCGACGAAGCCTCACAATCGTTTTGCAGGTAAAATCTCAAGTGGTGTACAACACTCAGGGCCGTTGCGTACCTAGAAAACCTGTAAAAAATCAGGAAAATTTACCCCCTGGAAAAGTCATTGGAAAATCAGATTTTTTTTTTCTCCGCGAAAATGTATTTTTTGCTAAAATTGCTGATTTGACCATGGTCTTCCATTCATCAATTTTTCATGTCATTTTTTCAATCAAATTGAGTGACGCGTATTGTAACAATCGTTTAATAATCGCGTCATACACTGAGATCTAATATTTCGCTGTGTGTTCTTGAACGGCATGCTGCCAACAATATCCGGGGAAATATTTTCTTTGGTCCTGGAAAACCGGGAAAAAATATATGATTTCGTTTTGGCCAATGCGCAACATCCCTGAAAACTGTACATTTAGAGAGTGATATTTCCACCTTGTGCTCCACCTCCCTCCGCCAAGCCGCGCGGTGGAATCTAGTAAGATTATTTTCCAACGCTAAGCAAATGTGCAAACATGGGTGGCTCGAGGCACGTCAAAGTCTCCCATAAGGAGCAGATGCCTTTGAAATTATACCTGCCTCAATGAATTGCCTTGGAGCATATTGTTTGCAGAAGGTTTTGAGAATCGTTGGTCTATGTTCCAGGAATTGGGTATTCTACCTCCCAACAGACGCGTCGAAGATGACGATGGTCTGGAGGGTCTGTTTCGTACCGTGTGGGCGGATAACGCCGATTACATGAGCATCCAGTATTCCGGCACGGGGGCGCTGAAAACGGACTTCACGCGGACCGGCAAGCGGACTCAGGCTGGAGTCTTGCGAGATGGAATCAATTCGTTGACGAGATATTACAAAAATAATTTTACTGATGGTTTTCGTCAGGTACAGTCTCGCTCTTAATCTGTTTTTTTTTTTTTAAAAGGATAAGTTATCGAGTAACCATAAATTCATTCTCTATATGCATTACTGGCCGACATCATTCCGTGCTTTTCATATTTATTCTTCTACTCATGAATTACCAGTTTCGTAGTTTGACTTGTTTTTTTGTTTTTTTTTTATTCTTCTTCAATTTTTTTTTCAATTATTACTATGTGAAAGGATCTCGATTAGCAGGAAAAATACGTTTTCATGATAAGAGGCAAATTTGAAAATACTAAAACATGATTTTTTGAAAGCTGATTTTGCAATGCTTTAGTATAATATTCTTCTCAAATCTACCTCAGATATTCCCAAAGCAACTGAAATCTTCTCTTGTTTTTATGTATTTTCTAGAAAAAAAAATGACTTATCGGAATTGATGAGGAGGGAAAAAAAAAAAAAAAAACGCTCTATTTAGTCTACGGATTTTAAGCCCAAATTTCTTGCGAAGTTTCGCAGATATCTTTTTGCAATACTCTTTGCACTAATCTGTTAATCCATCCAAATATATTTGAATATACTTGAGATGAATTGGAAATATATGAGGTGTAAAGGCCGACAATTCTTTTATTATTATTTTTTACTTTTTTTTGCAATTTATGTTGGTATCACTTATGTATTGAGATAGAGCAGAGGTGTCCTCGCGTTTCAGTCGATTTCAACTGTGTTGCCAACTTAAATTCATAAGGACAGAAAATTACTCGTCTTCCCCTCATGCCCTCTACTGTACTGATTAATGTATTCCGCGTAGTACATTGAAGATTCCTGAGAGCGTCTGCTGATTCTTTTTCTCTTCGTAGGATGGCATAGACCTGCTTCTGGGTAGCTACATAGTCGAGGAGGGTGAAGGTGTCTCATCTCCGTGTCCTTTAGAAGCACCCAAAGGCTGGCGGTATTTAACGGTAAGATTTTTAAAAATGCACTCTTAATAAAGATTTTTGTAAGGATTCCTAAAAAATCTTTTTGTGACGAATTGACTTATGAGAAGATCGAATTTTGGATCGTTATGTTATGAGCTACGAATAATTTGTGTGGAATACATGGTTCCAACTTCGTTGATTACGTTTGCTTTGAATTTCCGGACATCACTAATGATCAGTGTATCCTTTTTTTTGGCATTATGTTTTCCTCTTCCCTAAAACGTTTCTGCACAGCGACGGTCTACTCCCTGCCTGTTATATAACAGTGACTGTGCAATCCCTGTCCCTATTCCGGCATTTGCAGTATTCTGCTTGCAATAGATCGTTTTGCTAACTTTGTTTTCTCCGTTTTTGCCCGCAGTTCCCTCTAATTTTGTTGGTGGCCATCGCTATGTTCTTCGCAAATCTTCTAACTCCAGCAGGTAATACCAAATAATTTTTCTTTAAATTTAGTCAATTTTCTTAAGCTTTAATTACGTTGCAAGAAAGATTTTGAACGTTTTATTCAGTTGAGTAAAATGTGCACTTCACAAAAGATATCCTGAAGAGACTTAGAACGGACTAATCTTACGTACTACCTAATTAAAGATAAGTTGAGAAGCGCCAAGTCTGTGAAATAAAGAGCGAATTGAGCTCTTCAGAAGAGACGAAAACCTAAAAAACGGACCGATCATACGTTCAAATTAAGAATAAATTCAAAGCGCCAAGTCTGTTAAATTCATTGAAAATTTAGTTCCTTGCAAAGATTTAGTACTAACGCAGAACTCCGTCAACCACAAGTTGTCTCAAATGATCTCATTTTGACACGCTACTTACCCTAAATTCTTTAGATGTAACTGATGCATTCGTTGCACATATTTACGCGGTCGACGGAAGCTTCTTCAACAAATCGGATACAATAGTTCTAATTATTCCAATTCCCCATTTACATAGCCTCAACTTGCGATCAATTTTAGTGGAAATATCATCGAATTTCCACACGGTGATCAGCAAATCTTAAATTCTTGAAAACTTAACATGAATCGCGCATTGATAAAAACTTGGAAGCCAGAAATGTTTGATCTTTTTCCGAATAATCGCCTATATTTTTGCGTGCATTTGATTTCATTAAGTCGAGCTTATCTGAAGGCAAATTCCACTTTACCCACAAAATATAGATCTGTGTTTGTCGGTAATTAAAATTATTTGTTATACTTCCTTTATTTTAACTTTTTTTTACCTTTGTACCTTACCGCGTTTTTCGGTGAATTTTAAAACTATTATTTACTATTTTTCATTTTTTTTTTGTTTGGACTGACTCTGATAAAAACCGTGAGAGAGGAAAAAAATATTATTTGGAGAAACACTAATTGGAAAAATTTTCAGTGAATATCCTCCCTGTTTACTGCACGATTTTTTATGGTTGAATTTCTTTACAGAGTATACAACAGCTCCTCTTCTGTCTCTACTATTTTGGGGCTCCATGGTCGGTGTCACTTTTGTATCCATTATGAGGTACGGGACCGAGTTCGTGGACTATCCCAGATTATCAGATTTGAAAAAACCGCAATGATATATACAAATACAAGCGTCACCTTAGGGGAAGTAAGTTTTCTCAATGTGAGGTGGTTTGCTGTAGATTAATTCTGCCATTATCGTTAATGCCCTAGGGTATAAATTTTACCGGCTTGTCAACTTTCTTTTTTAAAATCTTAAATAAATTTAATGTCAGTAGCCACAAGAATCTTTATCAAAATGACTTCTTTTTTTTAGTTTACACGATGTGTATAAGTCTTACAGGTGAATATGCCTTGCAATTATTCTGAAATAGGTAGCCTTGGTTTTCATGCGGTTTTCTTGGTCCGTGTGTAAAAGTAGATAAACTCTCATGCCTTTGTAATCAGCACTTCAATTATTGGAAGATAAAATCTGTGTTTTATCGGTGTTGGTACATGGTTTTGTACGGTAGGTGTTTGCGATGGTCGTTGTATTTTTTTTAAATATATTTTTTTTACCTTTGTGTTCCCATTACGTTCGGCATCGCATTTTATTGATTTATCTGTTAAATTACAGTTGGGAAGCCCAGTGTTGGTGATGTTGTAGTAGGTTTTTATTTGTTGTATTTTTAATACTTTATTAAAGATTTAATTAATTCTTGAATCAAGACTACTGGTGAACGTATTTAAGGTAGTCGCAGCGGTGTAGGGCTCAACGGTAGAAATGAATGAAAATGATCTTAAAGCCATCTTATTATCAAGAGGCATCTGAAACATCTTTAAAAAGGTTATAATACGCTAGTTTCTCAAAAAAAACGGTCAAGAAAAGCTGTTAAAAATGTACTTGTTCTTTTGGCGGAGACCTTTTTCGGGCTCATTTTCGTCGCATTTTTCAGGTTTTCTCACGGATTTTAACCGCAGATATTGGTCAAAAATTATGTTTATGTAGTTTTCGAAACGACAATTTGTCCGGACAAAGAAAATTCAAGGATCAAAACGGATTTTACAGCGAAAAATGGAGCTACATGCTTCATTTTTGACAAAATTTTGCCAAACTTGCGTTTTCCTTGTTTTTGGAGCATCCCTGCTCTCCAGAAATCACCGTAACGTAAATTTCAAAGTCACTGGAGTAAAACATAGACGTTTCTTAAATGACCTTTTTTTCCCGGCTTTTAATTGTTCTTTTTTTTCCCGTCCCACCGTTCAGGACCGGACCCGCTTCGACTACTCTAACACTCGTAATCTGTATTTTCTTTTCTTCATAAATTCAATCTGCTGTGGTGGTCCTTTTACTAGTTGTATGCTCTCTGGTGTAATATTTGGAATATTAAGATTAATTTTACCTTTCGTCGGCATTAACTATGATTCGGTGCGTAAAATCACGTGTGGCTAAAGGTTTTGCTGCATGAACTTTCTACGGAACAGCTTTTCGTCTCCAGAATTATGTCGAGTAGCAATAACTTTTGCGCAGTTAGCGTATTCATACTCTGGTGGTAAGGAGAGCAACGCACGGTTGGAAATTATAATTCTCGCTGTTTAAAGGTATCTGTTTACCTACTTAATTGCAAGCGCTGCGGTAAGTCAGAGACGTGAATCTTATTCATATTAGACGAGTTTCTAGTTTCCTTTTACTTTTTACTCTTCGTCTTTATCATGAATTTGATCAATACTGTAATTCGCGTTTTCCTCTGGCTGTATTACATAGATATCAAATCAGGCAGCCAGTCAGCTGGTAGGGACTAGTTCAACTAGGCAATTGTAAATTTGTTACTACCCTAGAAGTTCAGCCTATCATTTTCTAAAGCTTTTGTAGATGAGTACCAAATATAAATGAGAATCAAATGGACGGAGTAGGTTGTTAAAGGTACCAAATATTTATGATTTTTTGTTTGAATACATTTGACATTCCCATGCAATGTCATCTGTTAAATTGCATCTGGTCTTGACTCATAGGAAAGTGTTTACCTTAACATCTTAATTTTATGTACAGGTGTCAGAATCTCCGTTGTCGAACATGTTCCGAGCTAAAGCTATGTTTTGTAAACCTTTTTTTTTCCTGACGGATTTTGCTTTTATGGCTTTATTTTGACCAATGTAGTAGAAAAAAAAAACAAGAAAATTTTTGGAAACTGGCTAGCATAGCATGGATGGTGGTGTTGAAAATGGGAACTGTTTGTGTCCTATTAGCCCAGATGGCTTTGGCATTGTAAAACCAGCATTGTGTAGTGTTACATAAACTGACAAATATATTTTTTTATGAAGAAATCATGTGCTGTGGTGTTACTCTCAATCAGCACTTCTTGTTGATGAATGTGATCCTTTGAGCTTCACAAAGATGTCACACAGATTGAAAGGCTTTGATGCGGAAAAGAGACTTGGTTAACATTTCAAAGCAAAGAGGTCTTGGGTGCAACAGACACTCTTCTTTAAGTCAGTGCTTCCAAGAAAGTAACAAGAATATAAAACCATTTTGAAATCGGAGATAAATCTCTGGAAGAACATATTAGTGAATTACAAAAAGATCTCTGTTTTGATTAGACAGGAAACAGAAAAGGGAT
>Ga0058701_10005686_pt1 | contig 10403 bp, 6 predicted proteins | sample AgamicOrMae_FD_97039 | JGI IMG/M metagenome (GOLD analysis project Ga0058701, IMG submission 97039) | Agave microbial communities from Guanajuato, Mexico - Or.Ma.e | ecosystem: Host-associated > Plants > Phyllosphere > Phylloplane/Leaf | place: Guanajuato, Mexico | collected 2012-06-04 | reverse complement strand
CTTGCTCGACACGAGTGCCACACGTGTTGTCCACTACAGGCTGAAAAGCCAGGAATCCAGCCCGTAGTAGGCAACACGCATGGCACTCATGTCGAGGAGGTTGTATCGTCATTTCAGAAAATCGTCAGGGGCTCGCAACTTACATGGTACAGGTCTTGATGGAGTGGTGCAAAGTTTGATCTTTTAACCGCCCAAAATATCACTCGCAATCGACCCCTAACTCCATAATTAATTATCATCGATTGAAGTTTGAATGAAGCCTACAAAATTTTCTGTTGAAGGATCAACATTACGTTGAGAAGAAGTAACTTAACGTATTCGTCATTGAATATGTTTCTGGAGTTTTCGTTGTCGGTTGCCTAACCTCAATGCGTTTCTTCGGGTAAATTAAAGTGAAGAAAAAGCGTAAAAATATAGCTATAGTTAAACGTCGATTCTGTGAATAAACAAAATTCGCGATCTCGTTTATGAGTAATTCATGTCCAAATGAATAATTCATGTCCGAAACATACCGGAGAACTGCTGTTTCCATTGATGTTATTCGAAGTTTGATAACGTAAAAACCCAATGGTCTAAGATGCTGCGCACTGCTTAAACATGCCTTGGTGAATGAGAAAACCTTCTGTCTTCGTGTCACCAAAATTGTTCCATACGGCAAGGAAGTATTATTAAAATATATACAGTACATCTTAAATAAGTAAACTCTTGGCACATACGGTGAGATGGTGTGTTATCACATCCATTTTCATTCGCTTGCTTTGTGTCAACACTCTGCTCGAAGCCATAGCAGCCTAAGGTATTTGGAGTGAAATTTAGCTTAAGAGATATTTGAAGGATTTTTCCCAATAAACTGCGCAATTTTAAGCTTTGGAAAATGCCTAAATCATTAAATTTAAGGTTTCCAGAGGGGTGATATTTTTTAGAGTATGACAATACTCAGCTAAAAAGATCTTCTAAAATAAATTTTTCTGTTTCCGAGCGGCATCGCTGGGCGGTAATAGGTTAAACATAAGAAACACAATAACTAAGGTTGCTATGGTTTTTCAGCCACTCACAGAATTGTAATGTTTTCTGATGCTAAGAAAATATTTTCTTTATGTAGCAAAAAAGCAAGTTTTTTCTTACCCTCAGATTTTTTTCTTGGCCCAAGATTTTTTTCCAGTAAGAAAAAAAAACCTTGTTACAAGAAAGAAAGATCTTGCGGCTGAGAAAAAAAATGTTTTGTCCCTGTATCACGGAATCGTTTTCTTGGCCTCAGAAATCATTTCAAGGGGAGTTTATATTTATTATTCTCGTATTTCACGCTTGCATACGTGGTTAACGATGTTTCATCGAGCGAAGGGTGCCGATGACAGGCTCTTTTTATAATCACAAGTACAGCTAAGATGCTATTACACTCACCCGACCTCTAAAAGCGACTTGTCACCTTTCTAAATTTTGAGTTTTAGGCATTCAAAGATAGCAAGAATTACGTGGCGTTATATGGATGTGTACTAAAATATTCAAGTTTATTTACATTTTACGAGCAAATTTTTTCGCCAAGTTTGTTTAAAAAACGTTCCACATGATTGATCAAATTAAGATGAACAAATTGAGACAAAAAAGTAGTATATTACCGTCGTTTAAGAAAAAAATTGATAAAAACCTTTTAAAAAATCGCATTATTTACAGAAAATGAGTCAAATCAGCAGTGGCGACAATTTTGAAAAAATAAAATCACCATTTTTACTGGCTGCCAACTAATCTTGATAGTTTATTTTGTCAAATTTTATAGTTTTTCATGCTCCCCAGATGATTTCCTAACCTAGTCTTGTCATTTTGTGTACGAGTTGTTTGTGACTTTGACTAGCTAGCTAAGTCTATGAAACATCCTTAACGTGGACTTGTTTGTGGCGTGCGGTTCATGGACTTTGAAGCGAGCCGGATTTCGGGCAGCGGACTGAAAAAGGGTTGGGAAGTCTATGAATCATCAGCTATTTTAGCAGAGAAAATCGGAACCAAACCAGGTTCATTCATAACGCCGCGCCGACTCAGAGAAAAGACTGGAGACTCGCTCCGAGTGAAGCAAAAGCAGCGACAGCGCAGATTTTATGGAGACACTGATAGGAAAAGAATGAGATGTCCTCCCAAGTGAAGAGTATAAAATAAATCACGCTTTCTCCTCGATGCATCTTACCACCGAAATCAATTCTACTTTCAAATCGAACACCAGAACTCATGCCAAAGATAAAGTGCCAGCAGTAACACAATTCTAATATCTCTCTTGGCTGCCGCCCCGTTCAACTGGGCATCTCGGCTGGCCCGCGTCTCGATGAACCCACGCGAACTTCTTAAACGTAGTCGCTATGGAAACAATTCAAACGTCACTTTGCCTCTAATTTTGTGGCTTACAGTAACCACTTCAGACTCACAATCGGACCTGAATTCAAAAGCAATGTATTCGGGAAGAGTTTGTCCTTATGTCACTTGACGATCGCACGAAGTGAGATAGTGAAACTTTGATGGGTCTCTGTATTGCTAATACATAGCGCCAAGTACGCTTGGTGAATTAAAATTTAGTGACGTGTTGCATGGTGAAGTAATTGCGACAGTCTCGCTGAATGAGGTTGGTTAACAAACCGCATTTGGTTTCATAGAAGACAGCCTTTGTTAACCCTTCACTACCTTTATTATTCGGAGTAGAAGCTAAATTTTAATCATTTTCACAAGGTCTTTCTCGCATTGTAGTATGCAAATTGTATCTCTGGGAACGATCAAATTTTTAATTTTTGGATTCTGACAGGGTAACATTTTTTGAATGTATAATACACCAAAAAAATCTGCAAAAATTGTTTTTTTTCTTTTACGGAATAATGCTGGGTAGTAGTATGTTAACTTAGGCCTTCGTATGGTCATTTGGATTTTTTTAATCAAACCTTAAAATTGATCATTATTTTAAATTTTGGAGATCGGATGTTCGACCTTTTGTCTGACACCTTCGACGTCAAGCCGATCAGAGCGACAACGGAGCGGAGCTCAAGGTACCATCAGTGGCAAAGCTGTAGGTACACTACAGTTCCTTTTCATTTTTTCAGTAAACTTTCAAAACCTGTGAACGAAAAGAGATACAGCAAAAGAGCACGATTTGATCTATCTATCGACTTGATAGAATGCTTTTTTGTCGAATTTCTTTTCGTTTTCAAGTAAGAGAGGTGCGAAACATATCAGAGGGAGAAATACATTTGCCACTTATAGTAAATTAATCTAACGTGAAATCGTTATTGCTCGAGTGCCGAATCCCTGCGGAAGCAGCCGGCCACCGACAAGTAAACGGCATCAGTCTTTGTTAGCGACAGTCGATCAGAGCGATAGCGAAGCGAAGCACGAGGCATTTAACCGAGGCATAGAGGCTTGACGACGATAAGTTAAGTTAAAGTAGGTTGGCTTTCGTTGGTCCTATGCCTCATTCCGCTATCACCCTCCTAGGCTGGGTGATGAAAGCTAGAAGTAGAAAATGCAACCTGTATAATAGCATTTGTAGCTTTTTCTACGCGAGACGAATAAAGTCGTCGTCTGAATGAGTTCCGAAGTAGAAGTAATGATGGAAAGAAAAGAAGGGCAACTTTGAATTATTTGATGGCGATCAGTTTTTTGTTTAGTCAATTTTTAGTCGAACACCTTTCTTCCGGAAGGGAGCGACTTCGACTTCATTTCACATTTATATATTTCAACGCCTCGGTTGGGTGGAAACGTTCGCTGAATAAGAATGGGAAACTTCCTCTCGAGCTAAATTGAACTGGAACCAAATTGGAGACGCAGGAAATCCATAGCTTTCTATTATCAGATCTCACGGTTTCTTTACATTTTTAGCTAAACTGTTAGACTACTTTTCTTGACAGCCATAGAATCGCGTTGAGCATGTCACCCTAGAAGTCGGTTCTTAGAATCCCACTAAAATTCTGAGTAACTCTGTAAACATAGTCAAAACAAAACACCTGTTTTAGAAAGGTCCTGTTTTGTGTGTGAAAATTGAATGAAAGTAGTACGTATTTTGATTCTTTTTCAAGACAGATCCATGTTCAGTTATATTATTTAAAATGTCTCGGCGAGAGATTTCCATTGATGTGGCTGAACATAGGTCTATTTTGAAAAATAAGGGACTACTGCAAATGTTGTTGTTTTTTTGTTGTTGTTTTTTAAGATCTAGACCTGAGTTTAGCCATATAATATAAAAGATCTTGGCGAGAGCTTTCCATCGATGTGGATGAACATAGGTATGTATATCTTGAAAAATTACCAAATACTTTTTACCCTTTTTTTATTATCTCTCCCAAAACATGTAAGAATTCTTTCAAACAATTAAGTTTCGTTTTTGCTGTGAAAATGGGTGAAATTTTCGAAGTTTTGTCTTCCACCTTTCGCGTCTACGAGTGAAGTAGAGCGCGGAGGCTCAGGGCGTTTAACCCAACCTTAAGTTAGCCATACCAGCTTTATCGCATAAGTCGTCAAAGCCTGATACTGACTACTCGGTGGTAGCAGCCTGCCGTCGTGAAGTAAGCGGCATGTGGCTTAATTGGTAGCGGCAGCGGAGTGACACACAAGGCATCTAACCTTATTAAGTTAACCAAACTAACCTTAATTACGTTGTTGTCAGTAATCGTTGATCTTAATTCATATTGCAATGAAACGTGAAACCCGAATGGAAAAGAAGCCGGCTGGAACAGTACTGTCAGGGACCGTGACCTTGAAAACTGTGGAAGTGTGACGGGCCGGAATTGTTGGGTTTATATATATTGAATTTGGTAATGATCGGATACTAGTTTGGGGATGATGGAGAGAAGGGCGAGAAATTAGGAGCCGACTTACCGCACTCACCAATTATTTATTCTCTCTTCTCTTGGAGATCTTGTAGTTGTGCACTATATCCCGTTCGCTGCCCAAGTGACCGAACTCATCTCTCTCGTTGCGCTCCGCGCTGAACTTGCTGATACTTGCGTTTTCGTCTAACGCTGAATTGCTATTTATTAAGTTGGGAGGGGATTAATAATTATCCGTAACAGAAGCGCCACCAATAAAATCATTAATTTTGTTATGAATATGCGAAACCTAAAAACAGAGTCGATAACACGAAACTGACTATTAATGTCGCGCCTTCTTTAGGTTGAGTCGCTTATCTTGATTGTGAGTTGATACTGGCAATCGGCGGCCGCTAAACACTAGACCTGTTGCGTCATTTCGCTCTCTGGATTTGTGTAGAAATGCCTCCCCCCTGTTTGACCCCGTTTCCACCCTCATCGCCTTCGCTGCAAAGTCCGTATTATACTGTTACGACTTGTTTAGCTTTTTCGTTTGGGGCAAAAGCGCTGATCCAACCGCGATAAACTTATCTTCAGGAAGCAAACTTGTTTTCATCTCCAGCACGTTAATAATGACCTTAACTGTATGGAATTTGCAGGAAATACCGCTTGTTTGTTCTGGAAACCGCAGTTGTAAACCAGGAGCTCGAATTCGTTATTCCACCGACTGAAAAACCTTAGTCCTAATTTGTTCCTCCGGTTAACAATCAGCATTACAAGTGCTTCCGGTCAAAAATCAGCATTATCGCACAGAGTTGCGGCTTGATTGTGGGAAACTGTGGTTCGAGCCCGTGTGAGACGAAGTATTTTTTTCAATCCAAGTGCTGCTCCAGCGGTGCTGGACCGGTCAGTACAGGGTTAGTGAGTCTTTTTTATCACTTGTCTCTTAAAACAAAATCTGTCACCATTTGTTACTTTTCCAAAAAAAATTGTGACTTTTTGTCACTCTTTTGAAGATCCTTCTTTGTTGGTCCTATTTGTTGTGATTTGTTTTTGCATGGTCCAATGACCCTGCCGCTTCTACCGGTCCGTTTGAAGTCCACAAATTTGACAGCAGACATCGGTTCTAACCATTTTTAGTTTCCTTCAATCAGATCCAACTGTCAAAAATAAAGATTCCATAAAAAATCGGGCCATTTTTTTTCGAATAGGGGCACCCTTTGCCTTTTATGAAATTTTCAGTCGAAATTTTGTGTAGTATTTTTAAGTTTCATGCTTGGAATTGATGAAGAGGAACTAAACATGATTAGTTGCTTACTTCGTCGTTTTATTGCTCCGGAAATGGAATATTAAATTATCGCCTCCCCCCCTAGCCCCTACTAGTGAACTCTCTCACTTTCCCTGTCTATTTAGAATCGACGAAATGAGCAAGAGGCATCGGTTACATTTATAGTGTCTCTCAATCATATATAATCTCAGAAAGCCATAAAGTACGAAAAAATAAAACAAAATGGCCTAAATATGGAGGGGAAAAACAGGGGCATATATTTTTTAATGGTAACTTAACTCCACCTAACTTCATTTCATACCCATCTCAACGGAATGCAATCTAACCTGACTCAATTTTGCACAACAACGTAACTTTTTTTTAAAGAAAGTTTCTAGTGTTAGTCATTGGTACCGATATTCCTCAAGTAACGAAAAGCGGAACTCTTCTTGTAAACAAGAATAAGGGTAAACCGTACTACTCACCGTTATCATTTTTCAATAGATTCTAGGCTTTGATACCTGATGCACGGAACGTACGGAGATAAACCTTAATTATGAATAATGTCCTCGTCCAAAGTACTGATACTACTGGTTTCAAAACCGTAGGCGACATTCCAACGTATCGTTCGGGTAGTATCTTATGTTACCAGTAATTTCGGCGCAGAATCCTGAACCTTGTAAAACATATTTCTCATTTTTTTATTTGCATAGTTTCCCTCGGGCAACGGCCATGTTAGAAGAGGAGTTTTATGATACGGTTCGAGTGATGAATTCAAAAATTACAAGTTGCTTCTCTTGATAGCGTTTTGGCACTTTGCCCGGATGTTTTCCTCATCAGAGTCAATTTACTGGACATTATGGGCTTGGGCTTTCACAAAAGCTTTCCCGGAGAAGACAAGTAATTTGCTATTTTGTAAACTGCTATGTAAAGCTTCTGAGGTCACTGAGGCACATACATTTTAATGTTGAGTCATTTGTATTACTGTGTTACGTCTACTGCTCGGTTTGCGACAAAGTTCGACAACAATGCAAAATATTGATAAAGTAGGGGTACCGAAGGTAGCAAGGATTCCTACGGTAGTCCATCTCTATAAAAACATAATTACGTAAAGGTTATTTAGGTCAAATACGGGGCCTCTTGATATTATATCATATGGGTACTTATCTTGCACACTATGGGGTCTGTTCTTTTCATAGTATGGACTGCAGCTGAGTTTTTCTTCATTGACAGCCCAATGATCTTACGTTTTGAAACAATTGAAACTGTTCCAAAGTCTAACTTCATTCACACGTTAGCATTGTCGTTAGTTAAGAGAACTCAGAACTTAGGCATGGTATCTATTCATCATTTATTTGCAGATAGATTCTATTCCGTTCTTTCCGATTTTTTTTTTGATTTTTTTTAAGGAGACACAGTGTAGGCCTTCTTAAGATAACTCACCCTTAAGACCTACAAGCAAGACCACTAGGCCATAAGCTAATTAAGAATTATTTCAAGGAAGGGTGTTGCTATTGACTCGACATGCATTAATATAGGGACACTTAAACGCACGCGAAACCAAACATTTTACATGAAATGTAGGCAAGTCGGGTCAATAGGGGAAGTCGGGTCAATATACATTTCCTTTAAGGAAATCTTATACGATTTCTTCCATTTTACTTAACTTCAGCTTCCTTTTCCCTTAGGGTAAATCATGTTGCACTTTTACCGGACGACCTTGTCACAGTAACATCCGAGGAAGATATTCTGTAAGACTTTTTTACGTTACTTTTATAACCCCTCGTGAAAGGGTAAGTATTGATGAGGTGATAAACGCTATCCATCAGTACACTCTTCCTTATCAAAACTTACAAGGACTTTGGTTTCCAATCAAAACTTGTCAGTAATATTGCACCTTGGTTGCAATAACAACTGTTGAGGCTTTCTTCAATTACCCGGAACGATCCTTCTCACAACAAAGTTCGAACTCGGGGAATTAAGTACCTAGGCCGCAGGCGTGACTGAATGTTTCAGGAGGAAGTCCGTGTTAAGCGTTGTTCGCTTCTTTAAGTGTAGTGTTAGCATCTTTGATGTACTGGAATACCATCTGAAACAACTTAACAGAAAAGAATCACTTCCGTTGATCATCCATAAATCTCCTTTAAAAGTTTTCTCGCGTCGCAACTTTAACGCTTGTGGAATGAAGCAAGGTGCCGCTGAGTTTCAGTGACCATTTTCGGTGTATTTCAATACATATTGGACGTTTGAAATCAGTCTTCAGTAGGACTAATGCAATAACGGAAAAGAACAGGAGTAAAAAACACAGCTTTCCAAAATTGTATCAAATTTTATGTCGGTCTATTTCTTTGTTTTTACCTACTTTTGTTAATGTCCAAGGCAGAGTTATCATCAAGCTTTTGGAACGTGACATATCTGGATATTGGTCAAACCCAGAATGTGATCAACAAACCGCTGTCATGTACGTTTGCCATGGTAACCATAAACGCCCACAAACCAAACAGTACGAACGAGTGTCAAAGGGTGGTTTACGTAGGACATCAACACGAGTATGCAGTGGTGCCACATTTACGTATTCGCAAACATAGAAAAAAGACCATTTCTTTGTAACCTCATTAAGGTGCACAGTGCACATTGTCTCGCGAAACTAGTTCACGATGTGAAATTCATAAAACAAAGTGCTGTGGCCGTTTTATTTAATATTTTTAAGGGAGTTTTTTGATTGACCTCGGTTTCTAGCTAAATCTGCGGCGTTTTGAATGTCAAAGCTCTCAACGGCCCAGAATTTTACATTTTATTGACAGACAGATAATTACATTAGCATCTTACTGTAGGTGGGTTAATTTTCTAATGCAATCAAAAAATGACGGTCTCTGAGAATCATTTTTTACCGAAAGAAAGACGTATTTAAATTGAATAGAGACAAGGGCGACATTATAACAAGCCTGTTCATTGAATTCGGATTATTTTAGAGTTCAACAGCGCATTCCAGGTCGTTTTACTATGATAGCAATTCAGAGAGCTTTTTCTGCGTCGCTACCACATTTTGCGGTTCTGAATAGCTCTGCAGTAAAAATCTCTACCGAAGTTGAAATCAGGCTTACTGCTTTATTGGAGGAACGGAAAATTACGATGCATTTTGGAGGTTGCTTTTTTATAAATTCATTTTCCGTACCTCTAAAAGCGAGAGCGAAGCAAGGCAGAAGGCATTGATTCTAACCTAAGTCAACCTAGTCGGAGAAGTTAGCAGCACAGAGGCGTTACTCAGCTAGACCTTGTGAAAGCGAAGTACTGGGCAACTTCAAACCAAGATGAATCTAATCTAGCCTTAACATTAGGTTACCTAACGTAACCTAGCTAAGGATAACCTTACCAACCTATGTTTACCCAGCCAAGGTTAACGAATAATAGCCCAAATAAGTATATGGAGTGAAATTTAGCTTAAGACAAATTAAAAGGATTTTTACCATAAAAATACGCAATTTGAAGCTTTGGAAAATGGCAGAGGACTGATATTGTTTAAATTGTGACAATACTGAACTAAAAAGATCCTCCAAAATATTTTTTTCCATTTCCGAACGGCATCGCTGGGCGGTAGTGGGTGTTAATGTAGCCCGCACCGTCGTATGTTTGTTTATTCTCATAATGAACGAAACGTTTGAACCATGTTTGAACACAAGATGTAATTTAACATCTACAACTAATTAATTGTGTACCCTGAGCAAATTTGAAGGAGCCATCACTTCGATGCTAAAATATGTTGGAGGGCAGGGGTAGCTTTGATTAATCGTGACGGGTGATTTGTGCGAATTTGAGATGGCCGCCTCTGGGCGAGTATGTCTGCGCTGAGCTGATCCGTTCCGAAGCTTTGAAAACAAGGTGATTTTTTGTTATTACTACCGGCACTGCCGGTTCTAAACATACATGGTAGGTAGGCATCGTTGGTTTAGGTTAGTTAAGTTTTTTGTTGTGCTAGATCGGAGTAGGTATTATTTTTGCAGAGTAGGTATTTGGTTGGATATCATACTTTTGTTCTTTTCCCTTGTTATGATTTTTCTGATTTCTTTTTCTGTGTATTGATGTTTCAGATGGTTCGCAACATCGGCTACAAGCCAATGGCGGATGTTGTGGCAGTGGTTCGTCACATAAGATGTTACGGCATCAACAGTTACGTCAGGATGATCAGGATAGCAGGCGGGCGTCCTCGAGAGGGATCATCCCTAAGGCCAAAGTCAAGACTGTCAAAATGACGTTTGTCATCGTATTCGGTGAGTTTTAGGTCCACTTACCCCACTATGTCCCCATGATAACAATGAGTAGCTACTCTCGTCGCCTCCGTTATCTCTTTCCCCCGGTTCCTG
>Ga0058701_10005685_pt1 | contig 10404 bp, 7 predicted proteins | sample AgamicOrMae_FD_97039 | JGI IMG/M metagenome (GOLD analysis project Ga0058701, IMG submission 97039) | Agave microbial communities from Guanajuato, Mexico - Or.Ma.e | ecosystem: Host-associated > Plants > Phyllosphere > Phylloplane/Leaf | place: Guanajuato, Mexico | collected 2012-06-04 | reverse complement strand
AAGTTGACGTATCCGCCACTGATGATGGCCCTCAACGCGTTTGCCGACCGGTAAGAAACTGTTTCGTGACGCAGTTTGTTAACTTTCTTCCATGATCATGCTATGACAAAGTTCCAAGGAAACATAAACAGACTGGGAACCCACGTCTTTGAAGGCCTGACCGCGTTTCTGCCTCAGGCTCCACCTGATGAAAAACTCCAACAAAGTTGTTAGCGATATGGTAGCCTACCTCGGAAAACAAATTCTCTTCTAATCCTACCTGAATGCTACACTTCATTGCTTGTGCTTTACGGCGGCATGCGGCTTACATTGTAGGAGTTAAGTCCTCTCCCGACAGTGTGTCAGTGTAGTGAGCTGGGCTGTAGTGGTTGGCAGGGGCTAACTCGAGAAGATTTTACTGTGAATTTTACGAGTTTCACTTACTACATCTGGTGATGTAGGTTTCATCACAGGGTCGAACGCATCACACGTAGAAATGCATAGGGCATGCTATCTAACCTAAGCATGTCGTTACTAACAAGTCACGCTCCGCTCATTCCTCGCTGGCAGGTATTGTTGCCGAAAGATAAGTGATGTCAAGTTTGGCGATATAGCTCAAGATAAGTAAGTTTCAAGTGCAATTCTGATGCGATTTGTGCCAGTGAGAGAGAGGAAGAGAGAGAGAGAGTACTCTTAAGGTTTGCCTTCGTTAAAGGGGAATTCCTAGTGCATGTAGGAGCCTTATCTACTATATCCAGTTAGGAGCCTTATCTACTATGGTGAATTATCGTTAGGTGGAACTCTCAGAGGAAAACGATTAGGAAACCTACTTTGCTTTAAACTCACTGCTTTGTTAGCGTCTGTTTGGGAAACGTTTGTTTTTGGACAAAGTTCTTGTCCCGATCAAAGGAACAAAATGTTCAAATGGGCGTGCGAGAGAAGCTGCTTGAAAAGCAGTTAAAATAACGCGAAATTAAGGCAAAAGCATGTGTAAAGTATACAAAATTGAAACGGGTGGAAGGAAACGTAAAAAAAAGGATAGTCGTCTTTGGAAAGCCATGAAGTCGTATTTTGTTAACTTTCCGAGGTTTTACCTAAATTAAGTTGGATTGGGTTACAATTAAATTTACGGTTAGTATGAAAATTTGGTAAAATTGTGTGAGCGAGGGTAAAGTTAAGTGAGGAGGCGATGCTCAACTAGACTATGTTGTTTGGGTTCGGTAATGTAAGATTAGTAATTTAGTTGAAATAAGGTTTTTTTTTGGATGAGGTAGGCTTCAATGGACGAGACCTGATAAGATTAGGTCATTGATGGTTGAGTTAAAAGGTTTAGGTGAATTTAGGCTAAGGAAGGTTAGGTTGAAAAGGCGTTTGACAAGTAGAGGTACTGTACGTTGGGTTGGGTTGATTCCATGAAACTAGATAAGATTATGTAAGCTAAGCATGGTCTCACTCATATCAGAGTTAAGGCTTCTCTAATTTTAGGCAAAAGACCATACCGTTACGAAGGTTGACTACACTGGCCTAGTTCGATTCGGTCTTGCGGAGACAAGTCAGCCGATGCAAGTGTATCCTCTCATCAATCGGAAGTGTAGGTGTGTCTATTTGGGCGAAGCTGGTCGAACCGTACCAAGGCCGGACAGAGCACAAGTAATTGGTGCTTTCCCGTGTCCCTTCCCCAAACATGGTTCCCTGCGAAGGAGATCGGGGGGGTAAAACGGGAAGGGGACAACACGCAAGGACGCTCATATCTGGATCGTGTGTTGCCGGGGGCTCAAGGGTGAAGGGGGTGGGGATCTACAAACAAGACACTAACTAATAAAATGCAGCCGTAGGCGGGGTTGGTCTCTTCTGGCGGGAGAGGAACTGGGAAATGCCAAGAATGCCAGCGAGGATCTCCCTCTCGGTTCCGGCGCCTCCTTCGAGTCCCGCTCATGTTGAGCTCGCCACTTGAAGTGCGAGGCCAGTCGGCCGATTCCAATAACGAACGCTCTTAGCAATAATATTGATGCGGCAAGCTTCCCGTCGTACAGGCTCTCTTGTCCAAGTGGCTACCCATCAGAACTCGATACGGAACGATCAAATTGAATCCCAGCGTTAATCAATAAGTCATAAGCGACGACATGCTTACAATTATGTTGACGTTACATGTAGATGAAAAAACACGTTGTCCAGAAAATTTTAAAGAATTTTTTTTTACCTGTTATGTTTTACCCTGGTTAAATCTTTTAATACGTTTTGTTTGTAAGGGTTAGTAACACAGAATCATGTTGGAATGGTCTAGTTTACATCTTAGTTTGCGTGCCTGGTGCCTAACTCCAACATTGCTCAAATCAGCTGTCACCAACATTGATGCCCCACACTTCGTGGTGGTGGTGGTCAGTAAAATACGTCACGATTCAAGGGAGAAGGGATTGGCCAAGTGTGACGTCGTGTGACGTGGGAGGAGTAGGAGTTCAAGGCAACGTGACGTCACGCAGTAACAAAAAATATTGTTTATTTAGCATAACGAGAGATGCCTCTTCAATTTTTTATTATAAAATAAAATACCCATCCAATTTTTAGAAAGATTAAAAAAATAGGTTACTCAACTTTTAATAATTTATTTGGTAGCAGATTTACAATAGATACTATGTATTTATCGGACGTGAGTTTCTCCTGAACTCATCAAAGTTGTTGATATTTAAGGAATTGGTTCATATTTATGCTACTATAAAATAATCATTTTTCCAAAGTCCTGTCTTTATTTTTATTTTCTCCCGTTTAACCCACTACCGCCAGTGATGAAACAGAAGAAAGTATTTTAGAGAATCTTATCAGTTCACTATTGTCACAATTTAAAAATTATCACCCCTCTGGAAACCTTAAATTTAATTATTTAGGCATTTCCCAATGCTTGAAATTGCGTATTTGAGAGGAAAAGTTCCTTTTAGTTTTTCTTAAGCTTAATTTCACTCCAAATAGTCTGCCCGCTCCCTTATAATCAAAGACAAGATTTTTTTAATCCCAATCTCAAGCCTTTGCATCTCGGGGGCTTTCCCCCTCTACTTATGTTTGTTCGGAGCCTGCTAGAACTGCTTGACAGGCTTTGAGCTGTCCGCTGGCTGTCAGTGGTAAAGAAAAGGAAGAACCTCTGCTCGTGTTCAGTCAGGTGATACATGTCTGCAGAAGAGCATTCAGGAACTATTGTGGTCATCGTTGAGCTTAAAAAAAGGAAGTGTGTTTGAGTGGGTGTGTATGCGTGTGGTGAGGATAATGTCTAAACAACTTCTTCGTCAATCTTCAGGTATCCCCTGGATATTCAAGTGCTATCTTCTTACTGTAAGGTAAGACCTTTCGTGTCTTCAAACTTCTTAAAGTGAACAGTGGTTAAAAATGAGTCTTGTCCTACTTGACTGTTGTTCGTCAGCTCAAGTACTGGTGGGTGCGGTTTACTTTTAATAATTATTATCAGGCTCATTGACTATTGTGAGTACTAGTAAATTTTAATTGTTTTTCATTACGTTTTATTGCGTTTGAAAAAAACTGGGGAGGAGATAAAGGAAGTTTGGAGCAGGACACAGTATCTACAGTAGGTGAACCCACTTGGTGCAATTTTGATCAAGCACAATCAATGTCCTACAGAAATAGGTTGAGCCATATTTTTGTACTTGTGATTTGGAGTAGGCCTAATTTTATTGATTGAGTGACCACGATTGCCCTAATTGACTTGTAAGTCCTTTCATATTAAACGTCTGCCGGTTGCAGTGCGCACCAAACCGACGCGGGCTTTTTTTCATGTCAATATGGACTGAGTTTACCACCCAAGTGTGTTTGTTCCGTGATAATATACATTCAATAATTTTGAGGGCGAAACCATATGGTTAACGTTATGGTTTTACTTGGTTAATCTTTCAATGGTTTCTTTACTGATTAAAACCCGGATTCTTAACTCGACTTTATTTCAACTACGTGCAGTCCCTCTTGGTTGTAATTTTTGAAGACCCTTTCGACTAAACCTATTCAACTTTCCAGTACGGTAACCACAATTTCTTCCGATAAACTTCAGTAAGTTTGTTTTTCCTCACAATGCAAGTTTAACGTGTGTTTTGATTTTGACTGCGACGGCCCTCTTAAATGACCGCTGTTAAATGTTGTCGACCTTTTGTTTACGAGTCTTTTGACCTTGCGTGTTTTAAATCTACCTGTTGAATAAGCATCGTTCGTTCAACGTACACAACTTCCTCTGCCTCACCTTTTATTGCGGAATAAAATGATCAGTGGCTAAGCTTTCTCGATAGAGTGCTCCATATCGAACGAGTTGAAACTAGCTTTACCTCGTCTTCTTTCATCGAACATTAATTAGGTCTAGCAAATTTCGAGCGACATTTTTGGTTCAATCTGTTATATATCGCCTTTTTTGTTTATATCTTCGCTTAATCCTGACAAAATCTAAGCAAAGGGGAATGCCTCTTCACTACATAATGATAATGAGGGCCCGTTCTCACGGGGCAACTTTGCCGCGCGGCTGAGCGACGCGGCTCAGCCACGCTGTATACACGGCTGGGACGCGACTCTGCCGCGCGATTTCAAGTTTGGCGACCAAGTGGCCAGTCGCTTGTTTTCGCGATTCTATCGCGCGGCTGCTGCCCTGGTGCAACGCCCCAGTTGCATTCAGTGCGTGAGAAAATGGACTTCGAATGAACCAGCCGCAGGTGGTACAGCTGCGGCGCGACCAGCCGCGCGGCTCATGCGAGGTTTCCATAGCGGTATCGGCGGCCCGGCAACGGCGCAGCCAATCGGTGGCGCGAAGGCTGGCCACCGATTGGCTGCACCGTGCGCCGCGCCGCCGATACCGCTAGCATGGAAACCTAGCATAAGTCGCCTCGTGTGAACAGTTGCCGCGCGGTGGAACCAACGCGGCTGGTCGCTCCAGTGAGCGACCGGCCGTCTGGCCGCGCGGCAGTTTAGCCGCGGTCACCCCCGTGTGAACAGGCCCCAATATTCGTAAAAAATAATCATTGAAGCGCCTCGTAGGTGCTCGCGACGACAAAAGCAACAATGCTACAGCTGCTCGCAGTCAGGTGCCAAACCCTTTCTACCAGAAGATACACTGGAACGTCTGGTTACTTTAATGGAAACTGGTCACCTTGTTAAATCCTTCGAGCTCGTTTAGAAAGAATTCGGTGCGCTTCAACACACGGGAACTCTTTTTTTTTTTTTTTTATTTTCATTTTCTTAGAACGAAAAGAAGCAATGGAATACCGTCGAAAGCTCGAAAATGAGTTAGCAAGGAGAGTACCTTGACTTTCACACTTCGCTTTGCTTAAAACTCTCGGGGGCTGAAGACGGCGGTCCCATGTAAAAAATTGCTGCCGAAGTTTATATTTACTATGCTATAAACTGCGTAAAAATTTAACGATTGGATTTTGAGATATTGAAATGCCCAGTACCTTCCTGCATAGAAAATCAAGAAGTAGAGCCTGTGACTGAAATTTCGAGGATGTTGCAATATCTTCAGCCATTTTTGAGTTATGACCTTTTTTCCGATTTTATGATTAAAAATAGCGGATTTAATCGCTTATATGGGGTCCATTCCTTCGAAGTATAATATAAACATTTACCCAATGCGTTTTGGATGCCAAATCCAGTGATTTCCTGACCTATAGGATAAAAATTAAGCTGACTACACCCACCAGGAATCTCAAAAATAGCCATTTTTTCGATATGAACCAAAATTGTTTCGTCAAATATCAGGCTATTAATAGGTTCCTCGCATGTATGATGCAAAATTAGCATCAAATATCATTAGTTTAAATGTCTACCGACGCATTGGGCCTTTTTCATTGTTTTTATTTTTGGGATTTTTAAATCAAAATTTTAAGCGTTCGTTAGTCCACGTGGGTATAAAGGGCTAATGTACAGATGCCGGTTCCTGCACACCTTGGCATCGCTTAAATTGTTGCAGTGATTTTGTTTTTAATCAGGTGTAAATTTGGCCGAAATAAAGTTCTATTTAAAAGGGGAGGGAAGGGGAGTTATTCCCATTTTCGTGGTATCCGAAAAAAAATCGCACGTTGTCCTCCCTTCGTCTTTCAAATGTACTCTTTGTTTTACTAATCGCCAACTGTTTCATACGATTACAGGTAGGTACGTGAGACAAAAGTGAGAAACTCACAGGACAAAGGCAGTTTTTTTTCCTGGTATTTTTTGAGATTTTTTTAACCTTTGTATCTCAAAAACTGTTGGAGATAACAAAACGAACATGGAAGTAATAGGTTGTCTTCTGCCCCATTTTTTATTAGTTCGATAGGTTCTTTTCGTCCGTTCCGTATTCCTTCTTTAACAGAAAACGCCCAGTATAAACTCAACACAAACACGATGAATGTCAGACGCCCTACTCTCAACCTCCTTCGTTCACCTGTGGTTGTTGTAAATTCAGGGTTAATAGTGTACACTTATGTCACTGACTGAGAGTTCTCCCACCCTGATATTGCATTTCAGGGAGTCTTCCAATATATAACCCATTAACAATACGGAAAAATGAGTGGTCTGTGCCTTAATTCTCGACTGTTCCGCTTGGTGAATCTCGCACCTCCAGTTTAATGAAATTCCCTGCTCAAGTAAAGGGAGAAAATTGGGTTGATCTTAGCTACAATTGAAGGAAGGCAATGGAGAGGCGGGCGAAGGTAAGTTGGCCAATCAGCATCCGTCGTTAAAGGCGTCATTCTGTCCTAGTGCAGGTGTGTTTTATGGCGGGCAACTTCCTCGGGCTGAGTAACGGGAGTACTTTCTTAGACTGATGACACTATCATCAAGGCGCCCGGACGGAATTGCAAATAAGTAACATAGCGTGAGCGTGCACATACTGTATGCCCCGCGCCCGGCCTCCCTCGTTCTCTCTTCAGCCGCTCTAATCAAGAAGATGTTGCACTCGTCAAGTGCCAGTGGTAAAGTAGGCGAGGCGTTTGGTAATGCCGACAAAAAGGCATATCTTGCAGACGTATTTGGCCATCAGGAGAGGCGCACGGATTGCAGCTATTAACTCGTTCGTCAAGCGGCGAGAGAAAACCAAAACTGGTGCGTTTTGACGAATAGTCTTGATGGTCAACTCGGCATAGTCTTTGAATAAAAGATAAAGATAAATATATAGTTTGGTGCACTACTGTTGTGGCACCTGTCATCATCAAGTGGATTAGAAGAGATTTAAAGTGCAGTGAACTTCGCCACACGAAACCTAACTCACAAGTTAACGAACTGATCACTAAGCTACATAAGCAGTCTGCAAAAGCTTGAAATTAGCAGTAACACACTTCATGACTTCTAACGATGTAAAGAAGTGATGTGCAAGGCAACCAATCTATGTGTAGGTGGCTTGATGCTGACTGACTACAGGCTAGGTTAACCCAACAACAAACAACTAGACGAGCAACCTACACTGTACGTTGTTTGTCCGATTCACGACACTAGACATCTGACATCAGTAAATTTGATTAAAATGGGGTGGAGCTAGATTATGTTAAGGTCGAGTAACCTGTGCTTTACTTCACTCGACCTTTCATCGAAATTTACGCGTAGAAAAACAACAAAAGTTGACACTGGTGCAGACTCCAAAAACTTGAGCGTTTTAACGTTGGTACATTAATACGATTCATGAAGCATGTTTTATTGGAATACTGATGCCAATCATTTATTTTAACCCAAAAAGCCCCCCCCCCTTCCCCTAAGAGATCTATGGAAGGATGGGTCCTCTCAGGCCAATATCCCTCGGTCCTGACAAACAAACCTCTTCTGTTATTTTAAAATCCAAGCAGGCAGAAAAGCAAACATTTCTGTTTTTTTTTTTGTTTTTTTGGCACTCTCAGGGGTGGGATCATTCGTGCTGAGCAACTACTGACGGATTCGTGTGCCCTAAACTATCAATTAGTTTCCTCATTATTAAAAAGATAGATTTTAATGGAAGGCTCCTAATAACAGTTCGTCGGTAATCGTTAGATTTGATAATCGTATATTACTAGCGTTGTCCTTATTTTCAATGATAAATATGCCTCCAACAACCAAGTTAGGTGATGATATTTCACTTCATGGTCGTAAATATTGAGTTGATCATTCGCAACGTCCCAACAGTGTGTGCTCTGAAATTTTGAAGACATAATCAAGTACCCTCCATGTTGTAGATACATAGTTCTCCATTGTTTGACAGTGTCCAAACATAAATTGTATTCTTCTGATGGTTCAAGTTACACGGTACACCTGAGAAACCAAGCTGGAGGCTCTACCCTTCAAAAAGATGTTACGTACTAAAGACTAGGCCTCTGAACAGGTTGAGCCCCTGCCTTTGAAATGGGGAGCGTCCCCCTTCCGACGTAATGACAATCCTGCCTTGATTTGGGATTTGCCTTTTGGGAGCGGCTGGCTCTTGGGAGCGGTCGTCTCTCCTGGGAGAGCATGGCCATTTAATGTACCCATCGGCTAGATTGGCACAAATTGTTGTCGGATTGTTTAGCCGTCGTTTGCTGTGGCAATCCACTCACAGAAGTGTGGTAAAGCAACTGATTTTATGAGATTTAGTGGAAAGTCAAGTAGAAAGTATAACGGACGTTACTGTACGAAAAATAATTTTGGACAAAAGGAGATGACAATAATTGATTTGTGTTCGAAGAATATGATTTTAAAAAATATTGACGTGTTTTTTTTTTGTTTTTTTTTTAATTGAAAGACTTTCCTAGAAGTAATGTGATATTGCGTCTATTAGAATATCATGAGACATTATTGCCAAAAGAACCCAATAATAATACAATTTCCATCGGCGAATACATTTTAGCATTTGGTAAAGGTCTAGATATTGTGATAAAGTTGGTGAAATAGGGACTTGCCGGTAAGCTAAGTTTTTCAGACATTTCATTACAGTGGAGACGTCAGCGCGGTGAGTTAGAAAGCTCGTCAAACCTTATTCGCAACTGTTGGGAAATCTTGCTCCAAAATAAACCATCTTTAGAATAAACAATGTACGTAATCTACAAGACCTTGACTTTGATTCACTACTTTAATTTTCCTGTTCAGGAAAAACTGTGTTTTAGTTTAATTAAATGATTTATGAATCAAACTTAATGTTAGAGACCTTTGTGGTCATTATGTCCCCACTACAACCTTATTAACAAACAAGTATAATATTTGGAATCATTTTGACCAGAATATCAGTTTAAGACGTTATGGCAAGAGTAACTAATTTCGAACGAAAGCTTTACTTTTAGTTTACCGCGGTTTTCATTTTTAAATACGTTTAGAGACCTGAGTGCAATTCACGGTTAGAAAACTTGGATTTGGATAACTACCGGTATCGTAACAGGATTTCTCCACAAAGTTTAGGAATATGTTTCTATGTATCATTACTTAGTCATGTGTCACAAAGTATCTTAAAAAAGCTTTTTTCATAAATACAGTATTCTGTCTTACTTTTTTTGTAATAATTAGATAACGAACTTAGGCATTCGTCATTATTCAAGTCCTTTTGGCTTGGATAGTCAAATTATTTTTTATGTAAAAATATTATTTTTGTCCGTTCCTCCTCTCAGGTATTGTTTAGGGTATTAGGTATCATTCTGTCCTGGATCTTTTAAAAATTTATATAGACTTTCAGTATACATTTCATAACAAAAATCTTGTCTTTGTCAGCTTTGTTCTATGAATGTAAACTAGAACCGTGCACGGGGTAATATTGACCTGTTTGGAGGCCCACTATGCGTTCATTATAAGAAGATGATTCCTTAAAAAAAATAACGCACTCTCTATCGTTTACCTAGCCTTCAAACGCTTTGTTTATATTAATACATTCAATTCACATTTTTTAGACATTTCGCGGAGGCTTCCAACGCAAACTGGGCGTCGGCCAGTCCAACATCTTTTGGAAAGTTTTTGTAGTCTCCTCCTGCGCAATTGATGGCACTTGAACTAAAACTATCCTTACGAAGTTTTGAAGTATTGGAGAGTTATGAGGAAGCGACCGACCAGATCAATAATACTGGTGCTACCTTACAGCTTTTTAGTTTTTCCATAAGATGTGCTAGTGTAGAATAAGCAGGGATCCAGTAACAGGTTCGACGGACGGTACACCGAAAATTTTGTACTTCGTCCTAAAATCGTGATTGGACAAGGTCACGAGATAGTTGTAACCCAGTCTGCTAACAGCTGCTGTAGTCATTATCGGTTTTTAAACCACAGGAATAGACGCAATATACACCAAGCATCAAGTGTATGCCACGCATCTGAGAGGGCCGTCACTCCTGCAATCCGGTTTAGATCCCCAGATGCAATCCCTTACAGAATTGATGTCATCACATGATAAGTCATTTTTATGTTTTTCATAAGCAATGTCTAGAGAATAAATCATATTAAATGCGTGTTATCTGTAATAAAAATATTTACAATAGTTCATCCACTTGATTT
>Ga0058701_10005684_pt1 | contig 10405 bp, 7 predicted proteins | sample AgamicOrMae_FD_97039 | JGI IMG/M metagenome (GOLD analysis project Ga0058701, IMG submission 97039) | Agave microbial communities from Guanajuato, Mexico - Or.Ma.e | ecosystem: Host-associated > Plants > Phyllosphere > Phylloplane/Leaf | place: Guanajuato, Mexico | collected 2012-06-04 | reverse complement strand
GGTTTCCGATGGAAATAATGGAAACAAACCTTTACCATTCTAGTATTTCCGACAATATTTACGATTACCACACACAGCCGAATAAAACACCATAAGACTCCTTGTGAGAGAAAATTGTTCATCTCCCGTATCCACATGACACGTGCGAGTATCGTAAACAAACGCGAGCGTGACATTTAAGAAGAATAAAAGAATAATCCGTTGGGGACGAAATGCGGTTGAAGATCGCATACACAAATTATATAATGATGATTAAGCATTAGGAAACGATAGACTACCAGTACCGATGTAAAGTGAAACCGTGCTGTGTTTTTGTATGAACCTATGTCCTTCCTCATATTTCAAGACAAACTTAATAAGAATTATCTTATTATGTAACAGGAGGTGTAAACATCTCTAGCCACCAATGTTGCTCAATACCATAGATTGCTTTTATCACATGCTACCTGTTGACTCTTTCCTTCCTTTGCGGTACTTGAGCAACAAAGACATGTGTAAAATAAAAATCTCGCTTATAATTTGAAGGGAAATTGTGGGCCTAATCCACGACACTTGCTGGCGGGTCGCTGACCGATGTGTCTTGGAACAGTCTATTAAGAAGACCAGTCCGTACATGCAGTATTTTCTGTTCCTTCGCATTGCTAAAAATAAATTGCAGCTCCTTCGTAACTCTTGAATTTTAGTGATTTACATGAGATATGAGTCACGAGTCATGACTTGTCAGTAACACAAAATTAATTAATCAAGACGACTCTTAAAAAGGTATCCACTCACTTTTGATATTCTGTCAACCAACTTATTCTTGAATCTACTTTGCGCTTTTAAAAACCGATGATTAAACTGCCAAGAAAAAATGATCGACAATTCAAATAAACAAATAGAAATCTTTTAACTGGACAAAAAAGAAAAAAAAAAGAAAAGAAAAAACTGGGAAATCTTTCAAGTGACATTCGTCAAGAGCGCAGACAACCATGACGATTAAAAATAACAAAGAGTACGGTAATCAAAAGATCATCTTTATAACTTTGTCATTATCTGCATGATTAATAAACTTTGATTGCGAAAATTTATCGGGAGTAACGTCATTGGACAAATCTTATCTAGCGTTCAAACCGCGTCAACAACATCTACTACAATATCGAATACCGACACATACAGAAAGAAAAGAGGGAGACTTTTTTTTAAATAAGACAAGTACCAAAAATGCAATAAGATTTATTCTATACCTCGTACAATAGCGTCACATAACATGCTTATGAGCTCTATCAGACCATAATTTGACTGTCCTGTTTTGCATTGATAGTATAGTACATAAGACTACGGAAAAAAACTACTTTGCAACAAAATTTGAAAAAAAAAAAGAAAAGACTGGGCGAAATAATAGAACGTGGGCGGAGGGAAGGGAGTGGGGGAAGCTGTAGACAGCGGCCTTCAGATCCCAAACAGCTGCGGCAGCATTTGCGCCTTTTCGTCCCATTAACTTCGTTACTCTGACGCTTGAAACAACAAACTAAAATTTACAGGATCTAAAACAGGAAAATTTTCAGTCTCGCTTATCAACTTCCTTAAAAGTAAGACTTCTGTTCCGTCATCACAATAACTTTGTTGTATGTCAAGAAACTATAAACCGAGACCATGAAATCTTGTGTAAGAAGCTTCAAAGTTGGGTTGGAGTTTGGAATAACAATCCTGGGGCGAACGGACGATTTGAAATATTTTGATTTCCTTTTTTTTTGTACCAATTTAAATTCGAAATTTCTCGGGTGACCTATGAATCATTTTATTTTTGCTGAAGAGCATCCAGGTTCGGTTTTAATGGGTAGTGTGGAGAGGATGGCATTGGGCGGGTTGCCTACCCCATTTTGTACATAGTTTGTTAGAGAGGATTTTTGCCGTGTTTTCATAGATTTACCTTGAGCTTTGTAAGATTTTGCTACAGCTACAAAAGTTTTTATGCGTAATTTGCGAAGGATTTTGCCTCATTCGCAGGGCTTTGCCATACTCGTTTGCCTGCTGTTTTAGCTATTTGAGATGGGAGAGGTCGCCCCCTCCGCCCCAACTTCAAAATGCTTTTGATGGCATCATTGTGGCCCTCAGGGATTAAAGAGCGGAAGGGCGTTAGACCAAATGCCCAGTTCACATTTCGAATCCGAAATCTTTTCAATCAACAGAAACACTGAGTTCTGCGCTGCGCGATGCGATTTTAAAACTAACCAGAACACCAACCCATCAAATAATAATATTAAAAAAAACGGACCGATAGAGGTTCAATGATTCTGTGTCTTTGTAAGAGGCATCGAACGAGCCCTGTTTTTTAATCGTAGAAACGTTCGACCGAAAATAAGATGCAGAATGTGTAACGTAGGGACCGTTGCTTTATTACGGCAAACAAAAGAGGTTACTTTTGGACCCCAATCCGTCCTTTGGTTATGCATTTTCCTTCACTACATATATGAGTGGGTATACGCTTACAATGATCGACCCCTTCACCTCCTTTCAGGAAAGTAATATAATTCGTGGAAACAGATCACCCCTTTCAAATCTATTAGCTTTGCTCATTTTTTTATGTGATGCCGCCAACAAAAAAAATGCACTAAAAGAGGGCAAAATCCATTTTTTTCGATCATTTTGAAAATTATGCGAGATATCGAGATATCCCTCATAGCAATTTTTATGTGTCTCCAACGTATGTGGCATTGTGACTTTTTCAAAGAAATTTTTGGTTTGTAAGAAAAATTAGAATTGTAATTTGAAAGGTGAATTTTCCTCTTCATACCTCGAAATTCGTTCAAAGACACCAAAAATTTGAACAGAGACAAAGTTGAAGGCCTGCTTGAAAAATCCTTCCTAATAGACTACCACCTTCCGATAGCTCCAAGTGTCAACGAGACACGAGGGATGTGACAGGCTTCTATAATCATTTGCCCCTTATCCCCGGTAGAAGAAAAGCCTTATATGTACAAGGGCTGTCCCGATCTGCTTATTCGTCAACATTATACCGCGTGTCCCAGTAAAAGACGATTTCGTGAAAGTTTTTTGTCAATCGTATTATTGTTTTGCCCCTTATCATTAACCCATGTGGAGACACACACACGCACATATTTTTTTCCCCTCGACGTTTTGAGTGACGAGTAAAAAGAAACAAGTCTCTCAAACTCGCTTTTTTTTCTTCTTATTCTTTGTGTTCAGTTGCCAATTACCAACGACATGTGCATACAGTTGCATTAAATACTGTACTTTTTTATTCATATTCGAATGGGGGGGATCTTTAAAATGTGACCGCAAACTTCAATGCAGTAAAAATAAAGTAAAGGTCAGTTCTATTCGCACGCCTGTGCACAAGGGAGACTTGAACGCACGGAAACCAACCTATTGCATTTTAAATAGGAGGTGCGACTTGGACGCACGAAAACCAATCTACAGTAGAAATGGGGCAGCGTGTGAATAGTCACTTCGCAAAGAAAATATTTAATCTTTGAAACAATTTTAGCGGTGAATTTTGCATCATGTCCGAGGGCAAAGGTCAAAACGACCCCTGCCTGCACTAATGGCTTCGAGATTACGCTTTTTTAAAATATATGCCAAACTTGTCATACTTGAAATGGCAAGTCTGGCCAGGGAATAGGCGCTATTTCATTTTGCTCCGATGACATCATTCCAGGCCTAAAATCATACGCGGAGAGGCCATTCGAACTAATTCGACCTACGGATATAAACTGTGTTGAAATGATCGAAGCAATTTAGCCGGCCTATAAAAAGAAGAGCAGCCCCGCCTGATTTTCTTCTTATTTTTTTTTACGCGAGCGCATTATACAAACATACACTCGCCAAGTGGGCCTTCATCGCTCCGCTGCTAGGCAACATAGAACGGAAACTGTGCGGAAAAAATATACTAGGTTTGGGTATCGCGCCAGATACCCAATTGCATGGGAAATAAAAGTTTATTTTTCTATGTGTGAGCGAAAGTGTCACCGGTTGAGTTGACCCCTATTGTGCCTCGCGTTCACCGCCTCCCCTCCCCTCCCCTCCCCCTGCTGCTTGTGCCAGAACCATAGCCAATCGGTGAAACGACTTCTCTACCCGCTGGCGGACTTTAGCTGCCTGCACGTCTGCCTGACTGGGATGGGGGGAAGGGGGCTGACACGCGCTAGTCTCGCCCGTCACTATGAAACGTAATATTTACACTGATAACTGTGATATCAGTGGATACATTAGAGCATGGAGATACGGTTTGAGTTTTATAGGCTGCACCCGACTTTCTACCGCTGTGTTCAAATCTTTTGCTAACTGAGTGGACCGACAGTGTAGCTCAGCACAAAGCACCTCACGATCATCGCTAGTGCTGCCTAACTGTTGGCAACAGTTACTGCCGCTAAGACGCGTGGGAGGCTTCAGGCTTGGTGCCACATAATTGGAGTGATAATGGAGCGAGGCACAAGACACTCATTGTGACCTACGCAACACGACAAACATGTATACTCAATGATAGAACACACCGAGTGAGTCGCGAGCCCCTGAAGATTTTCTGAATATGCTGCCCGCTCCACACAAGTGACATGCGTGCAGCCTACGATGGGCCAAAAATCTAGGGAGTAAGCCCGCAGGCAACATGCAAGGTCGCATCGTCATTTCAGAAAATTCTGAGGCTCTTAAATCGCTCTGTATTTGAAGAAAACATACATTAAGTATGAGTGGAACAGCTATTAGTTATTTGTGAAACATACTTTATCACATATTGTTTGATATAGAAAATATATTCTTACAATTTATGACATGTATACATATTTTATGAAAATTTAAATGTAACATATAGTATATTATTTACCTACGTTAAGTGCGGGTCAATAAATAAAATAATACATATTCAATACAGTATTAGGTTAATACATAATAAGAAGGCTATATGTTCAAAAAATTATACATTCATACGTGCCCATTATGAATAACATATAAGTGTCGCTTCATTGGAGGTGAAGTACAAAAAGGTCTGCGTTGAAGCCAAGGTTTGTCTCTAAGGTCTTTGTAATGCGTCTCATTTCCCCTAAGGCGTATGCGTATTTTTGACAAATTTCTAAAATGAGAAACCTGCAAACAACCATATAGAGGTCATAAAGAAAAAAATCTCTTTGCCGTCCCCGAAACGTGAACAATCCAATACCATCCGATACCGTAGTTTAAAAATTCGTTTGTATTTTATGTTATATGATAATTTCACACTATTTTTATAATCGTCTGACAGTGAATAAGTAAAGGCAATGAAACTCTTACAAAGTTAATCAGGATCCCTTTAATTTGGCCTCTCTGGGAGGAGGTTCTACTATGAAAATAACAGTCCCCACCTGTGTTTATGTTAAAAAAAATATGGATGCAAAAGCACATTGTGAAACGGAACTTTCGAAGATACCGTCTAAAATGTAAAGGGCGCGTTAAAAAACAGATTCTGTTATTTGGAAGAGTGAACAAAGGATAATGGGTATTGGAGGGAACAGGTGGATGGGGGAGGGCGAGGTGCTATGAAACCGCATGACGCGAATCGTTTGGCATCTAACCACCTCAGATAAGAATTGTCAACAAGAGCGAGAAAATTGCACGAGACACACTCGATTCATCCGGTCAAACAAGAGCCTGTTCATTATGGTATCCTATCGGGGTGCTCAAAACCACGATCCAATGATACACTTCACATGAGAAGTGGGAGGGGGGTGGACAGGTTTAACAACTTAACGTGCGGCATGGAATCGACGACCGAAAAAGCGCCGTTTAAAACAACGGAAGGCAGAAAAAACATAAACTCGTTGAACATTTTTGTCGCATGTGAGGTGGGAAAACCCCTTTTTTATTATTATTGTTTCCATATATTAAAAAAGCTTTTTCATACAACGGTCTTAAAAAATGTAGAGAGACCAAGGCAGTACCGAAAGTATATTCTAGAAATTAAAATATGAACCAGTTTATCGACTTTTCTTCTCTAGGTTATTGTAAGTTATACTGCTCTACTCGCTGTTGAATAATCAAGTAGGTTCCGAAATGAAAGTTTAAATTTAAAATTTTTAGCAAGAGTAAATAAGACTGTGGAAATTGTAAAGTATTTTAACAAAGCCACGCTTAATAAATTAAACAAAATAGAAAAAAGTCAGCTACATACAGCTTGGTTTGGTCAGTCTGGCCTGCTGCGACGACCAAGGCAGATTATGATCAGAAAACAAAACCCGTGAAATTGAAAAATGTTTTTGCCGTGCGTGATTATCGTTGGCCTATCGTATCATTAAGCTTGTTGCCAAAACATTTTTAAAGCTGAGCCAAGAATGAAAAGATGCTTGCGTTTTTCTGCTTTAATTTTGCCAAGTTTACGGAAGGCTTCTCTCCTGTCCACCGTTACTGCGTCCGTCGGCGATGTGTTCGACTTAACTTTTCAAAAATAATATTTAGACAAAGTTGAAAGGCAAACAGGCGCCATGACGAAGGCTCGTGATTATATGTAGACTTTTCTTATCCACCCCTATTTGCCACCGTTGCAGCTCATGGTACTCAACTCATGACGCATTCTTTTATACAGTATACATTATTAGCGCAAATAAAGTGACGTCCATTTTCTTATTTTTTGTGCCAACAGTACGGCCGAAAACCGGACGGAAAATTACAACAGCAGATCGGTCTCTTCAGGAAGACGTAGTCTATATGCCAAGAGATTTTCACGCCTTCGATTGAAAAAAAAAGCTCTCAAAAATTTATCCGACGAAAAGGGGGCTTTAAATCACGCTGAATCAAATTCGCAATCCGTAGTTGGCATGAATATCTTTATGGAAATCCACGCCATGGATATTCATAAGGCTATGGACGTGCTTGTGGATATCCATACATATCCTAATAAGTATCTTTTGGATATCCATGTGGATATTCTTGTGGATATCCTTATGAATATACTTATGGATATCCGTGGAAATCCATATAGATATCCGTGGATGTCCATAAAGATATCCGTGGAGAGCCATGTTACCACGAGAGCACGGACTGTTCGACCTGGGCAAGGGCGTACCAGTACAAGCACATTACACTCATAATTCGCAATTACAACCTTTTTAGCAAACGTTCGCACAATCCATTGTAATGACTTGCCTTCTTTCGGATTTCCCGGAATTTTTAGACATGAGTGGAGTTATTCGCGAGATTAATTTTCTACTGTATTTTAAGACTAATATCTAGGCGATAATGATTATTCTCATTTAAACGTTTATGGAGCACTAAAACGTTCACTGCTTAAGAGTCAGTCTACTTCTACAGAAGAGTCTCAGTTTGAAGTCTCTCAGCTGTTAGTCCTTCATAATTGTAAGTTCAAATTGAGTTGTCCCGACCACGATGTATACAGTTAAATCGATTCTCACATCTAAGTCCCTCTCAGTTGTAAGTCCAAAGCCTTGAGCACGGACTTAAACTTACAACTGAGATTCCACTGTACTTCTTACGTTTTCGCGCCAGCGTCTATTAGAGCAAACGAAGAAATCTTGCGATTATAGAACTAGTTAGCTGAGAAGAAGTATCACAGTCGGATCTTTGTCTTCACAAACACCAAACTAAACCCACTTTTATGCTCTTATGAAGATTAAGGTGGGGAACACCGCTAAAAAAATAACAATAACAACAAATAATACTTATTCTAAATCTGCGTTTTTTTTTTAGCTATCCGACAAGAAGGGCAACGAAAGTGGATAATCGCGCCTCGCTTACATATACTTTTCCAATCTGGTGCGACCATTAGAAAGCCTCGTTGCTCACTGGCCCTTCTATCTAGATATTGTTAGTCGAATGGACAAAGAGCTTTATAATTTTGGGCAAACATTTTACTAAAAAAAAAAGAATTTCAATTTGGGGGGTTGTTTTGTAAAATCGAAAGGGGCCAAAAGTGTTATGCATCACACGAAAAAAATCGTTTGGAAGTCAGTCTGTTGCGTGCTATAGGGCTTTTTTCAGCACTTTGATAAAGATTTACGTCACTCGAGATAGCTCTTAAAGAGAATAATTTTATTTATCGGGGTAACCTATCCTTTTTCAGCAATTATTACCTTTTTTTTCAAAGATTAGTCATTCAAAGATAGGATTTTAAAAAAATCTTTTTTCCCCGAAATTTTTGGCAGAAAAGTCTCGGTGAGGCGACAACTATGTGACGAGTGCGGAAGTAGCCAGCTAACACCTTGAGTCAGGTGCATGAAAACCAGTGGAGGGGAGTGAGGAAAAAGACCGCTTTTATCGATATAAACTTGTTTGAGCAAACAATTTTTATTTTTTGTACCATTTCCTAACATTATTTGTACGTAAAGCTCCAATTGCGTGTGAAGGTGAACTTTCCCTGATCTAATAGTCAGGCACGGATAATTCGACACGGACATTCGCACGGACATTCGAATGGATGTCTACGTAAATGTCCATAGGTCGCGGATATCCCCGCGGATATTCTCGTTCTATGGAAGTGTACTTGGATATCCACACGGATAGCCATGTGGATGCCCGTGTTGAATTATCCGTGCTACGCACAGTTCGACCACGGTTCCTGAATCAAGAAGATGACCTACGTTTACTTTCGGTATCTAGCCTTTGAAGTCCTGATGATAGAGAGCAATCTTTTTAACCGAACACTTCGTAGTCAAAATCTATTACTTAAACTTTAATTTTTACTTTAAATAGTCCTTGTTTTCTCTTAAGTGCTGTGCACATCCTAAGGGCCGACTTTCAGGCCACGTTTTGACCGCCCCCTCTTGGTACCGGTACTCTCTCCGTGCCCCTAGACGCTGATTTTATCCTTAAGGAAACCTCAGGTAGCGCCATAGGCTAGCCCTGCTTTTCTTTAAAAGGTCTGTAGTTTATTGGTACTACTGATTTCTTTCTGGTGGTATGTGATTGAATGTGTTGATTTTTTTTCCTAATTATGGTGCGGATTTCTGCGATCTTCTAGCCAGAATTTTCATTCTTCACCGCTTTCAAATCAGTAGGACCATCGAGGCTCATTATAATCGAAAGGGACAGGAAATGAAATCATTTCGTTGCCCCAGAGCAATCAGCCATATTTTTAATGCAATAATCAAATAAAGTAGACAATTGCTATGATTTTTATCTATCAAAAAACATAGATCGACAATAAGTGTACACTTCTCATGACGGCTAAGCGGTCCATCATAATCATGAATATCATGATTTCTCTTATAGGGAATTCTCACAGAGAGTATATTTCGAATACAGTAAATCAGCTCAAAAGATAAGCTGCGGGGGAAATAAACTGAGAGTCAATAACGAACGTCAAGTTAGGATATTGGTTTTATGCTAATAATAATTATCACGCTAACGGCTTTTTTAGCCCGTAAGTAACAAAGCATAGGATTAACAGATTCAAGGCTGAAAAAGTTAAGAATATGATTACATTATCAGCCGTAATGCTTCGTGATCCCATTTTCATGCAACCGCCGCGGTGCGCACGCGGAAACGAGCAGGCTTTACTTTCCATCCCCTCCGCGTTGCCGACAAAACACTGCCCTTGTTTCAAGTGTTCTCATGCGCCAAGAACGCGTAAATTAATTTTGGCGCTAGTGAGCAACAAAAGTCTCTCGCACATAGTATATCCTATAGCAAACGATATACGGCCGTGTAAGACACCGGCACCGTATACCGTTCACATATTTGCGGATCTAAATACGGAAACCATGTATGAACCATGAGAGTAGTCATACTCTCAAGTATAACGGTATAGGTTAATATATGCAAGAACGGTATACAGCACCGTACGGTGTTGTATATCGTTTGTGCAAAAAAACGTATATCCGTATAGAATTAGTATATGGTTCTTATACGTTTCGTATTACGGTTCGTATACGAAGCCTCTTTTCACGGTTACCAATAACAGACAGTCTAGCGACCGCTTTTGAACGACACATATATAACTAACTTACTTTCCACGAGGATAGCCTGTTGTCATGTCATAGCTTGGCTGGCACTCACGACGGTTTGAATTTGCTCCAAAATGATACAAGAAATTGTAAACGCTGATTATACATACGCTAGTTTGTAAAAAGTTAAACATTTCAAGACGCGATTTGTAATAAAACGTAGATTTGTGACTTTATTGACTTTTTGCCCAAATAGCAGGGTATATTAGAACATATTCCTCGATTATTGTTGAAACAATCACAATAAAGTATAAATGTCTTACTTTATGGGCTCTATTTGTTCGTGGTTTATATTGATAGGATAGAATGAAGGATTTTATCAAAGACGTAGTACACGTTAATTCATTTTGCGATGTTTTTGCGATGTCTCTAAGGGTTCGTCCATACAGTACGGCCGGAGCAATGCAGGTTAACGTTGGGGTTTGGCATTGGTCCAGGCTTGACCACTCTAGGTGGGATACGGGGGGGGGGGG
>Ga0058701_10005683_pt1 | contig 10405 bp, 13 predicted proteins | sample AgamicOrMae_FD_97039 | JGI IMG/M metagenome (GOLD analysis project Ga0058701, IMG submission 97039) | Agave microbial communities from Guanajuato, Mexico - Or.Ma.e | ecosystem: Host-associated > Plants > Phyllosphere > Phylloplane/Leaf | place: Guanajuato, Mexico | collected 2012-06-04 | reverse complement strand
TGCGACTATGAACAAGTATATACATGATCATTCACAAACCCACCATTCATAACCATAACCAACCACACTATCCCAATCATGGATGCCCATAAAATTACCCCAATGACAAGATAAAACTACTACTTCATGATCAATAATCCCACCTTAATCCCCCAATCTCCACCATAACTCCCCAAACATGAGTGAGCTTACCCCCTATGCTTAAGATATGCATTATCCTCAATGCAACAATTAGAAGCATGAAAGAAAGAAAGCAAAGGGAAAGGGGGGAACTCACAAAGCATCAATATGGCCTGGGGGTGCCGCTAGGCCTCCATTCAGGTGGAGGGTAGGGCCAACCGTGGTGCTCATATGCGTAGTGGATATGGTGCTCCAAGTTGCATTGTTGACGATCAAAGTCCATTTACCAACGAAGCAACTCATGCTGATCTTGAGCGTGTTGCTACTGCCGCTCATCAATGGCATCGAGCCTCAGGTTAAGGCGAGAAAAATAGTTGTAAATATACTGATAGAAACGTGTAGCATCAAAACCCGAGGAGCCCGCCTTAGTGTGGTTCCTAATCATAGGTGGGGTGTACTCCTTCTCAATGGGACAGCTCCAGAACTACCAGGAATATCAGAACCTTCCTCAAGATCGGCACCACTACCACTAACATCCCCACCGTGGCCTTGGGCTGCTTCCTCTCATTCGACACCCGGTCATTATCTTCATCATACAGCCAATTATAGGGGTCGAAAATTGAGGTTAGAGTAGGGTTAGGGAGGGGAAAAGGGGGTAGCCATGGTGATTAGTGTAAACACTACCCCAAACCATGGTAAACATCTCCATTTGAACACAAGTGGCCAAATTGAGTCACTTCCTTTTAAACAAGTAGTTCATTTGCCAAATTTGGTGTTCCAAACCCCAAGCATAAGCAATGGCAGTGATGAGGCCACCATAAGTAATGGGGGACTTGGGAAGGGAAGCTTAGGAAACAAGGTGGTGGAGAATGAAAGCCCCTGTATCAAACCGCTCATCTTTTAAAACACACCAAATGAGAAAAACCTCACTCAAACGGGCACAACTTTGGCTCTTATGCCAGGTGAAGATGGTGTTTGCGATAATCTAATGAAGGTATCGAAGAGTAGGCGTTACAAATTGAAGTTACCTTTGACCCACTAACACTATAAGCAACATGACTTCTATGATAATCATAAGATTCGCATGCTTTGCACAAGTAATCTCACACCAAAAAGCTTGCACATTAAAGTTTTCATGCCAGATGGTCCAAACCCACCTTGAAGGAGTCTCAGTCTCCGGTCAAATTCGGACAAGTTAATCTCAAAATTCTGATTGAAGAATCGAAATTTATTATAAATAGGGTGGTCCTGAAAATGGGATTCCAATCCACAGAAAGGGAACTCAAAAATTTCCAACACAAGTGCTGATAGACTGGTAATGTCAAGCTCAAAAACTTAGTTCATCCCGCCCCTCCAATGAACTCACTTATGCTATCCCAAAGCCCAACAGTTTTCAAGAAATCGATATCCATGTATTTGGGCTCAATAATTTTCCCAACTAGCAATAGAATCATATCTAGCAATGTGCTCACTATTAATAGCACGAGGAGGGGGTGGACGATTACCTCGGGCCGCTTGGGCCCGGTTCGATGGCGCACTAGTGGCGGGAGTGGATGAAGACGTAGAAGAGGAGTTGTGCTTTGCAACTGTTGTCACGAGGTCGTCGCGAAATTGCCAACAGGTTGTCGCATTCATGAGGCACCCTGTCGCCACCCACTAAGGTCCTGCACATTTTCCTGCAACGAGGTAGCAGCCCCCGTTGTGGGTATGCAGCATCAACACTAAGAATTTTTTTTGAAGTTTTTAGTGTACACCTCCTTCTTATGTTGCTCAACTAGCAAGAACAGGGTTCGGGGTGCCTCTCAAAAAGTGCTTTTTTAAGGTCCTGAGCTTGACCACGAATAGATGCTAAGAAGAGGTAGCATCGGGAAGCCTATAAGATACCTTTCCGTTAATTGGCTCACCTACAAAGTAGCGCTTAAGTCATGACCCATTCACTTTGAAGGTACCCGTAGCATCCGTGCCTATGCCAATGTCATAACCTTGAAAGGACCCGACCACCTTGAACAAAGCTTGCTCGGGAATAAATTCAACCTTGAGTTAAAGAGAAGGACCAAATCACCCTTGCGAAACTTTCGTTGGTGACTGTGCCAATCAAGTAAACTTTTCATCCTCTCCTTCTACATCTTTGAGCTCTCATAAGCATTAGAACAGATCTCCTTAAGCTCATTTAATTGAAGCAATCTTTTCTCTCCCGTGGCCTTCAAATCGAAGTTGAGAAACTTGATGGCCCAAAAAGCCTTGTTCTCCAACTTGACAGGAAGGTGACAAGACTTGCCATAGACTAACCTATATGGCGTAGTGCCAACAGGAGTTTTAAAAGCTGTGCGGTAAGCCCATACAGCATCATCTAGCTTATCCGCTCAATCCTTTCGTGATCTTGCAATCATTTTCGCCAAAATTACCTTGATTTCCCAATTGGAGATCTTCACTTGGCCACTCGTTTGAGGGTGGTAGCCAAGTTTGTGTTTATGGCACACATCATACTTTTTGAACAACACTTCAAGTTTCTTAACAATGAAGTGGCACAATTATCAATACTGAGGATGCAGGGGACTCTTAAACGATGGAAGATAATCTTTTTGAAAAGCCCAGTGACCACTCGAGAGTCACTGGTTGGGCTAGCAAGGCCTTCCACCCATTTGGACACATAATCTACGGTGACCAAGATATATTTGTTCCCCCAGGAGGAAGGAAAAGGGCCAATGTAATCTACACCCCAAACGTCAAGTACTTCAACCTCAAGAATGTAGTTAAGGGGCATTTCATTCCTCCTTAACCAATTTCTGGTCCTTTGACAATGGTCGCAAGCCCGGACATAAGTATGCACATCCTTGAACAAGGTTGGCTAATAGAAGCTGGCTTGAAGAATCTTGGTTGCGGTCTTATGGCCACTTGCATGTCCTCCACAAGGGATATCATGTCAATGTGAAATTATGGAATTACTCTCCTCTTTAAGCACACATTGCCATATAAGACCATCCTCACATGCCTTGTATAAATAAGGTTCCTCCCAAAAGTACGATTTGGCTTAGGAAAAGACTTGCTTTCTTTGATTGGAATTCATATCTGGAGGCAGAATTCCACAAGCTAAGTAATTGACAAAATCTGCGAACCAAATTGTTAGATCAAACAAATTGTCATTCGAGAAATAATCATTAATAGGCAAGTCACACTCTCCCTCATTCCTCGAGGAAGAAAGCAATCGGGAGAGACGAGTTGCCACCATATTTTCGATGCCTTTCTTGTCTCGAATCTCAAGCACAAACTCCTAGAGTATGAGGACCCACCGAATGAGCCTAGTCTTGGAGTCCGCCTTATTAAAAAGATGTTTGCGTACGGAATGGTCTGTGTATACAATCACCTTGGAGCACAAGTGGTAACGCCAAAACTTCTCGATTGCATATACAACTGCAAGTAGCTCCTTCTCGGTGGTCATGTAATTTTGTTAGGACTCATCGAATGTCTTGCTAGTATAGTATATGACATAAGGCTTCTTGTCTCCTTGTTGACGCAAAACCACCCCAACCGCATAACCACTAGCATCACGCATTATTTCTAAAGGAAGACTTTAATCGGGGATTGAATAATGGGGATGGTAATGAGACCCTCATTGATCCTATAAAAAGCCTCAAGACACTCATTAGAAAAGATGAATAAGGCATCTTTAGTCAAAAGCAAAGTGAGGGGTTTAGCGATTTTAGAAAAAAACTTGATGAAATGCCTGTTAAAACCCACATGCCCGAGGAAGCTTCTCACCCCTTTCACACAAGTAGGGGATAAGTGTTCTATAACCTGAATCATTGCTTTATTGACCTCAATACCCCTTTTTTACAACACATGACCCAAAACTACACCCTCTTGTACCATGAAATGACACTTTTTCCAATTTAGGACCAAATTAACCTCTTCACATCTATGGAGGACCTTAGTTAAATTGTCCAAACACAAATCAAATGTGCCCCCATGACCAAATGTCGTCCATGGAAACCTCCATTATGTGCTCAACATAATCAGAAAAGATGACAAGCATGCACCTTTGAAAGGTGGTTGGGGCATTGCACAATCCAAATGGCATTCTATGGTAAGCAAAAGTTCTACAGGGGCGTATAAAAGTGATTTTTCCTTGGTCACTTGCATGGATGAAAATTTTTAAAAATCCCAAATATCCATCCAGGTAACAAAAGAATAAATATCTGGCCACCCGTTCCAAAATTTGATCGAGGAAGGGGAGAGGGAAGTGGTCCTTCCAAGTGGTACCATTGAGTTTTCTATAATCAATGCGCATACGCCAACCGGTGACCGTTCTATTAGATATAAGCTCATCTCGTTCATTCTTGACAACAGTTCTACCCTCTTTCTTGGGTACCACTTGAATCGGACTAGCCCAATCACTATCCGAAATTGGATAGATGATTCCGACATCAAGAACTTTGACAACCTTCTTCATTATAACCTCTTGCATATTCGAGTTTAACCGACATTGAGGTTGTCTAGAAGGGCGATGCTCGTCATCAAGAAGAATTCGATACATACAAAGAAAGGGCTTATCCCCTTGATATCATTAATGCTATAACCTATGGCACCTCTATATTTTCAAAATACACTCAACAATTTTGCAATTTGGGTGCCATCAAGGCTAACATAACAATAACGGGAAAATTCTTATTTAGGCCAAGGAACTCATACCTTAAATGGGAAGGCAACGACTTTAATGCCACCTTCTAAGTGCACTTCTCATCTTCTTTATAGGGCCCCACCTCTACATTAAGAATCTCCCTTGGAAGGTGTTGAGGGGGAAATAGTTGGGCCATGTTAAGAATATGAGTGTATAACTCCTTTCATCACCCGGTTGCACTTCAACCCTTTTGTCAAGAGTACCCAACAAAGAAGCTTCAAGAGGGTCTGAGGGTGGGTTTAAAGTTCCCATCTCCTCAAAAACTACCTAATTAATAACATCCACTCAGTAGCAAGCATCATCAAGGGATAGGGAAGCTGTGACTTTGGAGAGGTTGAACTCAAGTTTCTCTTCACCCATATGTGAGGAGGATTGCCCATTCTTCACATCAATCATAGCGCCCGCTGTATCTAGGAAGGGTCCTCCAAATATAATTGGGATTTAGAAGTCCTACTTCGTCTCCATTACGAAAAAATTAGAAGGGATGAAAAAATTTTCATCTTGCCATGGGACATTCTCTAACATCCCTATAGGTACTTAAGGGATCGATTCGCCAGTTGAATGAAAATTGTATTCGGTTTGAGTTCTCCAAATCGCTTACAAATTGAATAGGGCATACGGGTCACGCTGGCTCTAAGGTTACACAAGGCTCTACTTATTGAGACATCCCCAACTGCAAACGGTATAGCAAAACTACCCGAATCATCAAGCTTTGGAGGGAGCTTGTTTTGAAGAATTTCATTACACTCCTCCATGAGGGAAACCATACCATGCTCTTGAAGCTTTTACTTGTTGGATAGAATTTCTTTCAGGAATTTAGCATTGGAGGGCATCTCGAAGATGGTATCCAAGAAAGGGATATTGACTTGTAGCTTTTTGAGAATCTCCAAGAATTTCCCAAATTTGGTTTCAAACTTGACCTTTGCAAGGCATTAGGAGAAAGGAACTGGGGGTTAATAGGGCTCAAACACCCTAGGTCTTGGGACTTTTTCATGGACACCTTGCTCCTTATCTTTCGAAAGAACAATACCTTAATCCTTCAATGACGATTGGCTCTTTTCCTTAACCACATATTCACCCTCCCCTCCTTGAGTGGCTTTGGGTTCATCAATGTTTTCTGTTCCTAATATGACGACATTCATATGCCCCTTGGGGTTCGACTCCAGTTCGCCGGGAAGATGCCGTTAAGGCCTGGACAAGTGGCTCACTTGTTGAGCAATTTGAGCTCGTTGGGTCTCCGTCATCTTTTGACAGGTGGATAAACTCTCAAACTTAATATTTAATTGGCTTGGAGGGTCATATTGGTTTTGGTTTAAGTTCACGTGAACCTTTCTATCAAATTTTCCAAATTAGATTTTATGAAGGGGGTGGATGTTGGTATTGAGGAGGGGCTCGATATTGGAAATCGAGAAGATTAGAATGACTTTGGAAAGGATGTTGAGGAGGAGGATTTGGGATTTTGTATGAAAAATGTGGAGTCATCTACCTTAAGACCTCACCGTCAAAAAAGCAAATGTCGTCCATCGCAGTTGTGAACGGCATATGCTTTTTTTTATAGTCAGGTCTTGAGGTAGATGAACAAGGTGACACTCACTCATAATATGCCCTTGAACACCATATATCTCATAAACATTCACTTTACAATGCACAGCACTTAGAGCACTGCCTTGAGGAGTAGGTTGAAGCCGATCTACCTTTAGAAATAAAACATCCACCTTGCTAGCAAGCATAATAAAGACATTCATTTCATGCCTTCCTCCCCTCTTTGGTTGGCCTCGCTCACTTCCCCGATGATAATTGTTAGACGCCACGTCTTCAAATAGTTGATTTGCCTTATCAATAGGTTTAGCCATAAGAGCACCTCCGGCGGCTACGTCAATTGAAATCTTTATTGGTTCTCAAACCATTGTAGAAGGTTTGAACCAACAACCAATCTGGTAGCCCATGATGGGGGCATTCCTTTTGGAGCTCTTTAAATCTTTCCTACGCCTCATAAAAGGACTCGACCTCTACTTAGAAGAAGGAAGTGACGTCATTCCGAAGCTTGGCTATCTTTCTTGGGTGGAAAATATATGCAAAGAAATGCCTTGGATAGAGCCTCCCAAGTGGTAAAAGAGTTGGTGTTCAAGTTGAGAAGCCATGACTTCGCCTTGTCTTTCAAAGATAATGGGAACAGCCTCAACCGGATGGTGTCATTGGAGACTCCATTCATTTTCATGGTGTCACACTTTTCCAAAAATAATGAGATATGCGTATTGGGGTTCTCCAAAGGATATCCTCCAAATTGCTTTTGTTGAAAAAAAGTGACGAGCCCCATATTGAATTAAAAGTTGTTCGCCTCGATTGGAGGCCTCATGATGCTAGAAGGAACAGAGTTGTGATCTAGCATCGCAAAATCTCTCAGTGGTGCTGTGGTGACGTCCATGATGGTTCTTAAACTTGGTTTGCCTCTCTACTTAAGTTGCATGTGTGGCATTCGCATACCTAGAATATGCTTCGATCTTGGGATCAAATGGTCTTACGTCCCTAGAACCACAACTTCTCTTATGCATGCACAACAAGCACTACCTAAGAGCGGTAAGGTAATTCAACAGAAAGTAATAAGAAAGGCATATAAAAAAAACAAAAAAAAGACTCTAGCCTCTAACTACACTACTATTTATGATACCAAAAAAAAACCTTTGCTCCCCGGCAACGGTGCCAAAAACTTGTTCAATGAAATTCAAATAACCCCAAGTGCAAGGTTAGTGTCGCGGTGCACTTGGGTGTCGTCCATTAGGAACAAGAATTTTCTATGTTACCAAAATAGTGGTGATATGTTGAATCTAACAGGATGATTAGGGGGTTAAAGGAAATAGTAGACAAAAAATTAACTAAAGTAGAGACTAAAAGTCAATAGGAGAAGGACTTGGATCAGGGGATTAGTTGCTAGGTGGCTAGGGGACCTTATTGTATGTAAGTCCCCAAGTCTTACCCTAATCTTCAAGTAATTGAGAAGGGCAGTTGGCTCATTTAGGACCGTCCAAACCTCCTCTCAGAGAGTAAGGGTAACCTTAATCCTGAAGCCCTCTTATTTTGAGCGGAGCTTAAAGATTGAGGTAGCCGACCAATGCCTATTAATTCTTGGGTTATTTTCATACCCAAGGACCAATTTCTATTCTCCTATCCATATAAGGTGAATGACCATCTCTTAGTGCAATCATTCACCCCAAGTATTCAATGAAAAGTCCTTTTGGGTATTTCATCGAACACTTGGTGGGTAGAAGAAGAGACCTTTAATTATCTTGAAGCTAAGGATAAAACAAGATCATATTCCAACTTATTTGGCCACCATAACTCCTAATCCCCCAACCCATATGAGGGAAACTACTCACTAAGCATAATCATGCTCATTGATCAAAGCACAATCATCAATCAACATGCTACATATGATAGGAAATAAACAAAGTAAGATAAAAGGGGGAAGGGGGGGAAGAGAGAGAGAAAGAGGACCAAACTTGGATCAAAAGGAATAGAGATTAAATCCTTCAACAATCATCAAAGTACTCAAGAACCAAGAACCCTAATCTTACTTAAGGGTAAAACAAACCCTAAAAAGTGTTTGAGAGCGATTTAGGGGTAAAATAGAAGCTAATCCCGAAATTAAGAGAAAAAGGATATTTATAATAAAAAATATGAGAACCGACAACGGATTGTCGCCCCTGCGATAGGCCTGGCCATCATCAAATAAGGAGATCAACAGCGCTAGTGACGGTTGGTCGTTGCCACCTGCTGAGGGGGTTAGTTGATCTTGCAAGACTGTAACGGGCATTGTGTGTCCTGGACCTTCAAATTCTTCTTCTTTTTTCTTTCGTGCTCCTCCCGAACACTCTTGAGTTCTTTCGTATTCTTGCATTGCTTAGCACATATGAGCTACTTCCTTATCTTTAGGTACCCAAAAAATGCCTACAAAAACGAAAAAGGGATTAGACGTAAGAAATGACCTTATAGGGTGCCAAGGGCGCCCTATGTGAAACACATGAACTACAACTTGAGATTTGTTTTATGATTAATGAATGAGTAATATGTTATATGAGTGAATACCTTACTTAATCAATTCATTTTCTAGTGTTTGGTTTATGTTAATGACAATTTTCTAAGAGATAGGTTTAGCCAATGTGAAGTCAAATGGACTTATTCATATTATATTAAATCCTAAAGTGAAAGACTAAAGTGACTCTATGAGAGGTCGCGTCCTGATATTAGGGTAGGTTTACTCTAATATAGAGAATAGTTAGTCTCCTCAGGTTATTACATGCGATTTTCAGGGCGTGCCATAGTAGATGGATGGATGCCAGGATGGGTTTGGAACCTATAAGGTCTGACGAAAGGCTATCAGACGTTTTGGTACGGTCAGTCACCAATAAACTAACTTTATTATATATTTGTAAACAATGGGCAAGGTATGGTAGTTTGAAGTTTTGAAATTATTGAGGATGAACTTTATTTTAAATTATTTGACGTTTTGCCTCTCATCCGTAAATGCTTAAAATTAATTTAAGTAGGTGTTTTACATTTAGGGGTAGACATTATTGAGCTTTGTCTCATTATGCAAAATATTTTGTTGCCACGTATTAATGAGCTATATGGGAATTGTTTATGAATAAGGTGATGTAGAAGCTCATATGGACTTTATTTTTTATTAGAATAAAATAATTAGTTGGACCTTTCAATTGCTTGTGTTTACTTATGAATCCTTGACCTTTGACCTTCGTTCTAATTTTTACTATTTCTATTGTTCTTCTCTTTACTTGTATTTCTTAATGAAATATTATAGTGACGCCTGTTAGGTTTATTTTGCTACATTAAATAAGTTGAAAGTTAGTAATAAAATGAATTAAATTTTGTAGGCATCACACTCAATAATTAATATGAATTTTCAATAGTCTACGTTGATTATGTTCTTATTTACTCTAAGAATTTGGATTAACATTTCAAACATCTATTTCAATGTTATATTTTAGCTATAAAAAATGAAGTTATTTCGAATCCAAATTTAGTCTTTAAGCGATGACATATTTGATGGTACCATTAAACTTATTTAATGGTCTATTGAATTTGCAAATAAATTTGCAGATGAAATCAAAGACAAAAAATCAATTGTAGAGATTTTCTTGGTTGTCTCAATCATGTTACAAATTTCTTTTCAAAACTCAGAGAAATTTGTAAACCTCTGTTCCAAAGGCCTATGAAAAATCCTCTTGCATGGCCTTACGAGCATACTCAAGTTGTCAAAGTCATTAAGAGTAAAGTCAAGCCTCTCTCATATCTAGGTATTTTCCATCCAAATGCAGTCATGATAGTTGAAACTAATGTATCAGACATAAGTTTTGATGGAGTCCTTAAGCAATGCCTTGGCTAAAATCACGAATAATCAGTTCGATTTCATAGTGGAGTCTAAATTGGACCTCAACTAAACTATTCCATCATTAGAAAAAGAAAATTTATCTATTGTCTTTTGTACTTCAAAATTCAAGATGGTTTGCACTACAAAGAATTCTCATTAATAATTGATTGCAAAAGTGCAAGTTTCAAAAAGGATGTTCAAAATCTCGTTTCAAAATGGAT
>Ga0058701_10005682_pt1 | contig 10406 bp, 8 predicted proteins | sample AgamicOrMae_FD_97039 | JGI IMG/M metagenome (GOLD analysis project Ga0058701, IMG submission 97039) | Agave microbial communities from Guanajuato, Mexico - Or.Ma.e | ecosystem: Host-associated > Plants > Phyllosphere > Phylloplane/Leaf | place: Guanajuato, Mexico | collected 2012-06-04 | reverse complement strand
GAGCACCATAACTTTTCGAAAAAAGTTCATTTCGTGCACACCCTAATATATCGTTTTCCCTGAAAGGGGCTGAAAACTGCTGAAAACCCTTCCAGCGTGAGCCTCGTCTGCCCTTCAAGTTTCGGTGGCTCGGTCCAAATCCGCTGCAGAGTTGATTACGTCATACGTGACGTGATGAGGAGGAAGAGGAAGAGGAATATGAAAAATTTCGACGTCAAAAGTTCCGTCCTTTCAGACGTGTCATTTTCGTATAGTGTTTTGAATTAAATAAGTGCCATGGTTCGGAAAAAAACAGACAATGCTGAAAGCGGAAGGCAAATTGTTGCTGAAAGCGGTTTGTGGCCGTACGTTAAAAATTTCGGCCAGCTGAACGGCTTCATTACCGGCCTGATACTCGGACAGGTAAACAGAAAACCTAACCTCAAATTTTCACAATGTTTACTTAACACTTTCCGACGATCAGTTCACGGAATCTTCATAAATGATCTTATCCAATAATCGTCTAGTTGTTCATTCCAATATGCGATTCAAATGGCGGTATTGAAAAGCACACTAATTTTTTTGCTGTATGACATATGTCATTTATAGTCATGCCCAACGAGTTGTGTTATTTCTTTCAGCATTCCAAGGAAAAGGACTACGTTGTTCACTTGGCCCGTACTCCGCGACCAGCCCCTAACAAGGATGTGAAAGTTGAAAAAACTTTGCCTAAAGTCTTAGAGGAATCTCAAGAGCCTCCTGCTGATGGACACTTTGTTGTGAAACGTGTTCGTGACATCAGAGAATCATGGGTTGCGGACCATGCCAAGCATGTGAGGATAACATTAAGTCTTTTTCCGAGTTAATTTGCAATTATTATTGTCTCTGCCTTCACTGACATTTTGCACTTTCAACAGGTTACCCGAATGTTGCCTGGAGGAATATGGGTTCTTGGAGTCTTTTTAATCGGCCCTGAAGATCCTTTTTCTAACAGTAGTGATTGTGCACATTTAAGATCAGTCCTCCAACACATTAAAACAACCCTGAACAGCAATCCTAACCTTCATGGAAATAGTCCGTCATCTGAACGAATTCTACTTTATATTAACCCTAAAACAGACAGGTAAGAGTTTAAACTTTTTCAAAATAATTATATTTTGCTCATGTTTCCTGATTTAGGATATTGTGATTGCAGTGTGATATGTCGAATGACTGATTTGGAAAAGGGGACAAATCTTGTGCCTGGGTCTTGGACCTTTGAAGAGAGTCCTATTCAGTGGCAACCGATAGAATGTTGTGTCCAGCTAGACAGCGTTTACCCATTACCAACAGGCGGGAGGACATTAGCTCTAAAGAACCAATTAGAGGTATGTCTCAAATTGAAACCTATGACATCAAACCAAGAAAAAAAAAATCCTCCTTTTTTCAGGCTATTGCCAATACAGAAAGCAACAAAATTAAAAGTGCCTTGTGCAAACTGGGAGAAGAATTACAAAATGATGATGATGCTCTAGAGAGTTTGGAGAAGAAGTCCCAATCAAAACCTGGCAGTAAGAAAACCAAATCAAAAGCTCCAGGAGAAGAATTGAAAACCATTCATGCAAGCCTTTTTGTGCCACTGGTAAGTGCATCACTTCTTGAAAAAATTCTGCACAACTGTAAAAGCTCTAATAGATTAACTGTCTTTTCATAGGTTTCTCAGACAGACACCATAGCTATGTCAGACTGTTCAGGGACTATGAACCTTACTGGAGTATTGGCAAGCAAAGTATTTTTGAATCCCCAGTCTACAATTGGAGAAGCTGCACAGGTAGGTCAAATAAATTAGTTACTTATTCAGGCTTCATAATGCCTCTCAATGTTGAACCATGTGAATTCTTTCCTAATAGTCCAGGGAAATCCAAAAATATTTTTGGTATTTCGACTCATTTCACTAACAACAGCTTCCGAGTGCTACACTTACAACTTTTTTTTTTTTTCAGGCGGTCAAACAAGATATAATTAGATCCATCGCATCCCGATTAGATATGCATTGGGATTCGCTGATTGAGGAAGAACACGGATCACCGGAAGGTAAGTTTTTTTTTAAAATTATTATTATTTTTATTTATTTCAATAACACAGATATTTGCCTTTTTTTTTCCTTATCTTTTGAAACCAAACGATTGTATGCGCTTGAACTGTGACTTACCGTTTTCTATTTGCACATCACATGTGGATACAATAAAATAATCACAGAACTTCAAAACTTGTGAAAAAAGTATTTTGTCAATCAGAGTTCAACTGAATTTTTTTTCTTTTCCAGAAAACGTAACTCTCCACGAACCACCCCGGCGAGTTCTCATCCCGTTGCCTCACTCAGCAGTAGCTTTTTCTGATTATCTGTTTCCTGGTGAAGGACCCGAAGAAGCATTAACGTCTTCTCAAGAACTCCTAGATATTTCTGTTGAAGAGTCTGCTATTCAGAAAGAGCTTGAATTGCATGCAGGTAGGTAATTTCATTTGTTTATGTACTTAACAATTTTAAGGGAGAGGCCTCCTCGTAACTTTCTTATGCTGAGGAGGAAGAATCATGGTACAGGCAAACAAGGGAAATTCGCCTTTCGTCTATGGAAAAAAAAAAAACAAAAAAAAACGGAAAATCGAAGAATTTACGACGCATTAATTAAGTACTTGGGTAAATCACAAAATTTTGAAAAATTAGACCTATGTTTTTAGGAAATTCCGAACTAATCCTTGCCGAGAGGGAGAATCATTTTTTTTTGCGGCGCTTTTTAACTGTTATAAAAAGCAAGATCAAAGTTTGAAGGAAAGTGAAGGAAGAATACATATGAAAGGAGGGTGAAGCAAACTAACTTTGTCTCTTTTGTGCAGATCCAAACGTCGGTTGGGAGACACCGGCGGAGGCGGGTAGTCAAGAGCAACTCAGCCCAGCGAGTTCGTCTTCGAATAAATTGATACTTATACTTGGAATTTCGCTCTTAGTTCTCTTGATAGCAATTGCAGTCAAAATTATGGGCAAGTCATAATAATTTCAGTTTTTCTTTCAAGTTCAGTACCATATTTAAAATAAACACAGAAATACGGAATCTGCTCACACAGGAAAGTATTTTACCATCATTCTTGGGTTTATGGTGTCTGTTTCTAGGTCATAGTTTTACAATATTTTAAAATTACTTGGGAGTTGTATCTAAATTATTTAATCAAAACTGGAATCACAGCTTTGATACATGGGAGGGTGTTGTGGAAGTTTAGGGTGTCCTGCGAAAGGAAGTCGCGATTATTTATGAGGCCAGCCACAAAGCAAAGCCGGAAAAGTGAAAATTTCAAAACCGGAAGGCAACGGGAGTGAAATTTGTTAAGTTCGTATTTTGCTGGCATGTAGAGAACTTTTTGAGCAACAATTTCACTCATAAAGTTGGCAATTTTTTTTAATAAGCACAGAATTAGAATAACATGCTTAATACTTGCGAAGCATGCAATTTTAGAATTCACTTCCGTGTGCAAGGCTATTCATTTTTGTTTTTAATTCGTGTCAAAATGCATTATGAGAAATTAAGTCCTATCTTCAGGAGATCCTGGTGGTGTTTATGTTCTATCTCTTATTGTCTTTTCCCAAGAAATACTGAAAAAAGATCCATATATTGTGAATAAATGCCATGGCTTACCATTACCAATATTAGCGCTCTCGCCATCGTCCATTGCTCAATAATTCTTTAGAAGCACCAAAATATTATGTTTTAAGAAATCAAAATTTACTGTAAAATACTTCACACCTCTACTATGTTGCAAAAATGTGCTCCTGATTAAGAAACTTATGCTCATATCAGTCTATGAGGTCATCATGAAGCTTTAAAGTAATTTTGCCACTGAGCTCACAATGGGTGCCGTAACAATAGGAGCCCCTTCATCAAAATGCTGATTCCACTTGCTGATTACTTCAGTAAAGAAAAATGCTTATCTTGAGGAAATATTATGACAATACACTAAACTTTGAAGTGCCACAAGATACCTCAAATTTTAAACTACCACACCTTCACAAATTTACTACCTACCCAAATTTGATCGTACACATGATCTTAGAAAAAAATATGTATCTTGAATGGTGAATTAAAAGTTGCTTTGAGAATAAATGTGAAGACGGACTGACAGGTAAAACAGAACCTTTTGCTGTTATTACCCAATGTAGTGAAGATGACTTTTGCATTCCTCAGAACAAAAAAAAAGCTGGTGCTACATTACCCAAGAATTCTACAAAATCTGTGACAAAGTTTGAGATAATTGTACAAATGTGTTGATTGCCAACAATACAAAAGATATATTTTGGTTTTAATGTCTGGATATGATTATTTTTACATGACCCAAGATTCCAACATTCACCAAAAATTGTTGAGTAAGACTACAGCTAACCAGGCTAAGCTCTATGTAGTTCTGAACTTCAAAGAAATGGCAAAAGCAATAACTGAACTCTTACAGAGCAACCCCATCAAAAAAAAAAAATGCTTCAATAATATTTTTGGTTACACCGCAAGAAAACTGCAGAGACTGACATGATTTAGTTTTTGTGGAGCACAAGTAATAATCACTTATTGTTGATAACACTGAGCACATTTGATTTTCTTTCTTTCTTTGTGTTTTTCTTTTTTTTCTTGTTATGTTTGGTTTTTTATTATAATGGGAGTGTCTATTGACCCGACTGTTCCATTTAAAATGTATTAGGTTGGGTTCCGTGCGTTCAAGTCACCTCCCATTCAAAATGCATTAGGTTGGCTACGTGCGTTCAAGTCTCCCTATGTTAACGCATGTCGGGTCAATAGCAACACCCTACTGCAATTTTAACTTTCATCTCATGTTTGCCTCAACCTCCAGGCAACAAGCAAGTTCTCTGATTACTTTGTCAATGAATATCTTTGTTAGATTAAATATGATTGTGATCACGGACGTGCTGTGACCGTGGAGAACCTGCGGTGCTGTTTCACACCGCAACACGGTATAGTTAATTTTGAGGTTAAAGTAGATGCTACTACCTGATATTTGGCATAGTCAAAAAACTATTAGTGCTATAACCATGCTAAAAGACCCACAAACAAATATGTTTCACTTACGGGTGTTGTTTTCATGTTTGAAATTCCTCGTCGATTCGTTCTGAAGATCACATCAGAGTGCACGCACTGTAAACACCTTCGCGTCCATTAAAATAACTGAATTCACCCACGCAAATGGCAGATTCACTCGCATAAACGACAGCACCTAAGTGAATACATAAATCTGAATCCTTATAATAAACGCAACGGTCACGGAATTCGGAGAAAGGTGAGCGACGTTCCTGCTCGTCAACTTGCAACGGTGGACGAAGGCAAAGGCATGGTTGACACCGCCGCGCTAAAGGCCTATACTAAGAAAGAGACGCGACCGGTGTTGAGCGCTGTGATTGGTCACGAGGAAAAGAGATGGAAGATACGAATCGCTATGTGCGCAAGAGAGATAGACATATTCGCTTGACGAGGAAAAATGTCGGCCTTCCTCATGCGTTTGCGTCTCTTTCCTAATGCAGGGCTTTACGCCGCGCCGGTCCGACTCTTGCCGGCTGGCTGGCTGCATCGCGAACAGCTGTCTGGGGGAGGGGAGGGGGGTAGCTGACACGCTGACACACTGGAGCTAAAGTACTGTACTTTAGCTTCACGATTCACGACACTCCACCTTTGTAGGTACTCCACCAAACCAGCACCAAAGGGCAGTGGAGGAGGGCGGGGCAGGGGCGGGGTAAAGATCCTCCATGAACCCAGTCTCATGGATCCTCACTTGAAGATCTTCAGGGCGGGGGGTATTGTTATAAACACTGCCTAAGCCTAAGGTTATATAGAGAAACCAACCTTACCTAAGCCGTGATCTCTAGCATGAGACTCTTTACATCTAGAAGATCTCTACCGGTGTAGATGTAAATATTTGTGTGAATAATCTAGTTTTATGCTGCGCTCCGACTCGGAAAACCACCGCTTGTTGATATGTATTCAAGAAATGCATTGTTTAACTGGTTCCATTTGGTTTAAAAAGTAGATTTTTTTTGGGGGGGGACGTTTTGGTAGAAGGATAGAGGCTTGTTCCAAGCTATGTTTTTTACTTCCATGTTCGTAGAACGAATGGAAGTATTCTTTTTTTCTGTAGCCGGAGGTAACGATTATATCTACAGAACTATTCGTTTTTTTGGATAAAGAAGCGGTGATGACAGAACGATTTTCTTGCAAATGAAACATCGACTTATTTTTAATTTATCACAATCAATGATTTGTCATAGGATGGGATATATACTTCGGTACACATTGTATAACATAAAATATATATTTTTTGACTTTTCTTACGGCTCTATACATACATAATTACAGTTTGAAACATTAGGGACTCAAGTCATAGAGAACCAAAAGATAGGCGAAAGCATTAGCTAATTGATGAGGTTTCCCTGTACTTGTTAGAAAAAGAGCGCCCACAAAGCGTAATTTACACCGGTACGCTCTTTAAAAGACTGATTATCTTGCCTACATAAGCAAAAGAAGAGCGAATATTTTCTAGTGCACGCGGCTACGACAGCAAGAGTGACGGGTAAAAGTGCTCAAAAATAGAGGCAATCTTCTCGTACGAACCGTTGAGTGCGGTTATAAAGGCATGCACTGGTAAGGTACCGCGGAGCTGCGGAGACGAATTGCACATCCGCTTAATTAAGAGAGGCTACTCAAATCGTTCATGTTGATATGTGGCGATGAGACTGCGGTTAAAGTACAGAATTCGTCATCGATCTATTTTTAACATTTCCCAAATGCCGATATTTTCTGCTGGCTATAAACCATGTTATCGTAAGTGTAAAATCCTAATTTCGAGCGATATTCGTTGAGCGTATGAAACATGATTGATTCCCCTGAACTTCTGTTCAAGAAGACTGTGCATGAGAGGAAACTGCACACGGAAGGTCGAAGAAGCAAGTGAATGAGGGGTACACAAGACAAAAGACAATTGCAGGTCTCACAAACACGGACACACAGTATAGTAAAATTGCGACTTATCCGTTCTTAAAATTTGTATCATACTGTATACAGGCATACCACCCTTGTTACTTACAGTAAAATAGGTACTTATGTTCTGGAAGCCACTGTTCTATAAGTCACTCATAATTGTCAAAATTAAGGGCCCTTAACGCAAAATTTGCCGACCTAGGTCTTTCTACATCGCGGGAAAATGAAATAAAACGGTGACAACGACAAAATTAATTTAAAACCGTTCGCTTTACCAACACAAGTTATATCGATAATTTCTATAATAATTAAGCCCGCCTCCTTTCGGAGAAAGGCTTTTCCAGCCAAATATAAGTCTCATTTCTTACCAATATTGCTTAAATAACATAGATATACCTTCTCTTGACTAAGTTTCCCTGTAGAGGAAAACTTGTGCCAATACGCGCAAGTGTACAGACATTAAAAATCGACATATTTTTAATTACAAGTTGTTATCGGTAACTTATTTTAGAATACATGATTCGCATGGACTTTTCTTTGAATCACACACACTTTCCGTGTAAAGTCCAACAGACTCTCTCGCCATAATATGGGAAAGATTGTTCGATCTCAATGCCTTTGCCACAGACAAGTAAGATCAACTACAGTGTCGGAACTTATTCGGGACGCAAACACAAATGTGCTTTGTTCTCACGCCGCTTTCCACACCGTAACTTACAGCAGCGCACGAAGACAGTCAAAAGTTTCGACCCACGCAGTACGCTACATCATCGATACGGATGAGTCACACAAACTTTTGCGTTTGACTATACAGTACAATGGTCTTCGATTTTTCTTAGATTTTACCAGGTCACTCCGTATAATGGGTTTCTGTTAAAATGATATCTTTTTTTTTCGGACCTCGAAATTTCACTTTAATTACAGTCAAACCTGAGTTATACGAATCGCAAGGGACCGCCGAAAACATTCGTATAACTCAGACTTTCGTACAACTCAGACTTTCAATGTACAGGAGGGGATTTGCGCCGGGACCGGGCAAAAAATTCGTATAATCCAAGATTTCGTACAACTCCAGATTCGTATAACCCAGGTTTGACTGTATTTCGGAATCGAGAGTTCTGCTATGGGGGATGATATCGAGATGCCAAGATTGTGCGTGTAAAACTATTTTCGTGTCCCGACTTTATCGAGCTCTTGATTCAAAGAGCACAAAATAATACTTCACACGGAAATTTAGCTGTCGCAAACTACTCGTGAGGTATTTCAAGATAAAATTGTCTTTGCTTTGAAATACCTAAACGACGTTTCGCTGTTATTCCTCCATTTGACATCTCTTCTTCTCGTCACTCAGTACCGCGGCGAAAAATACCCATCACCATTTTTACCCATGTATGACAACCAGCTCTGCTGCTCAAACGGTAAGATGTTAGCACAAATCTCGTTATTTGGTTTCACAACTCGACATGAGCACTGGATATTTATCCTGTAAATAGTAAGCTGTCCCATGCGAAGATTTAGTGGATTGTACGAATCTTTAGCGTTGTCAGTCGGCTGAGATACCGAGGGCGGAACATCCGCGTAACTTGATGTAGTCGACTGCTGTTCTGCAGTCGCTGTTTTGTATCGGATGCAGTCGTTTGTTACCACTGTTTCTGGATCTTGTCCCATACCCACGTATTTTCCTGGAAACAATATTGATGTTAGGAACATCACATGAGGAAAGACCATAGCGATCTTACCGGTATCTATCTTCCACGGATTTACAGAGAGAAAACAAAAGAACTAGACCAAAGCTTTGAGTTTGTAGCAGTTTCAAATGTTCATTGACCCGTATCAAGTTAATAACTATTCTGCTACAAAGTGTACGGTAAAATGGGATCCTGCACACGTGTGATATACTGCTCGACTCATTTCGTCCTACTCGATTAAAGTTGAACCATTTTGGATCAAAAATATAGGGTCTTACCTGAAGTATCAGAAGATGCTCGTAATAGCCCTTGACGTATACATTCCTCGTCTTTTGCAGTGAGGATTTGCACATGTTCAGCAGGCGGTACCCACTGAGAAACGAAGATCAGGTCGATGCCCTTCCCTGATAGCGGAGGAGCAAGAGTGCCTGGAAAACAACAATGCTTGCTTCAAAAAGGCGCCAGAGCAGCCAACAATGCAAGACTCTCGAAGCATGTTTCCTTGCAGCTTCGAACCGATCCGAGTGAAGACAACGAGGATAGGAAGATAAAAACGGCGATGTTTGATTCTTGATACTTTGCCATTTTTAAGTTCGGATTTTATTACCTGTGGACGTCAACTGATGGACACCTCTCTTTTTAGTCTCGGACTCTTCAGATTTCTTTTTCTCGTTGCTCGAAGTTGCATTGTCAGGTTTCGCCCCGTTGGCTGGTTTTCCCTTGGTGCTCGTCGCTCGTTTACTCCTTTCACCATCTGGAAAATAAGTGTAACAGCGTTTTCAGTTTATTTTGTCGAGCTTTAAGCTACAAAATGGCTGACATTATAAAGCCTAATAGAGTATCTAACCTTTGGGCGCAGTATCAAGAGAAACTGTCTCTTGGATATAATCGTTGGGATCAGCACCAGAATCGAATCTGTTCATGTCCTTCCGCCCGCCCATTTGATAATAGCCTAAAACCGACCCAAAATGCTGTGGCCGTTTAGGAGAATTGAACGAAGTATCAAGCCTTTTAAGAGTCGGGTTACTATCGTCTGGATATCGATACGTATACTCGTATTCTCGCGGGTTTCCGTCAGCATTCGGCTCCTGTCGGCTGAGTATGCGGTCTGAAACACTCGGGTAAACTGAAAAAGAAAAGAAAAATAGCTTCAACACACACGTGTTGGAATATTCCTTCAGCTAATCAAATTATCTAACAATCAATATCTAACAGTAAAAATTGACATTTCTCGACTCACGGTTCTCGGCTGGAACATGAGATGGAGTCTGCGGACCTCCTTTGTGTCTCCATGCCCACTGCGCAGGGTTGCCGGGTTTCCTCCCGACGTGCGCCTGCTGAGAAAGCGAGTACTCGGCCTCGTCCGGCTTCTCCTGTTCGCCGATGCTCGGCAGCAGCTGCCCCCTCGCTGCGCTGCTGCCCGAGGACTCGGAATCCACCGGATACAGGATGGGCGTCTTTTCGTACAGCCCAGGGTACGCGGCGTAACTCGGACGGGACCGAGATCGGTTTTCCTCTTGCACGTGAGAGGTTTTATGACGAAACGTTGCTGCTGCTGCTAAAAAAAAACTCGTTTTTAGCGCATTGCGAATTTCTTACCCCTTATACACAAAATAAATTTCAAAGCATGAAAAAAAAGTAAAGCAAAGTTTTTTTTTAAGGAAGTGACTATTTACACGCTGCCCATTTAGAATGTATTAGGTTGGTTTCCGTGCGTTCAAGTCACCCCCCATTT
>Ga0058701_10005681_pt1 | contig 10408 bp, 5 predicted proteins | sample AgamicOrMae_FD_97039 | JGI IMG/M metagenome (GOLD analysis project Ga0058701, IMG submission 97039) | Agave microbial communities from Guanajuato, Mexico - Or.Ma.e | ecosystem: Host-associated > Plants > Phyllosphere > Phylloplane/Leaf | place: Guanajuato, Mexico | collected 2012-06-04 | reverse complement strand
GTGAACTTGAGAAACGCAGGTTTGCTTTTAGGCAGTGCTAATCAAGGAATAGTGCGAATGATATGCGGCAGTTTGTGGCTTTCGCGCCTCAGTGCGTTTACTGACTCATGATTGAAGAAAAGGATCCGCGCCTCGGTTTGGGCCTCTCTAAGATTCGCCTCTTAATTGGAATTTGGTGGAGGAAGCTGCAAGAAAGAGTTTTACTCCTTTTTTGTGAATAACGATCATTGACCGTGGAATATTGAGAACTTGAGCAAGAAACGGGACGCTTTTAATGCTTGGAATAACCGTCTTGGCGAATCAGTCAGCTAATTTAATAGTGAGATGTTTTTCTCGTCCTCTACTTTTTCTTTAACAAGCATCTCTGAACGGGTTGTAGGTGTAAAAATGACTAGAATATTGTTAGACATAATGACATTTTACCTCTTATAAGCGTCGAATAATTTTATTTTGGTGTTTTTTATTATAATTATTTTATTATATCTTTAATAATGAATCAAAGAAACGGAAGAATTGATTGATTTCTGCGGAGAGTTATTAATGGGGGCGAAAGAGGTGTTTTTGAAAACGAGCAAGCCCCTAATGATAATTTCATTTAATACTTGTTCGAATGTAATACAATATGCAGAATGACATGCTTAAGTTCAATAGACAGGCTAGCTGATTGTCATACCTTACAACTAATAATGCTAAAGATATGTTTTTCCTTTTTTTATTGTTGCTATTGACCCGACATGCATTAATAAGCACGGAACCCAACCTAATACATTTCCTATGGGGCAGTCGGGTCAATAGACCCTCCCTTTTTTTTACGACGACTTGCAACTTGTTTTTGCCCCTTTAAGTGGTTTTAAATCTTCAGAAGGAGCTGCTTGTAATATTGTAACCTTTCCGTAACACTTCATATCTCTCTCTCCCTTTTTTTGTGAAACTTTGCCATGCGTTGGGCTCATTATTCCTGCGACCGCCGAAAATTTCGATTCTAGTTTGCAGCTTTAATTTTTGAGTAACATGCATGTCAGGAGATATTCTGAAACAGTACATATGCAATATTACTTGCGTCAAACACTCACTCGTTCGAGACGGTAATTACAAAGTCCGCGGAGGCTCATGTCCCTTTTTCACGGACAAACTTTAATTGAAAACATCTTCACTCATCTCGAGAAAGTCCACTTTCTTGTTCGCCGTCTTGACAAACTGTAAACCAACTTTTTAATCCTCGTGGGGATTAAAGTCAAGCAGAGCTGATTAGGCAATGCATTTTCTGCAACTGCAACAAAAGTTGAGGCGTTCTCGACGCGACAGCCGTTCGAATGTAGCAATGTTTCCCAGTAAATCCTCTCATTCGTGAAAATCTAGCTTGCCTGTGAAACCTCTTTCGATGGTGTGGCTGATTAAAACGTCGCCTATTTGGTGTGATAAGATACACTAAATTGTTGAACCAGTTTTATGCAAAATTGTTTTAATGTACTTAAACGTAAACCTCAGAACCGTATTCATTTGAGACCAGGATTTTTTTTCGGTGAATCAAGTGATAATGATTGGAAATGTTATGATAGTCGATTATCAGCCCCCCCAACCAATTTTTGTTGAAACTTACAATATAAAATTTTATTTTTGTTAATGTGTACCTTAAAAAATATTCTAGCGGAGAAACTCTGCATAGTTGAAACAATCCAATTTTAAATTGATATAAAGAACCCGTCGGCGCAAAAAATGCATGGAGACTTGAACGCACGTAATGCATTTTAAATGGGAGGTGACTTAAACGCACGGAACCCAACCTAACACATTTTATATGGGGCAGGTGGGCGCTTAGCCACTTCGTGTAAAGAAATATCATAGAAATATCATTTTCTCAAAACTTCCACACCATTCTAGGAAGAGAGTCTAGTGCAGTCTTGCATGCCAGCCAAACTAATTAAAGCTGCAGCACAAGTGACCTGGCAAACTTACTGTAGTCGCAACATAGTTTGCTGACATCAACTTAACCTAACCTTGCCTTACCTTTTCTGATCCGTGTGAAGTCTGAACCGTAAAAACATGTTCCTCGTCGATATACGGGTATCACATTTTTTTTCCGTTTTACTGTATCTAAGATCCTAGAATCCGTCTTTGATTCCACTTGTGACGAGTCTGATATTTTTCTTTACTTGTTATTGGGCTTATCTAAGTGGATGTGATATCCACGAAGTTCCACACCAAGTAGATACTTAAAAAAATCAGTTTATGCAGTGGAATACCAGTTGAATAATGCTGTTTTGTTTGGTTTACTAGTAAAACTTTGTCCCGAAATGGCCCCTGACATCCGCTCCAAAAATTGATTACAAGAGTTGTGTGACAAAGTTCCGAAAAGATGAACCAGTTCTTGTATTGATCTCATGCTTCGAAGTGGTAGTTTTTCTATGCTTCCGCCTCAGGATAAGTAAGTGCTGCAGATTTTTGACGTAAAAAAGAAATCCGACAGAAGCTCATTCTGACCAAAACCGCACTTTGTTCTTTGTAAAAGTGAAGCAAACGCAATCTACATTTGTGTTGACCTGACTCAAGAAAATCGGATTGAAAATAAATGTTGCACTTTTAAAATTATTGAGCTTCTTTGAATAAAAGCATGTTGCAATGTTTTTTTGAAGGTTCATCCTTTAGTTTAGGGTCTTCCTTAGGGAGATTTGCTCTGCTTATTTCGGTGCCACGGTTGTGAACGATTTCCTGTTCTGAAGACCTCGACTTCCGCTTTTCCTTGCTCTCTTCGAAGAAGGAAAATTTTAATTTCTCTTTGAAAAAACTATATTTTTTCAATCTTAATTGACTTTATGTTGAGGTTGATGTTAGTGCTTGCTTGGTACAAGTTTTTTATCGCAAAAATCTGTGCAACTTTGAAGCTGCATTTTTTTCCTTGAAAATAGGTTATCGGTGAAGAATAACTTCAAGATTCGGCCCAGCAAATCACCAAAGCAAAATCCTTTTAAATCCTTCACATATTAATTGGTTAGAGTGTCATGCTGGCAAGAACAAGGAGGATGCAAACAAGGACACTTGAAGGTTGGTCCAGGGGATTTAATCTCTAACCCAGTGAGTAGGCCTACAACGAGGTCAAAGATGACACAGGAATTGGAGATAACTTGGGCACGTTGTCTCCACGAACAGGTAGCTGACAAGTGGAGACATGTGAGAAAACGTGGCAGCCGAGATGAACAGGAAATAAAAAAACAAAAGAAGTTGTATGACGCAATTGTGCGCCTTTTGCAAGTATTCGTCCTCCAGTGACGATTTGTAATATTCGAAATGGGACAAAGTGACGGAAGCTCCACTAAACCCTTTCGACCTTCATAAGAGATATCATTCTGCTGGAAACTTAAATTTAGTTGCCCTTAATATTATAATACGATGTTTTTTCTTTTGTGAGGATTCTACGCTTAAGACTTTATTGCCAGTCACCAAAATCTACGTGATGTGGAGACCGAGCATTGGCAAGCTGAGAGTCTCTTGCAACATGTTTTAATACCCTTCTGGCGTAAGTCCATCATGCAGGACAGTATCAGAAGGGGATAAATCCCAAATTATTTTAAAATCGTACAAAATCGTCAATATGACATCTGTGCCAAACTTAGGATTTTAGCAACATGTCTTTTCGCAATGCGATTGTGGTTACAGATCGCTATGACATTCTAATTACAGCTCTTGCTGGGTATATTACAACCTTTTTTGCTATAATTAAAAAAAGTTCTCTGTGGACCTGTGTCACGCAACGGTTCTTCACTATGATTATCATCCTTCTGTCAAAATTAGGTGATGAGAAAACCGTTCCAGTTTAATGGGTGAAGGCTGAGCCTTTTTTTCTCGTATTCGTCATCTTCTCTGCACTGGGTGTGGTTCTTTGGTCCAGCGGGATCTCTAGGTGGGCAGCTGGCCTTGCTCTCCCCTCCCTTTAGTTTACTCTTCTTATTTCTCGCATCTCCCGAGCAGTGCGGAAACATCTTCCTCTCGCCGGACGCATCGCAATTCCGACCAAAAAGTAAATTGGTCTCTTTCGGGAAGATTTGGTTGTTACAAGTTGTAGCTTACACTGTCAAAATCATATGTCATGCTTTTTGTTGGAATTCTGACAAAATCGGCTCAGTGAGATGAGCAATCTTCTTCATTAATTAATGTGTCTTTGATTTATGATTACCGTTACGTTGAGTTCACGCAGGACAGATTAGTATTGCTGCTCAAGAAGTTTACAGAGGATTAATCCTCGAGTTACCTGAGATATACAGTTTCATTGCTGGAAACGAAAACGTTTGGAGGACCATGGTAATTCGGTTGAATACCGAAATGTAAGTGAGAATAATAATATTGCCCTTGTATATTACTCCAAATGTGCATAAAGTAGATTCACGGGAAAGCGGTGGAAAGTCTCTGATACCCTTCTCCGTCGTAAATGAATATGGATCTTATGCATGATTAAAATGCTTCTGCCATTCTGGAGATTCTTTTCTATCATCAGTGATACATTATCTTAAATATACAAATTCATTTGGATTTGGTGTAGTAGCATCAATTAAAAGAAAAACGTCGGGAATAACGGCACCGAATATTTTTTTTCAGAATCACCTACAACTGATCTATCAACTATTCCAATGTCCACACTTGAGCATAAAGTTGAATCCCTAGTACCGTTGGTTCTCCTGTCGGGATTTTTACGCAAAACTAAAAGCGTACAGGCTGAGCTCTTATGTGTGGGAATGAATCAGGAGTTAATTAAGCGTATGATAAATTAGAAGCTGAGTAGGTGGTAACTTCTTGGGTGGCTCCTGAGTGACTTCCCAACTTGGTCGAGTACCTCACCTGAGCGAGCTACGTGAACTGACGAACCGAACTCATCGTGGTGTTGCGGTCACTGCTTTGATGAATTGCACGTACGGTGTCGCTCTGAACGCCGTCAGAAGAAGCCGCTTCGCCGGTGCGACGGTCAGCAAGATGCGCTCGCTTCAGGATGCAATCGTTGCGAGATGCACCGACGGGGAAATGCACCTCCAATTGCGTGGTTCTGTGTTGCGCGGGACTTTCCTTATTAATTGTAAGACGGACATCTGAAATTCCTTTCGGTCCTGTTCCGACTCTCGTTACACTGTGACGAAACGATTCCGATATTTAGCACCACGCTCCCTTGATAATAATGAAGAATCTACGCATGGATCCTTGGTAGGCGGTATGTTTGTAAAGTGATTAGAGGACTCTCTCGTGAACATACTTCATAGTTTGAGGTATTCTGTATATTCTGAGGAATTAAAACATGTCGGTATCTGAAATTTTTCTGCTTCTGTTTCAGTTCTTATTTAAGTCTCTCTTATCAGAACTCATACGGAGTTTGTTACAATTCTTGAATAATGACTCTTTCGGACAATCCGTTCTGGTCCGTCTACATGAAATTGATTTTGGATCAGAGTATCGGCGCTCAACCGAATGGGATCGAATATCTTTTTCAAACAGCCGCATTACATTCAGGAATGAAAATTAACTTGGTCTGTCCTCTTCATATATGTTGGAGCTTGCCAAAAGTCAACTAAAGAAGTAAATAATAACAGGATATGAGTGCGGTTACTTGTTACGGTATATTTTAAACGCGGTGATGACTCAACTTGAGGGAAAATGACCTGTCTTCGACGATATTTACAACACGACATTTGACAAGAATGTTTACATACGTAGTTGCCTTTACAATGTTCGAACGCTACAAGATGTAGTGAAACTGAAATTGGCCGTAAATCAGGCTAATTCTACGCCCGCGACCCATTAAGAAAGCGTATGTGGAGCACAATCAGTCAATTTACAGTACAACTCCAACTAAGCCATATACGGTGGCAGAGGCTCCGTCGATCAGACCACACGATAAGGGTGTCATAAAATATTGCATCGGATGCATGATCAAGTCCAGTGCAATGCAGTCATCCCATTCTGGTTTACAAGTATCAGCTCTTCATTAGGCACCTAATGCTTTGTTCGGGAGGATCACTGCGTCAAATCCAAGAACGCAGTTTCATTTGGACAAGATCTCTGCCTTTGTGGCTGCCGATGCTGCATCTTCGTCAGATTGACAGGCTTCTAGATTGTACTTTTGATGCTATCGCCGTCTAACGGGTATCTCGATTCTAGATGGTTTCGAAATGTATTTCAGTATCAAGAATGCTGCCCTTGCAACTGTTACAACTAATAAGTGTGCCGTTTGACTGCGCGCGCAACTTTGAGGGCTGTTTAAAGATGTCATACAAATAAGGTATTTTGAAGGTTACTTTGCTTTAAAAAAATGATAGTCAACACGGAGCAGCTTAAACTACTCAAAAATAAGTAAACTATGATGAATCCTGCGGTATTCTTTTCGAATGTATGTAATAATTAGTTTGCATGTGTGGCATCATATTATTGTATATGTATGGTATTCATTACAAACATTTTTGTATTTTTTTTTATTTTTTCACGCAAGGATATTGATTCAGTTGACATATCAACCTAATCGATCAATTTCAACGCACCGGTAGCAGATGTCTATTCGGGAGCACAAATTAAATTATTGATAAATGTTTAGTTTAAATAAACTTGTTGAATGCGGACGTTCTGTGCCGCTAACCGTTCGTTGCAAGTTGTTTAATTTGCTTACTTTTGCTACTAATTGAGTGGACACCTTGGATTGACGGACTTGATTGCCACTTTAATATTCCTTCACCAGAGCGCATGAGCAGTGGCTCTATTTTTCCTGTCAAAAGTTTTCTACGAATACTTGTGAGTTCTGTCCAACGATTGAGTTAAGAGATTCAGTAAAGAAAACTAGACTGTGCGGCGCTATCAAAGCAAGCAGCCTATGAACCAACTTTTTTTTTCCAAAGAAAGAGAAAGGAAAATTTGTTCATAAACCAGCTAGTATTGAGATGGTACTACTTTTCACGTGGATTGTGTATGTAAAACGCAAGAGTTGATTACCTTATGCTAGTAATCAAATCATTTTCTCTTTTATTGAGAATTCCTTAGATAGCTTTTTTTAGCGTACCAAGGGTGGTTTTAAAACTGGTCCTGGAGGGGGGGGGAGTGTCGAAGTATTCATTGTCACGCCGGTTGCCCTCTTTTAACACTTCGCTGCTAAACTAATAGTTTCAATGATCGGAATAATTGTAAGTTAATAAATGAACTACGTAGCAGTGTTGCCAACTCATCTCTTTGCTTTCCCTCTGCCGCTACCAAAAAAAAAACCCTGAATTTAAAAAAATCATCTGATTAAAAAAATAACATATTTTGTGTGAAATTTACTGAAAATTGAATGCAATGTTAAATGTTATGCTTTTAAGCACTAAAACTCGAAAAGAGGCCTTTTAATGTAAGTCATCAATGATGTCACTTGAAACAACCCCTTACTGCTATTGTCTCGTGACGGGAACGATCATGATGCTCAATGAAAGGCGCTAGGGGGTGCGTTCGATCGACAACAGCGGACGGCGGATTAGTCAAAATACTTTTTCCATGATTCAATTGGATTATCGTGAATTTCTCCCAAATTATCCTCAAAACCTCAAGGGCAGAGGGATTCCTCTGAAATTCTCTAAAATATAAGCTCAAAACCTCTAGGGCAGAGGGATACCTCTGTGGGGTATTTTCTCCCTCTGAGGGGCCGTTTAAAACATCTAGAAACAGAGGGAAAACCTGAGTTATGGCAACACTGCTACGTAGAGCCAGCACAGGGAGGTAGAGACGATTAAAAAGAAGAACTTTTGGTGAAATGCGAGCCTATGTCCAGGCGAAAATGCACCTTTTTTAATGTAGTACGATACATGAGGAATTATAGGGAATTTCACGTCTTTTCTTCTTTTTGTTTATGATTAACCGTATTTTGCTCATTATTTTCAGACTTCATTCAAAGGCCAGGGCTTTGCCCTGCGTTTTGCCGACCTTTGTACCTCTATAGGGGGGGGGGCTTTGAAACCTTCCTTGGAGCGTCCGCTGAGAATTAATCCATTATCAAACGAATAATAAGGATACCAAAACATCTGCAGTCCGGATACTATTTTGTGGACCCCATTTCCGAATCAAGTGCCGCGTTCGGTAGACAAAAGGTCTGGTTCAACATAAAACTTATCGACCTATCTGGGAAATTCAGTCGTGCATTGATAGGTTTCCTTCGGCGAAAAACAAAATTGTGTTCTGGATTTGGCTTCGTGTTAGAATAGAGATTACTGACTTTAGTATACAGTGACAGGAAGTGAGAAGAAACGAAGATCAAAGCAGAAAACAAAACGTCCCATTGACAGAGGTGTGACAGACAGGAGTAGAGCCCCTGACCCCCAAGTTGTCTATTTCTTCGATGCCCCCGCTGCGAAACACCCACGGGCTGAACCCGTTGATGGACGAGGTCGAGCTACCTCATCTCATCAGCGGCAAATTCGTATGCAATTTGAAATTGGATTTGCGAAGACAAAAGATATTCAAGGTGTGTTATATTGTTCGATATTATAACTCGTGTTGCTGGTTTAACTTCTTCGTCCATAAGAATTGATCACTTCAAATCCCGTAGGTGAATCAAAATTGGTTGCATGTGGGTTAGGTCATTCAAGGTGAAGCTACTTTGAGTTCGTATCTTTGAGCCTTTCTCTGCCATCCCTCGACATGCCTTGGTGACAACAGGTTGACTTGAAGACATTTCCTTTCTAAACCCTCCAGTGTTCTGAAAATACATTTAATGAAGACACATTTAATGGTGTTAGGTGATTCACGGTATATCAGAGTGTGCTTTACATTCTTCTCTATTTCTGTTGGAGGTAGACAGAGAATTTTCTCCTTGGTAAGTGGGCTTGAATATTCCTAACCAATCAATATCAAAGTCACTTTTCGAACTTGATGAAAGCTGTGGTAACGCAAGTCGACGTGGCTGATTTATTTCAAGCTGTGCGAATAAAAAGCTTAACAGGGAACTTACCGGAGCAATGCATTTTATAAATGACCTGTGTAACATTGACGTACCGTTGGCAATATCTTCACAATGAGCATCGTCCTAATCAATTAATTACTGCACCACACCTTGCTTGTGACACTGTCACATCGGTGATATCGTCGCAAACGTGTTACTGCTTCCCCTTCGGCTCGTCTGAATCACAATTTATCATTCTTTTCATCCAATGCCTCCGCAAAATGTAGGCAGTAGGATTACCGCTCTATTAGACAAAGCTCGAAATTTTTTAAAGGATTTAAGCAAAATGGTGTCTTTTTTGAAAAAAAAACTGCAAAACGTAACTCAAACGGAACTAAATACCTGTTTGGGAAACAAATGTCACCCCTCGGGGAGTTCCAATAATTTTAGTCTAGCGGTATTTTTTCATTTCAGATAATATTGATTTCTAAATTAGTATACGATCTAATATGTTTTCAATTTATTTATTAGTTGAAATTGGCCACATAAATCGACGAGCACGCGATCGGAGGGCTTAATTGTTGGTTTGAAACCAAAGCATCTAATTTGTAGATGAGACGAAACAATCAGTAGGACTCAAAAAAACTACCTTATGCAAATGAGGCCTTTCTTGTGTGAGAGGTGTGACTGTGTTTTTCCGGTGAGGTCTTTTATATCTAATCCGTGAAAAGCATTTCACACAACATAAAATGTTATTGAACTTTGCTAGCCCTGACATGTTTTCTGCTCTTTATCGTTGAGAATTCAAACCTTATGGTACGACTGTTTTATATACTGCTATTGAGAGGGCGTGCGATGCGACTTTGCCTTAACAGTGCTACCTTTTGATTTTCGGCATTTTTTAAGACATTATCAACTGCATTCAGGTTTCGTTTTTAATGTTGATCGTTATTGATTCATTTCACCCATATTCTTACTGGAAATTCTTTTTAAAAGTAAATAATAAGTTCACATACGTCATGCTTCCGAAAGCGTTCTTCAGGGCTGCCAGTTGGTCACTTATTGCTCTGTTGACAATCAACCCATTTTTTTTTATCGCTTTTTCGTAACTTTTTCCACGATTCTCCCTTGTTTCTTGAGATTCAGGAAAGCCAACAAACAATTTTCCGTCGTTGTAACAAAAATGACAAGAATGTAGATAGCCAGAGTATTTTTTTTTTGTACCCATAAGCTTGAATTTTTTGTGAAGGTCGCATTTTTTGTCAGGATTACAAGTTGTCAATTTTGTCTGTCTAAAAGGTCTCGTAAGTCACTTTTCGGAGGAGAACCTTGACTGGCAGCTCTGACGTTCTTTGGAATAATGTGACGTTATATGTATAATTAGCCTTATCAATTTTCTTTCAATTTATATAAAAGGCAGATTTTTTTTGTATTTAAAACCTAAATGACAAAATTATATATATATATATATATATATATATATATATATATATATATATATATATATATATATATATATATATATATATATAT
>Ga0058701_10005680_pt1 | contig 10409 bp, 7 predicted proteins | sample AgamicOrMae_FD_97039 | JGI IMG/M metagenome (GOLD analysis project Ga0058701, IMG submission 97039) | Agave microbial communities from Guanajuato, Mexico - Or.Ma.e | ecosystem: Host-associated > Plants > Phyllosphere > Phylloplane/Leaf | place: Guanajuato, Mexico | collected 2012-06-04 | reverse complement strand
TACCACTGACAAACCTTTGTGATGCTTGTGTAGCAAATGAGAATGAGAGTCTGCGCAACTGGGACACCAAGCCGATGGGCAAGTGGGAATATGACTCCGCCAAAACAAATTTGGAAAAAAAATTAACTTCTTGTGTGACAAGACTTCGAAGGCGCAAAATAGGCATATGCTTGCGTGGGCACACACTCAAAAACCTCTCCGCTGTTGGCGCCCATAAGGTGTTATTTAAGAAGGTGAAATCAAGGCGGAAGACAGACAGGCAGCGAGGACCTGGAGGCGGGATAAATTTGAATTTCCGTTTGAACTGATGAGTAAGAATTATATAAGAAACTCATTGAAACCCCAAATGATAGGTTTGAAATGGTTTCAAGCTAATAATTACTACAAATCCTCTGGAAATAACATAAAGTTTCCGAAAATGAGGTGTGAGCAGCCGACACAGACCAATAAGACGGCCCTATGTTCACCTTTTCGCGTTTTTAAATGAGTTTCATATCTTTCGTGAGAGCAAGGGGGAAAGATAGCCGAAGCTAACCTGTGAGATCATTTTGGTATGCATTATTACATGCTATGATGACGCCGAAACGTTAACAATACTTTTAAATCAGCTTTTTACAAAAAAACTGGGCCGCCATATTGCTCTACGTCGGCTGCTTTCGAGTGTTCACATCTTCGCGTTGGAAAACTGCTCGGTTATGTTATTTACAGAGGATTTGTGGTGAGAACTCAGCACTTTCGAAAACTAGAAACCTGTAGAATTGATGTAGCTTTTGTCAGTAAGGGTTTTAATGTGTATTTTATGTGAAATCTTGCATATCAGTTCAAACGGTAATTCAAATTTATCCCGCCTCTACGTCCTCGCTGTCTGTCTTCCGCCTTGATTTCGCCTTCTTAAATAACACATAAGGCGCCCATAGCCGGACGGCGCCATCTATTGGGGGTTAGCAGGCGCGCCTTCTGTTGGGCAGCTTGCGAACCACTCCGAACCCACGAGCGAGGGAAAATGTCCCAGCAGATGCAATCCGCGCTGATGAAACCATGGAGCTACGAAAAACAAAGGTTCGCACACTTGGGAGTTTTGTGCATGCATAAGGAGCTGCGTGCAGATGGACTCCGCACACATGACACTCCGCGCAGGTGGTCCCACCTAGTCGTGTCCTTTCAACAATGGCCAAGTGTTTCCGACAGTTCTGAAGAATTTCCGGCCTTATGAACAATATTGGTCTATCCTTAAGGATGCTTCGTCGAGGTAAAGGGTGTCGTTAACAGGCTATTTTAATTAATCAGAAACACAGCGAAGATAGTATTACACACTCCTGGCCACTAAGAAGGACTTGTCACCGTCGTAACTTTTGAATTTAAGGCATAAAAAAGATAAGAAGGAAGAATTACGAAGCATTATATCGACATGTACTAAACTATTGAAGCTTTTAACATCTTACGTTAAAATTTGCTCGATAAGTGTGAGGACGTTTAAACTGACTGATCGAGTTAAGATGAATGAGACTATAAGAACAGTATCTTACCATTGTCTAAGAAAAATATCTGAAAACAGTACGTTTCTCAGAGAAAAATGAGTCAATGCAATGACATTAATTTAGAAAGTTTGAAAGAAACATAATTATTAGCTGCCATTTAATACTGTTTATTTAAAGAAATGTTATAGGTTTGTTTTTTTGTGCTTTTCAAATTTTTTAAACACAGTTTCGTAATTTTTCTTCCAACTTGTTCTTGAATTTGACAAGCAAAGTCGACGAAACATCCTCAAGGGCAATTGTTGAGGACGAACTCCATGTTGTCTCGCACGCTCGGCACATAAGGTCTGTTGACATCATCTGAACCCTCCCTATCGGGACATTGGCGGCGAGCTTCTCTGCTAAAGTGGTGAGCCGAGAGGCCCAGATCTAAATCCCAGTGTTGTCCGCCTTTTAAAAACCGCCCTTTTTAAGGCGTCAAAAACCTGAACGCAAATCATAACATCAATGCGCTTGCCACAAAAAGCGGAATGGCTATCGGTGTCTTAACCTACAAGACACCGGACTTTTTAAATGTTCTGAATCATGTTTTGTTAAATGATAAACATTCAGTTTTTTGGAGAGATGGGCTTTCGAAAAAATGACCTTCAGCTTCGATCAATGATTGAGATAACAAGACCGCTTTTTTTAGCTTTATAGTATACAATAATGTAAAAAACTTATTCTGGCCGGTGACTCTTAAAATTCAAGTACCGTATGACTTTTTTTTATGTATTGTGTGATAGTGATGTTATATCCTGCTGTGCTTGCTTTGATATATTTCGTAAATACAGTTTGAACAAGGTAACTGATGTCTGTCAGTTTTTTTTTATTTCAGAGTAATATTTAACACTTGATTAATTTGTTTAATGATAGAGACATAAAGACTGCTGTCTCTGCTGTGAGGTATTCTACTTTTTCTTTGTTTCGAGGTATACTCGTTTTAATTGTGGAAAAAATCGATTACCTTTTTTTTTAATTAGGTAGAGGTAAAAACCGAGGAACGCTTTATTATAAACGAGAATCACATCAGAAAGCCCAGCAGTAGGCTTTCGCATATATCATAAAGAAGACGAATACGCAGGTAAAAATACCCATCGATGATCTTGATGCACTTGATGGCCGATCTGTTGGAGTAGGAACTTCGTTGTCTAACCGTCCCATTGATTCAAACACCCAATTCCAGAAATAGGGTACTGACGCATAGACCCCTGGGATCAGAGGTGCCCCGCAATCGACACCCCATGAGACAATGCCGGTCAACTTTCCTCCACAAACTAGTGGGCCGCCTGAGTCACCCTAAGGAAAGGAAAGCAAAAGACTCCAGAACAGGATACGCACAAGTGCACACCAGAATAGAATCACTCGGCTGAAAACCGCTTAAAACCTAAGATAACGAAATTACACGTCCAATATGGAATTGAACTGAATAAATTGAACAAAACCGTATTACCCTATCAGATCAAAATTAATGCTAAATTTGTGACAGCAAGAGTACTTTTTCATCACTAAATAAGAAAAAAATATTCTTGTTTAGGATGACGGAGCTTTTATTTAAGAAAGCTGTCACCGATGTAAATGTCGATCTTATCACTGATCTAAATCGAGACCATTTCAGACGACTTCGTAATTAGGTTTTGAAGAACATACATTTTTCTTGCTCTTTGAGTGTTTTCAAAGCTAGGACGCCTTTTTTGTGTTTTTTCCCTCTTTTTGCGAGATTCTGGGGCAAGCTGGGCTTGCCTAGAGCGTCTGGAAATTAGTACTATTCCGAATATCGTAAGAAAAGAGAAACTTGAATTGGATTCGAAAAGACATATATCTTAAAATCCAGGAGAAAGTTAAGTGTGCTTGCTTATGAGCTGAATTGAATAACTTTTAAATCTCAGGACCCCGAGTCGGAGGCAATCCTTTTATATCCCGCGTTTGTGTGTGCGGCCGACATCTTGCCATGAATAGAACATGTCGGCCTAAAACGCAGGTATTGGCTTTAAATTTTGGCATCGACAGAAGTTGAGAAAGCGCTGTATCCCGAATTACCCTGGTTTGTTGTTTTTTAACCGTTCCGCGGATCGGGCTGGTCGCGAGTCTACTACCTTAAAACAGATTCCCTTTCTCTTGCACGTTCAGAACATTGATAGCATCAACAGCCATAACATTTTCGTTTCATCCCTTCTAGATGTGATGATGCATTTACTAGACGACTAGACCAGCTGATCTACGATAGATAGCTTTCCGGTTCGTCCGCTTGGGGCGCTGGACAAATCTATGCGTTCTCATCAGGAAAAGGAAAAGCCTTCTTACAAAAAAATTCACATTAAGGATATTCCAGCGCTTCCAACTAGTCAAGGTTATCGAAAAATTCAAAGCGTGTGTTAAAAATCTGAAAATTAAGAAAATTATTGCTTTCGACAAGTATTTACTCGAACTGTTCCGTGCATTTTATTTTCACCTGAGTAAAAAATTATTTCTTACGTTTAAAAATAATTAAGTCGCTGATTTGACTCACTTTTCCACAAAATGCGGCTGTTATTTAAGTTTTTAAAAATAACGAAACGGTGGATTGTCGTCAAACTTTTCTAAACTATTTCTGAAACTCCAATCTCCACTGGAAACAGTTTCTTCGATCCTCATCTAATCTCAATCAGACGCGGTCAATCATAATTCAACAGTTTTAGCGCCAGTTTTCGGAGCTGCCTTAAGAGCCCGTGCATTTTTTCCCAACTTTAGAATTTAATTGCGTAAAAACGGAACAGTCAAATTTTCTTAGACTACGCCATTCGATAGACATACACATATTGAACTAATCCTAAAAATATCAAGTCCTTGTCTTATTTAGCCTATTGCGCTGGAATATCCTTAACCTAACTACCTGTGCACAAAAGCTGCTTTCTTTTCGTTTTTTACAAGTAAAGTACTGTTGTGCATAAGAACACTTTGAAAATACGATGGTCGTATCAAGCTAAGGGAAATGAAAAGATGAAACTGTTCGCACGGCCACCTCGTTTCGCACGTTTTGATGTTAATCTCGGTGTACAGGATTCGTGATGACGTCACGGGTTCCAGCCGTTCTCGCCAGAGATTGTTCCCGCCGCTAGGAGCTTTCCAACTTGGCCTGCATTTGTTTTTAAAAAAGAAAAAAAAAACAGTAAAATCAAAGATTTTAAGAGTGATGTGATATGTACGACGAAGATGGTGATTTGTACAGGATAAACATTACGATAGCCTCAGATGGCTAATAGTAAGCTTGATGTGGGTGCGTATTGAAAGTCCATGCATGCGTCATAGGTTATATAGGCTGTGTAATACGTTGTGTTATTTTTCTCTCAGATCATGTGATGCTTCACCGACTTCTTACTCGGGTGAAAAACTCTGCCCGGAAACCGATCGCAAGGTGGCTGCCGGCAGACAGGACCCTCTCTCCCCTAATATGCCTGTTCAGTCTTCTTGGTGTGATGGCCCAGATGCCAGTGATGATGAGAGTCCCGCAAGGGTAAAAAAAAAACGCGCCAAAGGTATTTGCTTTAATACCGCGATTATCATTTCTTCGTCGATATCGTCCTCCATTATTTACTACGATTATTAAGAGAAACTACCTGCATTCCCTCTCACAGAGCGTCAGTATAAAGCCAGTACGAGTAAGAGTTTGCGAGGTTATTAGGGTAAGAGGTTCTTGGGGTTCCCGCAAGGTCCCCTTCGTAACCAGACGAATCGAGTATGCGCGGAGAGACGTCACCAGATATTTTATATACAGTAGGGCCGTCGCGACGCTCGAATCCAGATGGCCGTGCGAACTTTTTTTCATCTAACAACGGTCGTCTTATCATTTCCCTTAACTTGATGCGGCCTATTCGTTGTGTCAGTATTGACTACTCAACTATGACAATGTAAACACTTCAAATTGTATCACTTGTGATATGTAATAGGAGTGAATTAAACTAAGACTGTACCTCGGCTGTTATTGACAAGCTTAAGTTAATAACTTAATTTCTCTTGCAGCAACCGTCTTCTACTAGACATGCAGACGAAGGTATATTCACCTGTCAGATCGAGAAGAGCGAGCGCACATTCCTTACTTCCTACCCCTGCACCGGAGGGGGCTTTTCGGAATAACGGGAGGTTGTTTTTTTGTTTTTGTTTTTTAATCAGCCGCCTCGACCGAATGCACAAGCGACTCGTTTCGCTCTATCGTACCTGGCAGGAGTCCACACCTCCTTTCTCTTCTCCGGCGCACAACATGTCATCGGTGACTTTGCTTCCATAGCGGTTATACCGATTTTTGCAGACCTGCTTGTCAACGATTGGAACCGTTGCCGCTTTCAGGACATCAACGCTGGTGCCGCTGGCCTATAACAATTACGAAGATGGTGTTACGCTGAACGAAAAGTCATCAATAGCACACATGTGTATGTAAAGGATATAGCGCGGAAGGAAGGCCGTCCGATCAGCCACAAATCGCCGTCTCAGGTGACAATGAGCATGTTGTGCGTCTTGATCCCTTCCCTTTCTTTCCCCCTCTTATTGCAAAGTGTGGTTATCGACGCAACGTTCTGCCACGCAGGACAGTTTAAAATAAGTTAAGCGCCTTGTGCGTCGCTTCACGGTCGCTCCCCTCGGCTGTCACCAAACTTGACATTGCGACCTCATGTGACTGAGAGCGTTCTACAAATTCGAGATTTACAACTAAGACTCGACTATTACTCTTTGAGTCAGAGACTACAGTTCAGATTACCTTCCAGGTAGGCTTTAAATTTACGAGGAGATACAAAACCAGGCTGTCGGTCATCGGAAGATGGGATAAATAAGTACATTTCTAAATATAGTGATAAGATAAATCCGGAATATTGCTTTTGGGTTTGTTTGTAACCACTAAGCATGAATATGCAATCAGGAATGCATTACCCACGTATTGGGCTAGATAAAAATACAGACGAACTTAAAAGGTAGAAAATACGGGGCGTAACCTTGAAAATATAAATTGCCGCACACGGTATAGGATATTTAAGATCTTGGTCGATTTTGATCAAATAACTTTCAAACGCTTCCGATTCTCAACAACATCGATGATCGAAAATCCTTATACTGAGATTATGGCCACTTCTGTCGTGGAAATCGAAGTGGCCATTTCGTTTGAGCCAGATGGCAAGAAGGGAGTGGAGGGAAAAGACTAGAGCCTTAGCCTCATGGTGAAGGGAATTGAATCGTCTCCGGCGCGGCCACTACCGCTCCAGGTGACATCGACTGTAGCATCCTGCCAACTCGGAGAAGCGGTTGTTTTTTGCAGAGGGGACTTCTTTTACTACAATCAGCACCCATAAAAACGCAAAGTAGCCCACAGGATATTTTTCTAAGCGACAGAAATACAAACTGTGAAAGCAGTCGTGAAATACACTACACTAAAGCACTGGGCTTTGCGAGTTACTACAGAACAGCACCCAGTCATGCGAGTAGTACTGTTTGAAGAGATCGAAGTGTTTGTTACAGATGAAACCCAATGAAAACTTACCCCGTACTCCCCAACGCCCCATCCGCTCACAGTGCATCTTTCGCCAGCCCGCGGTATATTGGCATTCAATTGAATCTTCGAAATCAGGCCTGTTGGAGAAACTGGGGCTCTATCCCTTAGCTGCAAATAAATGAAACACATCAGTGTCATAAAAGAATGAATGCATCACGCAGCCTTCCTGTGTCCAAAAGAAGATCCTTCTCACCACGGCACAACTTCCTACAATTGAATGGACGATAGGGGATGCGTGGCGTAAAATTCATTAAGGTAAATTTTCCGCCCCTTATATTCCACCTTTCGTCGCCAAGCGAAGCGACGCAGAAGGCATTTAACCTCACCGAAGTTACCCTGACGTAACGATGGCTAAGTCTGAAGCCTTTTCTTGACGGCAGTATGTGCTAAGTAAGCGGCATCAGTCTTGGCGACGGCGGAGAAATAGCAAAGCGAGTAACATAAGGAACGCAACCCAATTTTCATATCACAGCAGGCTGGATGACGATAGGTATAGGGACATTGGATGCACTATGTGAAACGTGGAACAAAGAAGCGGACGAGATAAGAGTGAGCATAGCTATTTCACGTCGCCAGTGTAGATTATAAGTAGAGTGCAATCGTTGGTAGCTTTCGCTAAAGGGAGGAAAGAGAAAACTCGAAAGCCATCAACGAGAATCTCACTGCCCTAGTCGCCGATACTCACGAGCCGCGTAGCACGGAGTACGACTCTTGGCCGATAAAGGGCGTTGCTTTTTTTCTTCTACTGTCTGAATGGCGCGAAAGATGCTGTTTTCTGACGTGAGCACTATGATACCGCAGCAAAGCAAACAGAAGTCGGTCGCATAGGTAACCAGTCGAGAGGGTTGCACTTGAACAACGCTGGAATATGGCAGAAGATAAGAAACAGCTTGTATTTTGTAATTGACAAATTAGATGCAGTTCGTGGATTAGAGGTAGGAGAGTCTGTAAAGAGTTTTGTTAAAGATCTGGATGTAAGTGGGCAATCTAGTCGCTATTGGAAACGGCAGAAGACCGACTTACAAGAAACATTCAAAGATGCTGGCCACCGAGATAAAAAATGTATGGATGAAAAGGTCATGAAAGCGCTCAAATCTCACCCTCTTCCTTGGTTTAAAAGTTGGCGCAAGAAGGGGTGTCTGATGGTGGGAAATTTTATTGCTACTAAAGCAGCGGCGATTCACCCTATATCTATATGGTCCATGATCAATTTTAAATCTGCCTATTTTCCATTTGTATACCTAATACCTTGAAGTGATTACAAGTGCGTCGGCTTTTACCTTCCATCCAAACACAAAACAAAAGTCACTTATCAACGTTCCGCGACCCAAGCAACCCCGCGCCACGCGGGCACACGAAAGTATCGGCCAGCAGCCAAAAGCGTTGGTAGCGTTCGCTGAGAATTGGCCAAAGCCTATTGCATTTTGTATTGCTTGCATTTTTTAAATATCTCAAAATTTTGTGTATATATACAGTGGCGCTCAAAAGAATTTCGACAAATCATTTTTTCCCACTAGAGGGCGAAGCCTGCAAGACAGTGACGAGCAGACCATTTCCTGGTGTATAGTGCAGCAGTGTGCATCTGTTATCGTTTGGAAAAGAAGCTGACAACGTAGTCACAGGTAAAACAACCTGTTTTTTTCGTAATTTTTGTTGGGTTTTTTTTGTATTTTCTTCAAAACACGGCGCTCGAAAGTATTTTGACAGTGTTACTATTGTGCGCTAACACCTATTTTATTTCGTGTTTTCATTGTGTTGCCATTTGGTTACATTTGCGGACCCTTCTACCACAATTCCGTAGATTTAATAGTATTCTAATGATGTAAAAGAAGCGATTATGGAAGCGTTGCAAAAAGGCCGTTCACAAGCTAGTGTTTCAAGAGATTCTGGGCTATCCAGAGAGATTTTCAGTATATGGCAACGACAATTTCAATCCCGCGGCAGAGTAAACAATGCTCCAAGACCGGGAAGGCCACGATAAACTACAGAGAGGGTCAATAGGGTCATCCGACGGAGGTCAGTTGCAAATCCCCGCCTCACAGCTGTAGACATTACCCACGATATAAACATTTCACACGGTGTGAATGTTGACGTATCGACTGTAAAATGTCGCTTGAACCAATGAGGTTTGAATGGTCAACGCCCCAGCAAGAAGCCATTGATTTCTGTGCAGAACTGGAAGGCCAGACTTGCATTTGCTACGAAGAACACATCTTGGCTCAGAGCAGTGAACGACCGTTCTATTTAGTGAAGAAATATCGGGTCTGCAATATCGGGTCCAAAAGGACCCCTAGGGTATGCAATTATATAGATAAATAAATAAAGCAAATTCAATACATTTTCATCAGACGGAATATGGTATGTTAGACGCCCTGTGAGCACTCCCGACAATGTCCGCCACCAAGTTCCAACCGTGAAGCACAACGGAGGACATGTCATGGTCTGGGGATGCTTTTACGAGCTGGTGTTGGCCCTTTGGTCAACACAGAAGGCATCATGGACCGGTTCAAATATGCTGATATTCTCAAAGAACACATGCTTAAACATGCTGAGGAAGCTTTTGAGGGTGACTGGCTATTCCAGCATGTCAATGCCTAAACATGCCTCGAAACATGTTAAAAACTTTTTGGCTGAGCATGGTGTCTGCATGTTGGATTCGCCCAGTCGAAGTCCAGACCTTCATCGAATTGAACATCTCTGGGACGAGCTGGATAGAAGGATCCGTCAACGAGAAATAACCAGCAAGGCAACTATACTTTAATCGAGGAGTGGAGAATGGGCCACACCAGGGTGCGTCGACTCTTATGGCACTTCCGGTGCTCTTATTTTTACCCTCACCACCGCCTTTAGTTAGGGTAAGCAGCCGTAAGTGGCGCTGCAGTCGCGTTGGCAACAGTCCGGACGCAAACAAAGAGCGCTGGCTGTTCATATTTTCAATATTTTCAATTATCTAATTAGAAAAATAAACGCATGCTAGATATGGTGAAATACTTTTATGACGACAATATTTTATTCAGGATCATTTATTTGAGCTTTCAGACAACCTAATAACTGCTTAGCTGCTGCAAAGGTTGGCATCGTCCGGGGTGTGGACACCGCTCATTATTTAAGTATTTTTCGATGAAAATAAGCGAGGAATTCTTTTGAAAACCCACCAAGAAGATTCGTATACAAAAAATGGGTCCGAAGACGGCCAAATACTTCCATGTTCGTAGAGTAAGCGTTACGGGCTTTTCTCAATTTTAGCTAAACCGGCGTGATCTTAGAAAAATCTATAAATATGCATTAAGTGATGGTAAATATGCGGGAATTTGGTGGCAATCCAAAGTTCGAATATCGTGAGATTCCTTCATTTGGAGCATCTTTTATCTTTGCTT
>Ga0058701_10005679_pt1 | contig 10409 bp, 2 predicted proteins | sample AgamicOrMae_FD_97039 | JGI IMG/M metagenome (GOLD analysis project Ga0058701, IMG submission 97039) | Agave microbial communities from Guanajuato, Mexico - Or.Ma.e | ecosystem: Host-associated > Plants > Phyllosphere > Phylloplane/Leaf | place: Guanajuato, Mexico | collected 2012-06-04 | reverse complement strand
CAATTTGACTTCCGTAGTCGCGCTGGAACATCTTTAAACGTAGCATTTTAAGTTTTGGAAGCTTTTTAGGTGATGTGAAGCGCCTATCTTCTTCATGTGGTGAAGTTGGTCGTTCTCTTGCTGATTGGAGTTTTGGTCGCAGTTGGGGCCAACTGTCCGGAATGGTGGAACCCGTGGCCGCAGTGTTGGGCGCCGCGGCGGTATCCATCGCCTCGCCGGTCTTGCCTTACGCGTTGGCGTTTGCCGCGGGGGCCATGGTCTTCGTCGTCATAGACGATATTCTGCCTGAAGCCCAAACAAGGTAAGCTACGAAGACGATTCTCCTACATCTAGGTGATATCAAGCTAGCCCACTAAAAACGTGCAAGAAAAACTACACCCTTCGGAAAACGGATTACATGTGATCAGATTTCAAGGCGTTCATATGAATTTTGTCAACTTTTGACAATGTATGACTATTCATGCAATTACATACGATTATTTATTTTTGCTCTTTTATGATCTGATCATTCACATTGGTAATAATGCATATATGAGTGTATATAATTCTTTTCCGATCGGTCAGTTTTAGAAAAAATCCCACATCACTCAAAACGCTGGCGTAGCCGATTTCCCGAAATAGACGACGCAGAGAAAATTACAAACCTATCTTAAGCTATGACAAGATTTTTTACTTCGATGTTCGTAGAACGAATGGAAGTATTGGAATACCGTCGAAAATTCGAAGTTGAGATAAGCACATAGATTGCCTGACTGAAACGTAAAAAAAACTGGTTTTTAGCTTGACGCGCGCGCGCGTGTGTGTGTGTATATGTGTGTCTGTGTCTGTGCGAAAAAGTATGTCCGTGGATGTCTTTCGAACAAGTTGACCGATTTGAATGAAAATTTCGTTGTATGTTGCAATTGGCCTCGAATCGAGAACCTCCCCTAGCCAGTACCATCGGACCAATATTACCCCATAATTTGGGGAGGGGGGGGTGATTTTTGCAATTCTTTGAGCCCTTATATCTTGAAAACTATTTAAAGTATCGAAGAACAGATGAAGCCTCGTCGATGTAAAATTTGAAGACCTACAAATTTGTACACATTTTTTCGATATCTCTAACGGTTTTTGAGATCTTTCGAAAAAAACCGTTGATGAAAAAAGTTTGTCAGGGGCTCCAAATCGTCTTGAGTTCGGTCAAAATACGTTTGAAATATTTGTCCTGACTGGGAATCGAGAGTCTCCCCTGGACAGCGCAGTCGGGGCATTTTCCCACCAAAATTAGGGAAGGGGGTGTTTTAGAGATATTTCGAACCGCTGTAATTCGAAAACGGTTGGAGATATGAAGACAAACCTGAAAGTCTTGGTCATCTTCGGCCCCATTTTTTCCTATCAGAAATACATTTTTTTTGTGTAAAAATTATACAGGGAAAAAATTCCGATACAGGAAAGATGAGCAATTGAGATGATTGAAATTTAAAGAGATTTGCTAGTCATACGAGGTGTATTAAAAGGAGACAAGGCAGTGTGTAATTTTGCCTTAAACACTTACAAAACAATTTCACTTTTGCGCGAAACTATTTGTTGAATATTAAAATTTTAAGGCTATTTTCTGCGTGCACGAAGCTCGTATGCGATGTAACTAAAGCACTGATGTTTTTTTTTCACTTTTCTAGAATATATTGTTCTTTATTGAGAAAGTTTATATTTGGCAAGCTTGTAGATCCACAAGAAGAAATTAAAAGCATAAATTACTGCTGATAGCAATCCTATCGAAAACTGCTGTCCAATAGGCCTCTGCTCGTATTTGGATCTTACTTAGTCAGAAAAAGTTGCAGTACTCTAGGTAGTTTGGTTATTTTTCTAGAATTTACTCCTCTAAACTCTCCAGGAAAGTATTTGCATCTGAAAGACTGAAAGTCATTGACCTCTCTTTCATCTCTGAAGTATGATTTTAGTCGTCCCTTGCTTTATGCTCTCCGCTTTGAACGATGGTATTTTTTACCTGTTTTGTTCCACCGTGGTTTAATTTTTCGTCACTGTATGAGCGTTAGTGTTGTACTAGCAGAAAAAAAAGTATTGGCCGCTCCAATTTTTTTAAACGTTTGTAACTTTGAAACGGAGAGAGATACACCAGAAATGCACAAGATAAAATCGCTAGATCTTCCAAGAGCTAGAGCTTCCTTGTGCCTCGCTTCTCTATACCGCTTCGCTCAGCAGTCGCCAAGCCTGTTTCCGTTTTTTTTTCGCTAATAACCGCCGTCTTAAAGTAAGCATCATGAGGCTAGGCGACATCAGGCAAGGTTAGCCGCAGATTACTTGCCTTGTACTTCGCTCTCTTTGGCTTGGCGACGAAAGGTGGAACACATAGGCGCAAAAGATCCACCTTTAAAAACACATAAGTTTCAATCACCCTCTGGTTGACCGCAACCTAACTTTTGCCTGTTTCCGCACATTCCTTGTCCGCCATTTTCGTCCCCGGCGCCCACCTTTCGCCCGTTACCGTCGATTCAGCATCTCCTCAAGAAATATTGACGTAGTTCGTCAGCAGTATTCCTCTAAACCATCCGTTCTCATTGCAGTTTTCGTCCACTTTTCATTCCATTACATCTTGTCAACGGAAGGGGTTTTACTGAAAATTTTTCAGCCGGAAGAACAAAATCGATTAACAGTATTGGCTTCTGGTATGAAAGCTTGAGTTCTGTAAAATTATGACATTTTTGAAACTCCGATTCCGCGCTAATTAGCTGCCAATGGAATGGAGACGGAATTCTAGCGACCCTTTTGGAAAATCGGTCGAAAAACAACCCCATTCTTTCGGTTGTTTTCGACCTTCCGCGAGTATTTACTCTCAAATATCACTGCTTGAAAAAAATTGGGTTTCCAAGGAAAACTCCTCGTAGTCTTAACTTTGCCGATGAAGAGAGGCTCAGACCATATCAGTTCCTTTATCATCATTTTACACGAGTACCGGAGTTTCAAGGAATCGAGTTTTCACTTGATTTTACCCAAAAATTAGCGCACTGCGTTTGTTTATTGGAACTTTCCGCGGCACTGTGCTTAAGCGGAAGGCTCGTTAACCTTGAGTGATATTTACGCATAGCCTGCAGTGTAGACAGCCCGCATAGCATGAAATATTTACCCATGGATACGTTGACTGGGACTGGAAAGATTTTTCTACCTTGTAGATCGAGTCTTGATTTTCAATGGATGGGCGAATTTGGAATTGAAGTAAATTGGGTCACGTTGTCCATCTGTGGGTTAGACGAAGCTGTGGAGCTTTACTGACGGAGGAACAATCAGGAAACCATGGCCCTTATGGCATAGACCTAAAGGCACGGGGCTAAAACCATTATGAAACCATGAGGCTGAAACCGCGTGGGGCTGAAGTCAAGAGCAAAAGATGTAGCCCTGGAGTATCCCTAGAGAAGGTGATGGGCGGTGGAGGTTAATTTAATACATCAAATAACTGATACATGTTTCCATGCTCATGTATAATCCACACATGTTTCAATATCATCATATACGCACATATCCCCGTTCATATTCACATATCCAAACACATATCCGCACACAAATCCACTGCTATACCGCCACTTTCAGGTCCACCCATATTCACCCGAGTTCTCATGCCATGGACAAACTGCATGCTTCACGACTATCCTGAGGCAAAGAAGTTTCCCTTGCCACGGTGGTACACCTCACCCCACAGGGATCAGCATGTAATAACTAACCCCATGCACCTAGTCTATGTTCCCAGCTGCCTTGTTCCTAGCAGATTATGGGCCTCAGGGGGCGTATTAGTGCATGCGTTTGGAGTCCTATACAACGTTTCGTGTTGCAGTGGAGGTGGGCGAGTTGCCACATGGAGTGCCATTGTCGGCTTCGTGGTTATGATGACCCTCGACGTGGGATTGGGCTAAAATTGGCTCCAGTCTGTCTTCGGCCGCCTCACTGCGTCCGTCCGCCTCATCATCTCACCACAAGGTCCGCCATCTTGCCAACGTCAACGCTACGCGATTTTACATAGGAGAAATGGTTTAAATGTTTTTTTCAAGGCTGTGTTCCATACTCCAGTAAGTCTTCCTTGGGTTACCGATTTCCGCTGATTCTCCTGATCCAGATATCATACACATGGGGCAACGAGATCCGAAATGGACTCGCGGTCTTCGCAAACCCCGCGAGGGGTTGATTATTCGTAACCTCTCCACTTCTAAAACTACTTTTCGTAAAACTCGCATGATTTCATTGTATACCCATTCCAGTTTATTTACATGCATCGCCTAAGAAACGTGGCGTTTATTGATCCTATATACGTAGTTGTCTTGCCCTTGATTACTTTTTGTTGACAGCATTTTTTGTTCGTTTTTTTTTTGTTTTTTTCCGAGCGCAGTTTTACTGCCAGGTATTTTGCTATGCCTTTCTCACAAGTCATGAGCAGAGTTAATTGTGTCGCGATATTTGCGTGGAGGATGTTGGAAACTATTTGCTGCTGCGGACTTTGTCGCCTTACAACAAGTTCATCCTTTTTTTCGCAACTGTTCCTTTTTTTTGAGGACAAAGTTTATAAATTTTCATTTCTAAGCTAGTTGATTTGATTTTTTAATGGAAGATATGACTCCCAATGTGATATTTTTGGTAAGTATTTAGATTGTGAGATAGTACGGTACATCGATAGTATTTCAATAGATACAGTCCAGATCGCTTATAGTGAACACGACCACGCGCTCATACGACCAAAGTCCGTGTCCCCGCTGGAGTATTTACCCCGTATCTTAGTATCATGTATAACGACCACGATTTTGCTCGCAAATTATGTGGTCGTTATAAGCGGTCTGGACTGTTGGAAGAATTTTTACGACCGCACCCCATCGCTTATAGGCCTATATCCATAAGACATGTGATTGGCTGTGCTAAACAGTTGTAAGTGCACTTAATATGGTATTTCACCTCAGACTTGACGAGTTTAATACGGTTCCTTGTCGTTTTGTGATTGTTTTCCCTCTGCGCACAAATATCTCAGACTCATAGACAATGACGAGATATTATGGACATCAGTGGAACATTATTATGGCTAAGTCCGCTCAATCAGTCATTCCATTTTTTTATGTTTCGTTTTAATGGGTAACCTTTGTATTTGGCTGGAGAGCTTTTTTTTTCTTAAGGCGTCTTTTAGTTTATCGGACGAAAACCATCCCATGTTATTAAATAACAGTATTTCACGTTTGTTTTTAGCGCACAAATTGGTTCCTACTTAACAAAATAGGTTGATTTCTTTCAATTTTGATCATTGAATGCAGCCACAGCGACTTAATTTAAAGTATTGAAATAATTTCCAGGAAAGTTATTGTCTCTGGATACAGTTATTCCGAAAGGAAAGAAAATACACTAAGAATTACGAGAAATCTGATTTAAACAAACATAGCTTTGTACTTCTGAGGTTCGAAGATTTTCGAACCCAAGATGCGAAAGCATTAGTCTCGAAGAAGGTTTTGCGCTGACATATTTTGTCGGTTCAAAGGATTGTTCTCCGTGAACTCACTTTATTTAGTCGGACTTTATGGAAAGATTTCTTTTGAAGTAACTGCGTTTAGTGCAATGAGTACTTAAGCTTGAAGGTTCCTAGTTTGCGGTTTTGTTTGATGTAACCATATGTGTAGCATTATCATTTTATGTACTGTACTTTTGTTGGGGTGTCACCCCGGTTTGCGCCAAAACGGCGCCGGCACTTATGACACGTAATCTAGAAAACTTTGCATCAAAGTCACGATGTTTGATTTGTTATAACTGTGCGCAGTATTAAGATATTGGGAGACGTGTGTTACGAAAAGTGTGGAAATAAATGAGGATTTTCTGTTAATTGCTAAAATCTTTAACCTTAAAATGTTTCAACTACTAATGAATATATTTAGAATAGTTAGTTGTTTAGGATGGGTATAACACATTGTACGTTTGTTTACAAAACGTCGGAAAATTAAGAGGCGGCCAGAGAAAAGTTAGGGAAATGAGGGAAACGGAAAAAGACCGCGTGGAAGAAGTTCTAAGAAATTTTGGTTAAAATTCAAATACATGTCTTTTTGTGTGGAATATCAGGGAAATTTAACATTGAAATTCCAGATTGCCCACGCACTAGCGTATTAGTACAAAATTTACGTAGAATTTTGCTAAAATGCCCATTAAAAGAACGAAATGACGCCTATTTTGTACTAACATCCATCACAAGTCAGTAATAGGTATCTTATAATATCTCAAGAGCATTTCACCACTCCAACTTGCAAACTTCAGACAAATCAAGTTTGCTCAGGTATTTTATTAATTCCCAACTATTAGAAGGGAAAAAAATAAAAAAATAAAGTCCCAGAAGGATATTTTTTTATTTTTTTACTTTAGCCTTTACGTAGGAAGTCTAATCAATTAACTGAGACTTGGCACCAACTCGTAAAAGTTTAAAATATATTGTTATAGTATTGATTCCGCTACTAAACAATATATTTTGACACGTCAGATTCCAACATGCCGTGGGGTGTGGTGGAAGGACCTGCTGAAGCACTGCAGCAACGAAAAACCGGAGGTTTTTTCAAAGTGTTGTTATTTCGAAGAAAAAAAATTCGAAGTAAACTAACTCAAATATTTAATCATTGATGGACACTGCTAATGTTTTAAGCTTGAATGGCTGCGAAAGATGGAGACAGATTTTGAAAAGAGTTCGAAATTTCCTATTAGGATCGGTTTCCGCATTCTAATTTTCGGAGTCTACTAAACATTCATGGGTTGGACAAACTGCATACCATTGACGCTGTCGTCGAGCCGAACCCAGCGCCGCTTCGCGAACTGCCCAGTAAGTCATTTGGACAGTCCCCGGATTTATCCCCTTGTCCCTGTTTTGGTGTCATTAATGCCTGCCATGCAGTTACCCCGTCAAGTTTGGTATCAATGACTACATTTCTCCGCAGAGTAAATTTTGGATACTACTAACAGGTATTTGAGCTATTCCCAGGCATACCGTTAATTTCAAAGTGGGAATTTTTCACCTCTGCTATTTCACCTCGGTTCAATTCTCGCTTCCATGAAAATGGAAGTAAGGTTATGTTAAACTGGGTTTGGTCGTAGTTGTGCCTAATGCTCCGCTTTGCTCGGTGACGAAAGGTGGAACAAATAAATAAGGGTCGAAATTCACCGCTAAAAAAGATGTTTGCCTTTCAGCTTCGTTTTGCTGTTTCTGCTCCTGTCATGGACTGCATAAGATTTAGCCCATCAAAAATAAATGTCGTGTGATTTTCGGTGCCAAGAAAGTACTCTATATTCAATCACCGGTGCTCCTCAATTATAAACTTAATAGGTTATTTAAAGCATGCCCTTTTTCGCATCGCGTCATCGCGATGCGAAAAATGGCAGGATTTGTGCTGAGTGGCCCTTGATGACTTCTAATTTGTTGTTATTAGCGCTTTCAATCCTGTTTTTTCTTCTGCTATGCTTTTATTTTACCGAATGCTTAATGGCGCCTGGGAAAGCCATGTACCGTGTAGCTAGGTTTTTGAAAATTATTTTTTTATTGTAATGTGCGTTTTTGGCTTCTTTTTCTTTCACCCTGCGGAAATGTTCTGTAGTTGCCGTTGTTGAATCCCGTTTTCAACTTTAAGAAGCATAACTGTGATGCTGGATAAATACAAATGAAGGGGGCAAAATTTAAGTAAGGAAAGTTGTAATTTGTGACACTTATATCTAGGATTGGTATTTTTGCCTATTGGGCGAGCATAACCCATTTTAACACCTAAGCCTGTTCACCTATGAAATAAAATTTTAAAAAAGAATTAAAAAGCACTATTTTTTTTTGATTTGTTATGTACTGACTGATAACTCGCGTTAGCCTCACTTTCAAAAGACAAGTCTTATTTGAGTTTCCGTTTACTCGTTTTGGGAATGGATGTATAACGGTTTTCACATGTGCTGGTAAAATTTCGACGTATATCCTTATTACCGTATCCTCTCGTTTGTTGCGGCTGTCTTTCAGCCAACGCCAACCAATATACGACGTAACCCCGTTTGAACGTGATACCCAAAGGTATTCTATGAATGCCATCGTTTGCAAATATTTATCGTTGGACGTAAATCTCTGCCAAACTGGAGAAAAAGTCCTCAAATCGGGTTAATATTCAGATTTAACCAATCATCCAATCCGTTTCCTTTGATGCAGTTCACAGCAAGATACTTTCTGGAAATTCCGCGAAATTGGAACTTCTTCGTTAAAGTGGCACTAATCACAAGGAAAGGGCTTGTAAAGTATCTGAAAGCATCCTTCATGCTTTTTATAAACTAGCATCCCATATGTCATGTAATTAGAGGATGTTTATGCGGTAATTTTTAAAAACTGACTTAGATATCCACGTGCCGCATCATTTCGACGGAGTTATTATTTACAAGAGTAGCCCATCTTTTATTGGTCCCGGCGGACGTTTTTGAGTCAGTGAACCGCCGAGTAGAGTACAGTTGAGTGCAAAAGTCCTTGACTACTTCGTATGGTAAATCCCATCGAAAGAGGTCAAGGATTTTTGCACCCGAATGTACGTGCCTATGATGAGTACAGTCACATCAAGAAGCAGCGCTCGCATCAGATTTACTCAAACCCATTACTTGGGAGCGCCCTCGCTTTTAAAGGTTGAGTTTTGTGCATATGTGATCCACCTTGGTTGTCCTTCTTTTGAATTTCGATTATTGACGACTTATAATGACGTAGGTTAGGTTTGCTAATGCAAAGTGCTTTGTGCCTCGGGCCGCTACCGCTCCGCGCTCGGCAGAAACTGCCGCCCGCCGAAGAGTATAATGGCATCTGTCTTACGTAGCGTGAGGCTAGGGCTCACCATAAAAACAAAACACCTGCTTTAGGAAGTTCTTTTTCCTGATTTGGGTGAGAAATTAAACCGGGGATCGTGCGAATATTAGTAATTTTTCAAGTTAAAACTATGTTCAGCCACAGTAATGGAAAGCTCTTGCTGCGACCTTTTGAATGGTATGGCTGAATATAGGCCTATATTGAAAATTAATACGTACTGCCGCCGTTTTATTTTCACACCCAAAACAGGTAAGAACTCCCTAAAACGGGTGCTACGTTTGTAAATAGCTGTAGTCTCGTGATCTTTGCGACCGCTAGATTAGGTTAACCTTTGGTTATTGTAGTTTGGTTAGGCGATGTGCCTTGGGCCGCGCTCTGCTCCACTTTGAAACGAAAGGCGACATGCATAACAAGGTGGAAAAGTTTGTCTCGTAATTTAGTGCGTGAAATAGCAAATAACTAATCGATCCACGCTCGGATCCACGTGCCGATGTTCCGTGGCACTGATTTGATTAGCAAGCGTGTCCTCTTTTAGGGCAACTATACTCTTCGGTGCGCCTTTACCTGGATAGCTAGCCTAACCTAACACCGCAACTCTCTGTAAGATTCAATACATTCGACCGTTTTTCTCATTTTTGAGCTGTCGATAGTTTCTTGTGTACCTGCACCTATAGATAGCTTATCTAACCTAGTTGAATCTCAGGTAAACTCGGTAAACTCAAACCTGAGTATATGATGTATGAAATTCCTCCGGCTTATCCTCCACCTAGCTAGCGTTTGTTTAGGGAACTTTTCTAACCCAATAGCTGGCTCACATTATTGAAGTACCCCGTTTTCAGGTATTCCCATACAGTACCAGTTTTGGGTAAAAGAAAATAGGGAAGGAACGAAGTTTGTTCATTTTTTACGATAATCCTTTCAGGACAGTGAAAGCGGAACACCTGTTTTAGGCGTGAAAATAAAACGGGGTAGTACGTGTTTTTATATTATTTTTAAAAAAACGAAAGTTCAGCCGCATCAATTGAATGCTCTCGCTGAGACCATTTAATTGATGTGGCTGAACATAGGCCTGTCTTGAAAAATACATGTAACTAAAATACGCACATCTCCCTTATTTTTCAAGATAGACTTATGTTCAGCCACATCAATGGAAAGATCTAGCTGAGACCTTTTGAATACTACGGCTCAACATATGTCTACCTTGAAAAATAGTCATGGTCTGTACTATCCCGTTTTATTTCCACGCCCCAATGAGGAATGATTTATTAAAACAGATGTTGCGTTTTTAGAGAGAACAACCAAAGTATATATGGATTAACGGTCTCGCGGAGAGCTCTCCATTGATATCGGGATGAGAAATATCGGGGACCATTAAAAGACAATAATAGGTGATAAGCGGCAAGATACAGGCATCTCACACCTTAATAGGAATAAGCTACTCCCATCTTAAGGGGGATCATACAGCTTACAGCGATTTTAAAAGCCTAATTAAAAAATAAAATATTTTGAGAGTAAATCGCCAAATGTTGATTCATTAACGAAAAGGGTCTCATTAAGCACTAACCTGAGCAGCATTTTCTGCCATATAAATCCAAAT
>Ga0058701_10005678_pt1 | contig 10410 bp, 4 predicted proteins | sample AgamicOrMae_FD_97039 | JGI IMG/M metagenome (GOLD analysis project Ga0058701, IMG submission 97039) | Agave microbial communities from Guanajuato, Mexico - Or.Ma.e | ecosystem: Host-associated > Plants > Phyllosphere > Phylloplane/Leaf | place: Guanajuato, Mexico | collected 2012-06-04 | reverse complement strand
TAAAGAAACAAAATAAACTAAGAAACAAAAGTAGGTACATTAAATAAATTCTCTGCAACAGAAGAAAATTGCTGTGGCCAACAAAACACAGTTGTAGCGATAAACGCTTTGTTGCTGTAACAAAATAATTTTTCGTCACATTTACAACCACTTTTAAGAGGATAACAAAATCTTTTTTTTTCCATTTGTAGCAAATCTATTTTCCTCAATACTATCAGCATCGAACACGCTTTTGTTTTTTGTTGTTTCCGTTTCCGGTCATTGAATTATAAATGTCCTTATTTTCCAGTGTATAAGGCAGAAAGTTGGGCTTTTTAAGATCCCAAGCAGCTCACCGTATTCTACGGTGTAATCCAGCTAACCTGCTTATGAACCAAAGCTTCTATGATCCGCAACAAACGCACGCCCTCGCCTTTGGCATCACAAGATTACGCAAAGCGACTCTTCCGCGAATTCACTGTTTGTTTACGAATGCAATTACGGAATAGTGACTTGCGCAACACAGTCCACAAAAGTGCGGCTTGAAATTCGCTGCCTTACTTGGCAGGGTCTTCTCATATATGCGGTGTGCTTATTGGTGTCAAAGACAAACAATGGAGAGGTTTTGAACTCAATTGCTGCTACGGTGTTTCTCTGTTTACCTCGAGTACTACTAGGGAAAAAAAGAGCTGAGATGCGTGCTGCCTACTTTACCTTGAGTAGTTAACCTTCTTCCCAGCCGTGTTGGGATTTTTTTAAAGTGATGATCCACAGAACTAAAATACTCACGTTCTATGAAAATTTGGATTGCTGATGGGTGGTTGACCACACTCATGTCTGTCCTACAGTAAAGATGCCGTTGTAAACGGCGTGATCAAGAACGTAAAATCAAAAATATAAACTGAATCTAAATAAATTTTTATAATATCAAAATACATTTTTAATAAAAATTTTAATTTAAAACTATGTTCTGATCAGACTGTCTCATATTTCGTCACATTCTGAAGCTTGCATTTCATGGGACCAAAGCCTGCGTGGCAGCAATGTCGCTTTTGGGGTTCATTTGATCGACCAGCTTTATATATTATCCTAGCTTGAGTAAGCCTAACAAGATAATAATCGCACGTCCAGATGTCTGGGTGACGTTCCTGCTTTAAGTCTAGATTTCTGACAGGTAAAGAAAAATTTCGGGTTCTCTTCAGAGTTATCTCTCAAATACAAAAAAAAATCGATCCGGAATTTTCCTTTGTTAATTAAAACACGAAGCAGGAAGCCATCTTTTGCCTGCATTAAAACTTAAGGCTATGATTTTCTTTCAGTGGCGCTGGATCATTGTAGTTACTAATCATCCGCAAGGTTCGTCGGGTGAAAACGTGCTGAATCGAATGGCAATCTAGGGGAATGGTGTTTGATCACCATTTTCCCTGTCCAACATTTAATCCGAAGTATTCTTTTTTCGTAATTACTTCGTGTATCCGGCTGCAAATCGTTCCGACCTCGTCGCACCGTCCGTTGTTCAACCCAAAAGAGTCGGTATTTACTGTAAACACATCACTCAGCTGTAATTGAATGGGCGCCAAAGCAAACAAACGTCCTCAGGTCCCGGTCAGAGACTCATATAAAGGCACTCCAGTCCGTCAACAAGTCCATAGCTTTGTGCTCCGAGCCCTGCAGGACCCCGTCGAACAGCACCCAGTCCTGTAGGATGGGTTTGGCATCTGCCCGACTAGCCCCTGTCCCTGAGATGCCTCGAGACCCTTAGAGCACTGCTTTCGCCTAAACAACAGTCTCGACATCGTGGTCTGAAAATATACTGATAAGTTGGTTAATTTGTGCGCGTGTGGGCAGACATATTAAAACCGCATAATGCATACTGATCAGTATCTACGGAAGGCTTATATTGTTGATTTATTTTTTTGTCTGAAGCAATGCCGTAAAAAGCCTCTGCTTGGATGTTTAGCCACGTTTCGTGAAAATACTTTTAAAATATCTCTTTTTGATTAAGATTCATTCATTCATCCTCTACGAAACTCCTACGGGGTTGTTCATCACTGAGTACGTTGTTCTCGGATTAGGAGAGTCGACGTGAGCAAAACCGTCTATTCATCGAGTCTAGGGTAAGAGCGTAAACTGAGAGAGGAAGGGGATCCAAGTGGCCTTATTTTTCGTGATGTCATTAACAGACGGCCCCTTTAAGGAAAAGTCCAAAATTAAGGGAACAAAGATAAAGATCAGTTATTTAGATTTTTGAAATTGGATATGTCCAATTGAAAAACTTTTTTTCCTTAATTTTTCCTTAAAAAAGAAAGGACACCTCTAACGTCTCTAACCTTGGTCGAGTGATCAGAATCGCTTCAAATTTCCGTGACATGCCCTCTTTAGAACACGCAAAATCAATTTTTTACAAGAAACCCCACTGTCACCGAACTCAAATTTGAAATAAACAAGATTTTCCTTTTTTTTAATGTGATTTTTCAAACGCTATGTTTGGGTGATTAGAATTTTCTTAAAAACAAAACCTAAGCTTTCTTTTTAGGCGTAAAACAGGAGAAGCAAGGGCCAAAGCAAAAACATACTCGTTCTTTACCAAAGAAACCGGATGACCGATGAAACAGTCAGTGTGAGAAATAATGTCTAATATACTAGCATGCTCATTGTTAAAGCTGTAATACTGTAAGTACTTTAATTTGTAGTGAAGCAAAGTTGAATCAGTCAAACCGTGAATCATACAACCGGAACGAACCGTGAATCATACAAGTCGACCCATATCCGGCAGTCTACGGAAAATCTTTCGTTTTATTCACGTGAAACGAGCTGCGAAGATCAGGTGTGCTTCGACCGGATAACTTTTAAAACCTTCCCTTGGCAGGCAGAGAGCATCTCGAACGGGGCCCGCCGATTCGCCGATGTCTTTTTCGCCGACGTTCTAAACGAAGAAAGTTCGTACTTTTTTTTACAAAAGTTTCACGAAATTGCTGAGACGGTCCCCGATTAGGTTAGGTTTGGTTGACCTTATTGGTTACCGTCACAGCAATTTCGTAAAACTTTTGTTAAAAAAAGTACTAACTCTTGTTCTTTTAGTACGAACTCTTCTTCGTTCAGTATGTCGGCGAAAAAGACATCGGCGAATGGAAGCTGCCCCATCTCGAGGACCAATCTAGTACTTTCATTTCCTGAAACTCTCACCGGGATTTTCCTTGGTCGAAACGTGTTCAGGTATCAGTTACTCGACCCTCGCTATAGAGAGGGTCATGTAGAGAGCCTACAGGGTCATGTACCTCACAAGATACGAGCCAGCTTTGAACCAAAAATAAGAAAAGAAAGACGACTTGAACTGACGACCTTATTTTCTGTGTTGCAGGTACGTTCAAGATTTTCGAGACCAGATAGTTTATCTCTGCTCCGAAGAAAATGATCCGAACGCACGGTATGGTGACTGTGATACACTTTCATTGTGAGAACTTGCATATTCCAATCTTTTTGCTCTTCTTCCGTTCAGACCTAGAGCCGATGATTTCTCGTCACTTTTAACTGGACAGCGTCTGACTTGTCGAACGAGGCAATAGTGAAGCTATCGGGCACTTAGCGTATGCGGTTGTGTTTGCTCGAAAGTGTAGTTTGGATTCACGTACGATTTGTGGTAGTAAGATTGCATCAAAAAAATTCGTCAACCTTTAGTCGAAAGTAATCTAACCCAACGAGCGTGATTTAGGTCGTGATTCATTCTGATGTAATGTCAGGTTGGTATAGGGAAGAGCTCAAGAGGCAGAATCTTAAAACTATTAAGATGACTTGTGAGAGTGTACTGCCTCAGATTGAGCTCGTGCCCAGTTTATCAGGTGCGCGTTCCTACCTGGAGGATATTTTCAACCAACCGACCAGAGAATCCATTTTCCACAACTCAAAGACCCAGTTTAATAGTTGAATCCACGTCCAATCAGAATCTAACCACTTAGTCCAAGTTAGGAGAGGCTATATTTCCTCTCAAACACTGAACTTACAATTAGTCTGGTAAGTAACAGCATCTCTGGAACATAACAAAGATTCAATGACGTCAAATAGGGCAGCGATTTTAAATGAAAGAGTCTCGATAGTACGAAACTGCCTTCCACAGTTTCCTACTGAATTTAAAACTTGCGCGCGGGCCTAAAGGAGCTGTTGTTATACAGCAACACTAATATTAGTTTTCTTGCATATCGGATCACAGCAAGATGTTTTGGGCTTTACCTTGGCCATGCCAGTGGTATCGCTTCAATCATGGTTTTATTTTTTGCTGTTCACTAAATTCGAGAAGAAAAGAATGCATTGAAACATGAACTCTAAAATTTTCATTTAATACTGCTAAGGTAGTCAAACATATTTTAGCCTAAATTAATTAAAACCTAACTACCCTAAGTCTACCGACCATAAATAATCTCTTCTACCTTCATATTAAAGAAAGCTCTTTCAATCGCTGGAATAAGATGTTATCCAATCACAACGCGCAAGGTATTGAATTTTGAACTCCGTGGTGTACGGAAAAAACTCAACCTCTTCTTATCTTATTAGGTTTACGAAGAAGCAAGAGGCCCTCTCAGGGCATTCACGAGCATTTTTCTTGGCTAATGAAAAGACCCAATTCATCATGTCTTTATATCCCACCTTGAGTCTTCTTGAAACACAAAACGAACAGAGAGCATTTGCCTTGAGGAGTTAAATTTATTTCTGGGGAAAGAAAAATTCATATTAGGATGACCTTGAAAAGTTCGTGGCGCTGCTCGGCCACCAACTTTTCTAAAATCGCTTTTAATTGTATTTTGAGGATACAGCACTTTAGGAGGAAGTTTGGCGGTGGGAGTTTCTGTTGGAGGGTTGCTCAGCAAAACGGCGCCAAGAAACAAACCGCCGCATCAGCACTATTCACCCTAAGAGCGGCCCTCATTCTGTTAATCAAGGTACCCTATACCCCAGTACAGGTACCGGTTCTCCATGGCGTAGCGATCAACACGTACCATGAACACTTCGAACGGTAGCTTGGGCAAAGAGCATCTTAGTAAGGTTCTTCACGTAAAACGGTTGCTGGCAGTACTATGATGATTATCAAGGAATCTTTGCAGTCCAGTGAATCTAGGTGAACGTTTTTCAAGTTTAAAGGATCCTTTGGTTAAGTAAATGCTAACTTTTTATCCTAATCGAAAACGTTCTTTATCCTACCAGAGTGCGGTTCAGCAAAAAGATAACATTAGAATATACAAAGTTTGACCTGAACTGGAAGTAAACGCGCACTAATACAAAGGCATATCCTTCAGTATCACCAGCAGGAATAGACTTTAGAGAAATATTTTTTGTTACGGTACCCGCTCATAACCTTCGAGTACAGAGATTGCAGACAAGCTATTTACACCGTATTTCTCCAAGTATGGTGGAGGGAGGAGCAAGAGTGAGAAGTATTTCTGTCGACGAAAAAGTCTCGGTTCTCTACTATAAGCCTACGTCACATCTGGCTCCTGGTCTCGGTTTTATCCAGGTTTTTACCTTAGAAATGTTATTTCCATCGTCATTCAACGGTGATTCTGTGATGAAAACATTTTTTTTTCTTGGCCCATAGCTTTTACAGTTGAAGTAGTCATCACTCTTCACTGTGTACTACTTTGAGATGTACTGGCGTATTTGTTCTAAACGACTTAGGTTCTTAGTTGCGATAAAGGTACATTAGTGAGCGGGCAAATATATGCCAACTGTAACGCGTTCTTAGGCTGGAGAACTAATGGGAAGTAATTAACGCATAGTTGTAACTCTGGTTGGCATTTTTCGAAGCTGCTCTGACTCCCGTTCCTAATTGTTAGTGATTAAAGGAAAGTAGGAGTCGAAAATCCTAAAGACGAGTTTTGCAGACCTGTTTTCAGTACCTGCCTCATTTCCATGGTTGGTGTAAATTACTGCTAAGTGAGTCACGGGTCGCAGAAACGTCGGAGAAAGTCGTCTATTATAATGCCCCATTTAGATTCAACGGTGCTTTATTTTTCCTTTTAGAAACCGTTTACCTGAATATGACATCTTGGAGGTGGAATGGAAAGGTCCAAGACGCTTTTTGGAAATTTGAAGTTTTGTTTTACTTCATTGTGCGTTCAGGTTTGTGTATATGACACCTTTTCAGGTGAATCGTACCTTCATAGGTTTCTCTTTAATGTGAAATGTTCTTTGTCACCGTTCACCATGCGTCGTCATGATTACCCGCATTTGATTGTAGTAAAGAGCCCTGTCCAGAATTTACTGGTGCGGAAATGTTTTGTAAACGCTATACCTAAACAGTTTTTTTACTGTACTTTATTATCATTCTGTGTTTCAAAATGCTTTATCCTTTAATTTTGTGCTATTTGCTGTAAAAAGTTAAAAGCGTGGAAACTTATTTTGGCTTGACATTTACTAGCCTCAAAACAAGTTGTACCTACAAAGGAAACTAATAGTCATGCGTTCACTTCGAAAATGTCAGTAATTACAGTAAGAAAGTTTCGTACATTAGTTTTAAGGGTGAAATGTCAAGGTAATGGCTTAAAAACACGATAAAGTTTTACGAACAAACCAAACCTACGTCGTTTGTGTAAATTGAAGTTTTTGTCCCGGACATTCCCAAATTAAGAATTAATGAAAAGTCTCCCTTAATCAACTCGAATGTGTAAAAAATGGCATTTCATAAATGGGAAAACAAGCTAAATCTATTTTATTTACACCGACCGAATTCATCACCCAGTTTTGTCAGCTGTAAAATATTGTGAAAAAAATTCGGTACATAGTGATAAAAATTGGTTAGAACTATTTTCAAGTATCGAAAATACCTATTGTTTTCAGAGGCATGGTAACATACTAGTGATGTATAGACTAATAGTCATATTATTGTTCGCAACGTTGTATTAGAACGTGCACTGCCTTCATGAAGTGAAGAGTGCCTTATCAGTAATTATTGAAAAAATTGAGTTTTGTCCCAGACGTTTCATTCCGGACATACCCTTTCTCTTTGGCCTGAACTCAGATCTAATTAAAATTTGAGTAAAAATCGTCGTTGTGATATTTTAAGCGCCCTTTTTTTGTTATTGTGGTGTTGCTTTTACGACAATAAGAGAGGAATAAGGGAACATTAAATGCAAGAAGCTAGATTACTGGCTAGATTACTGATAACGTTTTAGGGTTAGGGAAGTAGCCGAACTCAAATGTGTCGACGGCTCAATATGAATTTGTTTCGTGTGATAGGCCATGGCCTAGCTTCTCGAAACTAGAACTTTTTATGTCGGTAGGTGTGTGCCAATATTGAACATGTTCATTTCTGTCGTGTGGCTAAACCTCGCCGCCAAGTGTGAAGTTTTTCGAGGATAGAAGAAATATTAGGAGAGAGTTGTTAGAGTGGTTAATGAGGGGTCAATCCGGATTCCGATGCCTGTAACGCACCTGATTTCCCGCTCTCCTTCACCCCTCCGTCTCTTCCCCTCTCTCTCCTCCTCTCTTTTCCTTCGCTCTTTATCCTATCTTATCTCCTACCCTTCCCCCACTCCTCCCCTGCCACCTACGATTCCTCCCCTCTCCTTCTTCCTCCCTTCCCCCTCTTATGTCCTTCCAATTACCATTCGTTCCCCTCTCTCTTCTTCTCCCCACCCCAGTCCTGTCCTTCCCCCGTTCATTCCCTCCACTCTCCTTCCTCCTCTCCTTCTCGCCGCCATTCCTTTCCCTCGCTCCTCTTTTCCCCTTCGCCCTCTCCCTCCCCCACTTCCTCGAATCTTCAGCGAAGCGAGCCGATGTCTGTTGGCGTCGGTTGTGTCCGTAATGTCCGTAATCCATCCCCGTTGGCTTCAAGTCTTTTCCAAAGAACAAATAAGCGAGGCTCCATAGGTCACAGCCGCATTTTTGCCCTGATGTTTACCGTCGTTTCTTTCTTTTTTATTATTTCTAAACCGCTTGTTTTTCGCTGTAATTGAAATAGCTGTGGTTTTACCCTCGGAAGGAGGGTTTGCTCGAAAAGTTTTCCTTACATTTCCATAAATAATAAAATTCCTCGTAAAATGAGTGGATTATGCTGGCACTGTAGAAAATCCTTTCTACGCGGCAGGTTTAAAAAAATCGCGTTAATAAGAGGAGATTAACTATGATCTCTAAATCGTGTGAGAACCGTCTTACGGGTTATGACCATTCGCGATGGGGTTTCTTCTTTTGAGTGCACTGGTTTCTTTTATAAACACTTAAAAGTTAGATTTTTTGGACGTTAGATATTTTTTTTTCAATCACAAAAAGGGTATTTTACGAGTTCTCCAACTTTTAAACCGGCTGATCTGATACACCATAAAACCATCTGATACACCCAGTAAATTTTGCATGTTGCATTTTCTACCAGCAAGGTTTCATCTGGTTTCGTTGCCAACACGTGTGGCGTGGAGTCTGGCACACGACAGTGAGGCTCACCTAACCAAAATACGAAAATGGCGCACTTAAAATAGGTCTTCATGCTAAACATGGCTCGAGAAAATGTAAACTGGAGCCACGTAGACGTGCTTTTTGAAATAAAACACTCATATCAACATTGCCAGTTTTCGGGCACTTAAGTATTCGTATTTATATACATGCCGAGATATTATGAATATCAAACAATCTTGTTTGGATTAAGTTTATTCAGGTTAAGTGTTAAGACGTTTTGGTGCCTCGCACCTCTGACACTCCGCATGGATGTGCGTTGTACCTCAGTTCGCTACGACGTCGTTTCAATGTCACCTCGTCTGATGCTGCTAAACTAATCGGCAGCAATTAGGACCAAGCCTAAAAGTAATAGTGGCATCAGACCCGATGATATGATCAGTTTGGATTCATTCAGGTTAAGGTAGGTTTAGTTACGTATCTTCATTCTGCTTTCTGATAAAAGGTGGAACTGCATGGGATAAAATTTAACCTCCAAATTTAAGGACTAACCCAATATTTCATATTTACACGTGAACCACAACATCTTGATACAGATGTTGTGATGGGTTCCTTTATGTCCCATCAGTACTATGTAGTATAGAGATGTGCGCAGAATTTGCAATTCGAATCGAATCAGTCCTGATTCGACTCGATTCGTATTCCAACCAAGGAGGTTTAAATTCGAAATCTTTGACGGGTCGAATCGTGTTCAGTTCAATTCTTAATTGTAATACCTACGCAGGTTTTCATGTGACTCGGACTTTGATTTCTCATCTTAATCAGAAAGATTAGGTGATTAGAATATCTATAATTGTCTAATACTTTTTCCATTGAATCAATAACGCAGTAGGAAACATTCTAACGGAACCAGCGCATCTTATATTTATGTACTGCACGTTTGAACCGGTTTTCTTTTGCTACTGCATTGTAGGTATATCTGTCGGAAGTCAAAGGGATAGGGCATGAAACAAAGAACTTCAATGAAGATTTGAAACCAACATCGGGAACGCAACATGCAAGCTTTTGTTGTTAACATCTTACAAACGTCCTCCTTACTGCTCATCGATTTTGCTGCTAGTCAGACGTCAGACGTTGTTAAGGTGGCCCCGGCGTGGTAGGCTATCAAATCAGGAAATTTTCAGAAAAAGTTCAAAATAAGTGTAGCCTGTTTCTTGACTGGCATAGTTGGGGAAAGTTAATTAACTCTATTGGGAGGAAGTAAACAAGTCGCATGGACTAGAGAATTACGATTTATTTTAGCGTCTGATTTTGAGATGAAATGAGAAAAAAAATATTTTGCATATGCTTGAATAAAAGGAAGTCATTTTGTGGAGTTTACTAAGAATGCAATACGTTTATTTGTTTTAAAACACTAGACTTGGTAACAATAGAATTGCGATGATGAATGAGTAAAACCAGGAACTAAAAATAGTCATCCTTTTTTTTAAAAAAAAAAAGATCAACTTAAGATCAAAGTTTGTAACGCGCGGAGCTGATGAGAAACCTAGTTGCTTACGGACCCAGTAAGAAAGTTGGTTACTCAAAGAATGATTCAAAACTTGAACATCCTCGTTCGTATATTTTCTAGAAGTTGAGTTCAAAGTAAAGTCTATTCTTTTTATCAAAATGCGGTGCAATTATCTTGCGAGATATCACCGCCACTTTACACGGATAACTAACTTTTTACGGATTGAAGGTATGAAATTGCGAACGAGCAAAGTCAAGGCTATCGAGTACTCCGTTATGTTAACGACTTTCTTATCGAGTCTGTGAGTTACCAGGCTCTTTCACGGCTCTGCCAGTAACCAACATTGCTTTAGAGGTGATCAAAATAAAACTTGATTGCTTATATAAAAAGTTATGAAGATTAACTGCAATGCTTGATTGCCAAAGATCAGTGAAATCCCACTGGAAATCAATGGACTTTCACTGAAAACCAGAAAATATCTCCTTAAAACGAACAATATTTCACTGGTTTTCAGTGAAAAAAATGACTGAGTTTCCTGTGAGATG
>Ga0058701_10005677_pt1 | contig 10411 bp, 5 predicted proteins | sample AgamicOrMae_FD_97039 | JGI IMG/M metagenome (GOLD analysis project Ga0058701, IMG submission 97039) | Agave microbial communities from Guanajuato, Mexico - Or.Ma.e | ecosystem: Host-associated > Plants > Phyllosphere > Phylloplane/Leaf | place: Guanajuato, Mexico | collected 2012-06-04 | reverse complement strand
CTTTAGCGATTCGAATATCTTCGAGAAATATCCTTGAGATGTACGATGGACGTCTGCGGAAGTAACTTAAAATATCTGGAACGCAAATATTGTTCGTGATATTCCTATAGACCAAATAAGTGATGACGTCACCTCCCCCTTTCCACTTCCCCCGGGAGCGCCGTATTCAAACGTGGTTCCCTCCCGATTTCGTCGTAAAACAGACCATGAGAGGTATACAGTAACTGTATTCCTCTCATGAACAGACTCAACGGGTATTGATGGTTGGGAGGCTAAAGTCGAAGGCTGGGCAACATGTGGTGAGCTACGGTTGGTGGGTGCTTGCGCACAAGACTCACTAGTGTGCAGGTTGGGAACCTCTCGGTTCCCCCATTGAGCGGGTGGACGGCGGGATGGATAGGGGCGTTTGGGGTACCGATGGCGCCATTAAACTTGTAGACGCGTAGACTGGAGGCGTAGGGCGGCAAGGGCTTCGGAATCTAACCGTTGAAGCATGGTGTCCATGATGGCGTGCTATTCGGTCGTGATCGTTCTTAAAACGAAGATTTTGAGAGTTGTCATCAAGATCAGGGTTTTGGTTGGTTTGGACGATACTTGACCTAGTTACGGCTGGTGCGGTGGTGGTGCAGTGGTTGTGGCGGCAGTGGGAGTTACCGTTGGGGCATGTTACCATGTTCCCAACATGGCCCATGTTGGGAACATGGGCCATGTTTGGGTTATTTTCGAGGTTCGTTGTGGTGGGTTTTGGGAACAGGCGGGGTAGTGGTGGATTGAACACGATACCGCGTCGCCCTCGTCGAGGTCCTACGGGCATCTTTTACAAGAAAAATACGATGAATTTCGATTCTATTGGCGCGTCGCCCTCGTCGAGGTCCTACGGGCATCTTTTACAAGAAAAATACGATGAATTTCGATTCTATTGGCGCGTCGCGCTCGCTTACTGTAATACTGTTTGTTGACGTCTTTCCGGATCGCTGTTGAAACTCCTTTCCACACCCGTAAGGGAAGCCACTTCTGATCACCAAATGTAGGGTTCTTGAACTACTGGAAAGGAGAAATCTGGATGTTCGCTGGGAATAATTCTTTACTTCAGTTACCCTGACTAAGCTCCTGACTGCTAAAGACAACAAGTCGTTGGTATGGTGATCTCGCGATTGTCGTAGAGCGCGCGAACCGAACTCTCAATTCTAGCCCACTTGATGAGGGCTTTTTACAATATTTCTATACGGTTTCTAACCTCCACACTTGGTTAGGTTAGGTAAGGTTATTATTGCGGCTAAGACCTTTGGCGTTTGCGACTTTTCTCGTTTGGCGGACGGATTGACGCTTGCGGCGTTGGCGCTTGCGGTTTTTGGCGCTTATGACAGCTACCCGAAAATTCCTTCCTATTTTGCACGGTACAGAAAGTGGGCAGTTATGTCAAATCAAAAGATCTGCTCTTGGGAGGGATTCGGAATAAATGCTCAAAACTATCATATTTTTGAGGGGTGTGCAACTATGATGAGTAACGGTCCACAAAATGTCTGTTCTCGATTTTTAACCGTATTAGTTTCGCGCTGCTCCAGTTGGGGGTGTTAGCCGTCGAGAAATACCGTTGCGCTCCATTACCCTAGGTCATTCATGCAAGCATTTTTCTCTGCTCGCATAAAAGTCTAAAAACAGTTGGCTTGATCTTCGAGGTAAGTTGCGCCACGTGTGGTGCAGTGTGTGTTGCCTACTTCAAGGGGGAGAATACATCGGGGAACTCCGCAGTATGAACTCTGCCGTACCACATAGTTTTAGCTAATTTACTTTCAGGTTTTAAAAGTGCGGAGGTCGGAAAAGTACCTTTACAGGCAGTACTTTGCTACCCGTGCCTTTACCGACTGGTAGTCTGGACTAAAGGGCAAACGTGAAAGATTCCAAAACTAGAGGAGAGAACAGACAACCCCATTAACTCAGTGGATCCTATGAATGATTCGGAGGGGCATAAGCAGGTGATGTGTTTCACTTGACCCTTAACCTATATCTGCGATAGTTGACGTGCTTTTGTTTCCATCATTGAATGAAAGCAGCTGACTAACGCTGTTTTGAAGTTTTGACAAATGGAATTCCGTTGCATAGCTGCTTCCTGCGGTGAGAACACTTTGCTTATTTAAAGGTTGTGCCCTCTACCTCTGATTTTATACCCCGATTCAACCGTTTATTCTTTAATAAGGATGACATATGTATAACCGCGTAGGTTAGGTTAGGGTGGAGTCTGTTCCGTACTATAAGCCTGATTTCGCTAATGCTCTTACCATGCCTGATGCCGCTTATAGCAGCGGCTACGGCAACCCGGAAGTATAAGCGTTATCAAACTTGGCAATCGACGATCGGGCGACAAAGAATCATAACCTAACCATACGACGGTGGCAATAACCTGACCATTTTTAGATTGTCCGGAAAGCTTGAACACACGATGAGTTCACTAATGAATTTGACTAAGAGAAGGGCTCGCAGAAAAAGTATGGAAATGTCAAAGTTACGACCGAACTCAGCTTTAATATTTCAGGTCAACTGTAGTCATGTTAGGAGAGTTTGTTGTTTAGGATTTTAGCGCGACAGAGTTGGTATTCTGTTACTTTGGCGGGGTTTCGGTTCGGTCACAAACAATTAAAAGCAACTAGCGCTGGGGACAGAGGTGATGGTGCCCGTCAGCTCTGCCGCCGATGCATAAACATGAAAAAGCTGGAGTGACCACGATGCAACCGGTACTGAGCTTGCCATTCCTCTTAGGTTTAACACCGGAAACCAGAGTGCTTTAACGCGCTTTGGGAATATTTCCGGTGGCTTAAAATATCCCTTTTTCAAAATACTACAATAACAATTAATGAGTTTTTAATAAAAAAAAAATACTTTGCGTTTTGATGTAATGAATTCAAACAATAAGTCCTGCAAGCACAGGTCAAAACTTTCTCTAATCGTAGGTTTGAAATGCCTGACGCGATGCAATCCCTTTCACATCGCCCACGTGGAAACACGGCCTTTAAGACGCCGCAGGATCCGATCCCTTTCGCGTTATAGTGAAAATCGCAATAGAGATAAAGCAAGGAGTCGATAGTAAAGTATTACAATTCACGCTTGCCTATGCGCCTAGGGCAAAACAAGGGCGGCAAAAGGGTTGCTTGTCGACACTCCTCGTTTCCTTTTTCTTGGCGATACTCATCTGGCTCAGTTTTCTTGTCGATACTCTTAGCCCAGTTTTCTTGTCCTGGATACTCCTGGATTTCTTGTCGATACTCCTGGCTCAGTTTTCTTGTCGATACTCTTAGCCCAGTTTTCTTGTCCTGGATACTCCTGGATTTCTTGTCGATACTCCTGGCTCAGTTTTCTTGTCGATACTCTAAATGCGTTACTTGCCGATGCTCCTGACCCAGTTTTCTTGCCGATAATCCCTAGTTATCGATAGTCACGGCTGACGGAACATTTCCGAGCCAGACGATAAGAGGAACATTACGGAAGAAACTTTGTCACAGTTGATGGACACCACTGCAGGACTTGTGAATTATAGGACATAATAAGACGGTGCATTTGCTTACTTGTGACGGTTCGATACACTTCAGTCAAGCTGCCAGTCACGCAAAGTTAAAATCCTGCGCGGTCATTATCACGATCATCTTCGAAGGAACTGTCAATTGCATTTTTAGATCTTTTTAGTACATATTCTTGCAGGCATAGTGTAGACGAGACCGATCACTTAAAATTCACGCTTTCTTTTTCGTTTTACTAAATTTCTGTCGAAGTTGGAAGAAAAAGAAAAACTCTCCATAATCAATACTTTCTTATGTTTCCTTTGCATTAAAAAAGGATGAGGAAAGTTTGCGATACTTTTCCTTGGCACACCTTAATAACTGATTCGACTGTTTGATTCTGCCTTAGAGCCTATTTTAAGTGCGGCATTTTATGAAAAATGTACAACTTAATAAGGAATCATGCCGTCGTTCAATAAAAGCATTTAGTCAAAAACAGCTCCTTGGGATGAGCTTGGTCAAGACGTAAGTTTTTCACAAGCATACGTTGTCGCCGATAACAATAGAGATAAAAGTAGTGTCAATTAGAAGATGCCTTGAGTTAACTAGCTCTTATGTTAGTTTAAAATATTGCTTTTCTGTCTCGTGTTCTACTTAAGTTCAACCTTCCACGACACCCTTCAAAGCACAAAAACCTATTTTAGGTAGTTCCATCAGGTACGAAGGTAAGTCATCGGCAAGTGCGTAATTCGATTAATTTTTTAAGATACCCCTATCAAAAACCATATCAAGAAAAAGCTTTCGACGGGACCTCCTCATTGATATAGGTTAATAAGTTTATCTTTTTAAAAAATCCGTTCTTTCCCAGTTTTATTTGCATAACCAAGTAAGGGACTATCTAAACGAGGGGTTAGTTTTAACAAAGGTCAAGGTTAACGACATGTGACCCCAAAGGTTATGTTTGGTGCATAACGCCGTGCAATCGCTCCGTTCGGCTGTCACTGAACACCGGCATCACCCTTGGCGACAAAAGGTTAAAGTCACTTGCATTGTGCCTCGCTCTGCTCTTGAAGTCAACACACGAGGTTGCAACTGCAACTTTAAAAATTCCGAGAGTTTATAGGTTATGAGTACGCCTGAAAGGTTAAAAATTGACCTGCCACTTCTTGAGCATAACCGATCCGCTAGCGCACTTGCATTGCACGGTCGATGTTCCGACCTACTCCACATGAGATGCCATTTCAGAGTGGAGTGAAGCAGCGCTCCGCCCTGGTCCGCTCAGCTCGTGTCCGTCTAACATTTGTCCTGCGCAGAGCGATGGCTGCGGAGCAGCAATCGATCGATCCCGAAGCAACGGCGATTCTGCGGCGGCGGCAGAGCAAGCTACCCTAACGGCCCCAACCCCAACGGCAGTTGCCTCGGCGGGCGCACTTGCTGCAGTCATCCGCACTCCACGATGCGGTGACGATACAATCTGGAGCCGCTCCGTCACGGTGCCGACGATGTCATCTGACGTGGCGGGACGACACGCGAATGGGGCCGCGGCGGAAGCTCGGGTGGCGCCGATCGAGTCACCGAGCGCGCGCGAACCCGATCTCGAACCCGAACCTGTGCCGCCGCGTGCCCCCGAATCCAACAATGTGCGACTACTCACCCGACACGATATGCCCGAGCATCTCAGGTTTAACCCTTACATCGTGACGGGATACCGTCCCACGTCCACGTTCTGGGGATCGCTACATAGTTTGCTTTACTTTCACAATGAGACGGTCAACATTTTCACTCATGGTGAGTCGTTAATCCTCATTACTTGCAATAATTCTCTTCTCTGCCACATGACAATGACGCTACCATAACTCTACACACTTAAACTTGAAAGTACACCAAACTCCACCAAGCGGTTCTAATGTTTAGTAAAGTAGAATTGCAGATAAACCTTAAGACGATTTTGAGGTTAGGATTCGGTGTTAAGAAGGCCGTTCACTAGTTCATTTTTTTTTCGCCAGGTGTTAAGCAGCTTTGCAAGGACAATTTGATTTATGTCTGCATACTGATTTTAAAGATAATCAAGTATTTTAAAAGAGCATAGACCCTTTATGACATCTCTTCTTTAGCTCTTCCTGAACTGATACATTTCCATTGAACACGGAGCTCATATGACTTCGGTGGCATGAACTTTGTCATTATAGTGAGAATTTCCAGTCTATCAATTACGAATGTCCCTTTCTCACGACAGCAAGTGTCCGCTTGTGTTGGGTCACTAGAGAAGATATCGGATACAAGGGGAAAAAGAGATTAAAGGAAATGATAGTAAAATTGGCAGGGTAAGCATAAAATTGATATCAAGGGAGATATTAGCGGAACGAGGAAAGGAACAGAAACACCGTCCCTCCTTTAATGAAAAAAGGGGAGGGACCAGGAATAAGCGCCGTGTGATTAGGGAGATCATCCTTCTCTCTTGCACTCACTACAGAACCCCAAAATTCGAGGGGAGATCGTCATTTTTAATTCAATTGATAGAACTTCTCTGTTGAATTCTGCAGGATAAAGATACTGAAAAAAAGGCTCGTCACGCAGGAGCAAGATAATAAATACCATAATTTATACAAGACAAAACGCTATCATTTGCGGTGCTTTAAAAAATGTATCGACGGAATTCTGCATTTTTTATGTACCTCTCTCCCTGCAGAGGAACAGAAAAGTTCGACTAGGCCTTGACTATGGATCAGACCTTTAATAATACACCCACAGTTATTACTGCATTTCAGGCGAACTCATAATCTCATCAACTGGAATATGAACGTCCAAATGACATCCATCCGTTGAAGGATAAATAATCGTGACAGAGAGAGACAAAGTATTATATCCATCAATACCTTTTAAGCTGATCTTAATGGCAACGAAAAGGAAACACCCTCCATAACAAATCAAATAGATTTTGTTAAGGACTGTAATAATAAACAGAATCATAAGAATGCTCGTTTAAAACGTATCTAGCGACGTGCTTTCCCGTTTTCCAAAGAGGATTATGCACATAGTAAAAACGATACATGCTTTTTTAAGGAGGTCTTACCTGGTTCGGGTGTGAAAATAAAACGGGGGTAGTACGTATTTTCGTATTTTTTTCAAGATAGACCTATGTTCAGCCATATCATTCAAAAGGTCTCGGCAAGAGCTTTCGATTGATATGTCTGGACATGGTTCTATCTTGGGAAACAAGACACGGACTATACCCCCGTTTCATTTTCACACCCAAATCATGTAGGCAAGAAATCCCTAAAACAGGTGTCCCATCTTAACAGGGCACTATAATATTGAATTTTAATGTTTCCTACTTCTTCTAACCTGTTTCAACCTTAAAGTAGGTCATGAACAATGACCGGTGTAAGAGTGGGTTATGCTAGGTGTTCTGTGTCTCGCTCACCCCGTATCGCCTACCCCGTGCGAGAATGTCTGATCAGGCACTAATCAGATGTCCGATAAACTGATCAGTCTCTAATCAGTTTTTTGAACATTTAAACGGTGTCCGATCTGTGCTTGACCAGGCATAGATCAGACTCTGATCAGGCCGATTAACCCTTCTCGCACGAGAGCCTGACGTCGCTCACTTCTTGGAAGTCATTGCCACGGAGGTTCAGCCATCCTACAACAGATTTAGCTAGGTGCCCTGTGACTGGTTCCGCTGTCGCTCCGCTCGGCTTTGCAATAGAAAAAAGAGGCCAAAACTGCAACCTTTGATATTTACAGAGTGGAGAGATATCTATGGTTAAATGATGTTTAAGAGGTCAGAAAAGTGGTCACTGGGCATGAATCGATGTCAACACGTGTCACAACACGGATATCTTGCTTCGAATCTCCCGCGACGGCGAGTCGAGATCAAGGGTCACGTCGAGGTGGTCCTCCAGATAAAATTTATTTAACTCTCAGCTGTAAGGTTCTCAGTATCATATCTCTTTTCTAATATCCCAATTTAAGATTTCATCACAAAGATTGGCGGCAAGTAACAACCGCGTAGGTGATGTTAACCGAGGTTAGATGCCTATTTCGATCCACTCGACTTCCGCCAAGCCTAGTGCCGCTTATCTTTTGGCGCCAGTTAGAACGGACAATGAGTAAGCGGCATAAGGCTTGGTCACCAAGAAATTAGGTTAAGTACCCTTAAGTTAGGTACTCTGTGCTGTCGTCTGTAAACGCTCCACTCATTGTCAGCTTGGCGACGAAAGCTGATAAACGAAAGTACAACTTAACAAAGAGAAAATAACATTGTTGCCTCAACAATTCGTTTTGTAATAGCCTCAGCAAACGAGAAGTGTTGTGACAATTTCAATTATTACAACGTAATATACAGCTACCTCAAAATTTAGAGTTGTCGCTGTAAGAAGTGAGATTGTCAACACAACAATTCGAGTTTTCTGAGGCTTTATTAACAAAACGTTTTGTTGAGGCAACGAAGTCAATTTATTCGTGCATTAGCAATGCATTTTAATACGGAGACTTTGACGCGAGTGGAGCTATTCTCGAGACATAAACGGAAAAAAAAACTCTTCCTCTGAAGGAGACGGGTTGAAAAGAAACCTGTCTGTGGTGACGTGTCTGATCTCGATTTTAGCATCCCCGCAAGGATAACGGGAAGGGTGGCGAGGTCGGAAGGATTAATCTTCTGATAAAACTTTTGCGACAGGTCAGGGCCAACAAAGAGTGAATCCTCCCGGTTAAAACCCTCCATACTTCAAATATCAATACTTTGTGACCCATATTACGAAACACGTTCGCGATAACCTTCCTCAAAATTCTTATACTAGATGAACATCCAACTTATTATAGATGATTTTAATCTTCTACAAGGAAATAGCTTTGTGACTCCTTAAAAATTACGGCGAGACTTTATAAGTTATTTTTCGAAAGAAGTAATTTAAGCAATTAAAAAAAAAACAGGTTTGCAAGGGGAAAAAAGCATTATTTTTACATTTTTCAAACATAAATTTCTCATTTTAAAAACCCGACTTGTTATCGCGGTATCAGCAGGTTTTTCAATGGTTCCGAAGGGTTTTTACATAGAAGAGCAGGATACTCCAAAGTAAAGCCCTGAAAGGTAGAGAGGCGCAAATGGTGACCCCTACTATGGGGGTCGCCATGACAGGCCCAGTGTACTCCTTAGCGGAAAATGGGATTCAACATGGCGACCATGCGTTCCATTCGCGCTTCTCTACTTTCCAGGGTTGTAGTCCAAAGCAGTGAGTCCATCCATACGCTTATAGTAGCTTATTTGAAATGTATTCTGTGCAATAAGGAACATTCATAAAATGTGGACACCCTTTTACGGAGCTTCATGTTCGCGGATAGTGGTGCTGTTAACAATTAAAGTTACTACTTGCAAATTAAAGCTGATCCGCGACATAGGCAGTATTGCGCGGGTATTTCGACAAATTGACACCTTTTATCCCGCCATGACGTACACCCATGTAACGAGGGATGACGTATCAAAACTGGCGCTTAAGTGTCTGACGCCATAATTACTTAAATGTGTCGCCACGCGTGTGCAATTTATTACACGAGTTCCTACCATCTCGTTCATTTTTATACGCCAGCTAGCCATTTCTTTCGACCTAAAGCCTGATTAATACGAAAACTGCACGTTTCCTAAGCTAAATTTTTCAAACTGCGAGGATTACGACTCTTCAATTAAACGTTGGCAAAATGTTTGCTTTGACCGATAAATTACAATTCATCTTAATAAAGTTGTTGCGAATTTTGGTTGTTTTAAAAAATTAAATTTATTTCTTCAAGAAATTTTGCCTTTTTAATTTTAAATTAACTAGAATGCATATATTCAGAGTTGTGATATTCACTAATCCGCCTCTAGGCGGGTGACATCCCAAAACGACAGAGCGTACGTTCCCTAGAATTTTAATATTCGATATTCAAAATAAATTTAAGACCTCGCTTCGTCCGAATCCATTTTCGTTCGAAAGAAGAATGTACATATTTCTGTGTCTTGCAGCCGCAGCCCCTCTTACACGAGTTTATTTTTTGCGTGCTGGCGAGCATCGTTTTTTTCCATATTGGCTTGTGTATTGGATCGGATGATTGGATTTCACACAAACAAAAAAATATGATTGGCGTTCTTGGAATTTTTCAAGTAGCTCTAAAAGAATTTAAACAAGGAAAAAAGGAGATAGAATCTCTATGGAAAATTTAGCAACCAATAAGGCCTGCACAATTTGTTGCTCGAGCAGCAACTACTGTCCAAACGTATAGCTGAGACCTTTGGCAAGGCTAACTGAACAAGTTGTGACACATCTGCAGCAAAATCTTTTTCAGAGGACAGCAGAAGAGTACAGTTCTATTCGAGGGATTGAAGTTCTTGTTCGTTTTGGTCTTGAGAGAAAACGTTTCCAAATGTCGCAATACTAACAAGACTGCAGCAAAATTGAGACTTGAACCAAGAATCGTAAAGTGTTTTGAGGCGCAGGGCGTTCCTTGCCGTCATTATGGCGAAACGCAGAAACGATGGGAGTACTCCACTTTTCGCGAATATTTTTGTAATAAATTCATAAATTCACGGTCTTCGTTTCGACCTTGTGATTTTGATCCCTTTATAGCTAAATGCGAAAATGAATTAATTAAAAGAAAATGAAGTGAGTGAAAAATTTCCACAATCAAAAGCAGTTTAAAAAAATTGATCGCAATCGGGGGAAATCGATAGCGCCAAAAACCACAAGCGCCGACGCCGCAAGCGCCAGTCCGTAACCGCCAAACGAGAAAAGTCGCAAACGCCAAAAATCGTATAGGTTAGGTAGGGTCAAGTTTTGAAAGTTAGGTTAGGTTAGGTAAGGTTAGTATTGCGGTTATGACCTTTGGCGTTTGCGACTTTTCTCGTTTGGCGGTTACGGATTGGCGCTTGCGGCGTTGGCGCTTGT
>Ga0058701_10005676_pt1 | contig 10413 bp, 4 predicted proteins | sample AgamicOrMae_FD_97039 | JGI IMG/M metagenome (GOLD analysis project Ga0058701, IMG submission 97039) | Agave microbial communities from Guanajuato, Mexico - Or.Ma.e | ecosystem: Host-associated > Plants > Phyllosphere > Phylloplane/Leaf | place: Guanajuato, Mexico | collected 2012-06-04 | reverse complement strand
TAAGTGCTCTGTCAGAGAGGGAAGACTGTCCAAGATTTTTTAAGCCCCTTTGACATCTAATTATATTTATTTTCGTTTTATTTTACTCTATTTCACCTTTTAGTAAAGGGAAAGCAGCATTAACGCCCATCATGCATTTTAGTCAAAACCGTTGCAGTTTTGCCAATAATATTCAGCACATTGTGATCATTCAAGTCATCTTTATTTGACATTGCGTAACAATTTCCTATATTTTTATCATTAAGTTAAAGACATACCACGCATTTGATTTAGGTTTTATGTTAACAAAAGGTTTGAAGAGCCAAACATCAAAATCGCATTTTCTCCTTGATATCTTAAATTGGAAAGGTCGGAATTCCCACCTGTTTTTGTTCCATATCTTTTATTGCCAACAAGCTCGCCGGAGCGAATTAAAAGGCAAGGAACCTAACCTAGATTGCCAAGCCTCATTCCGCTTACCACTCCGAGCCAGTTCATGCCGCCGAGAAGCGGCACGAGGCTTGGCGACAGCCGAGCGACCCTACAGGTTAACCTAACCTACGCGTTATGTATGTCCTCAAATCCTTACTGTAATGGAAGTTCAACGCAGTATGGGAAACACAATGTAAAAAGACCCTTTATCAAATTAACATTGATAAGAAAGGTGACACAGGTTTGTGTTAGGCTAGATAGAATCCGCCTGGTTAAACTATAGTATGGATCATTCGACAAGGACATTCGCACGGGTACCCTCATGGATATCCATGAAAATGGTCAAAGGAAGCGGACACCCATACAGATATCCTCGCCCTATGACCATTTACTTGGATATCCACACGGTTATCGTGGCGGTTTAATTATCCATGCTGTGGACAGTTCAACCAGGGATCGGGTGGAATAAAGGTAGGCTAGGGATAGGGTGGGTTATTTGGTCAGGTATAAAGCTACGCTAGGCTATATTAGTTTATTAGGCTATAGTCTAGATTGGATTCTGCCTAAAATTAGTGGGAATACCATGAACACTCCTAAATGTGCTCCAACACCTCGTAGTTTATACTGCTCATTTCAAACGCGGCTAAGAATATCAAGGTCCATTTTTAGAGAAAGGACTAGTCGAGGTCTGAGACCGTCGAGTGCAATTGTTATTTTCCCAGCAGCGCCCCAATAAATTATGAAGTACAGAGAAAAGAACGGATGCAAGGCCATTCCAATCCCGTCAAAGAGTCCGGCTCCCATTGGGTCAGCCCTACCCTCAGGAATTAGTCACAAGGTCACGTGGCAGCTTAAGGTAGAGGTGTGGAGAGTTATGCTTCATCAAGAAAATAAATAGCAGCAATGAAAGACCCCGTAGATCGGAGGCCTTTGCAACCCTAGCTTCCGATCGGATACATGCGTGAGCGCGAAGTTCAAATGGTCCGGAGACGAGCAATTCGAATGGTCATCAGACGAGGCCGATTACGCACGACATTTCCGGCGCTCTGATTGGTGCCAAAGTCGGCCAATCACGTCGAAGGGGGGCACCTGGGACTTCCCTTGGGAACAGTGACCAGTACACCCACACTACGACCTTTTCCCTCTTATTAAACCAGCCTGCATTTAAAACACGCGGTCAAATGGGATCAACAACTAGGAAACATTAGTAGATGTGTAACGCGATTTTTTATCTCGTTTGCTCCAAGTTCTGGTTCAGTCCTATCCTTGAGTTTTCCCACCCGGCAGGAACTATTCTTTTTTTTTTGAAGCAGTGTATTAGGTATTTGATTTTGAAACCATTTGCGCGCTGAAATTGGTTTTCTTTCTTTTAAAGTCCCTTGTCCAGCAGCAACAATTAATTACAATAACATAACTTCCGCTTTTTTTCAGGTAAATCGCTCGTCTTGACTGACCTAAGGCACTTAATGTCACTGATTCATTTTTCCAACGATCATGTGAGTTACATCTACTTCTTCACAGCGTTTTTACAGAACTCTTCAGGATATGTCCTCATCTGTTATTAGTTCGTGTGTTGTTTTTTAATTATTATTAATCTGTCGTCTTATTTCTACTCCGTTCTCTTTTGATAGGTCTTGACGACTTAAAGTTAGGATGGTGAATAACGTCCGTAGGAAACAATACAGCAGGAAAAAAAAAGAACTGAACGTTTAGTATATCATTCCCATGTACAGTACAATGTTTGTGGTCAAGACGAATACGCGAAGAATTTCAGGTAGATCGTTTCTAAAAATGATGAAATTCCCGTGGTCTTTTTTTTCGTCATAAATATCAACTATTTACAAGTAGGAAAGTATTTTCCATCTTCGAAGTTCGAATTTTATTTGAATAAATGGAACTCTTCATATGTAATAGTGCTTATTAAAGCTCGCATTGCATTTTTATTATTACAATTAGTGATCGTAATTCGAAATTTTCACAAATTGAAAATAAACTTAGGGGGAAAAGGGAAGCTGCTCTCAGTAAAAACTAACATCTGTTTCAGGTAGTCCCACACTTTGTTTTAGGTATGAGGGTGAAACAGGGAGAGAGCGTAATTTGGTTCTTTTTTGAAGATAAACCTATCAACAACGATGTGAATGAGAAGGTCTCGGCGAGAGCTCTCCATTGATATGGTTGTTCATAGGGGTATCTTTGAGAAAAAAAACGCTGTTCCCCTGTTTCACCTTTATACCTAAAATAGGGATTAGTTTTCACTGTGCTTTACTTCTACTTAAAATGTTGTACTTGTTTTATGATGTGCAATGCACAATATTGTGGTAGGTTGCAAAATGCACGATTGAAAATAAGATAAGACGGTCGTAACTGGCGCGCGCGCCGAAAAGTAAGCGGCCTCAGGCTGAGCGACCATTAGGCTAATGTTAGGTTAGGTTACGTGCCTTGTGTCAAACTCCGCGTGGCTTTTCGACGAAAGGTCAAACGCGATAGACCGAAAATGACACGTTTTAAATTCGTAGTGCAGAACACAAGAGGTAGAAAACGCTACTTTTTAGGTGTACCGAGCGAGTTTAAAAGTCCGTAAGGATTTTATGGAATGTTGATGCAACCCGCTTGACTCGAGTTCCATGCGTGTTGCCTAACATGCAAGAAGGCTGGAATTTGGCCTGTGTTGGGCAACACAAATAACACCTGTGTCGAGAGGCTTGCAGTCACCTCAGAAAATCGTCATAGGCTGTTACCCGCTTGGTTCACGAATGGCCGGAAATTTATTTCAACCTTATTTGCGTATTATGTTAATAGATCATTATTGAATTCGCGTATTATATTATGAGTGAATTTGCGTTGCGAAGTGCAGCATGTACAATCGTGTTGCGCTTGACAGCTGTGAAATATTACGCGGTCAGGCCACGCTCCGATTCTTTATTTAAAGTGTTGTCCCCGATTTGAGGCCATTTCCGTCCGTCACTCCTAATGGGGCTTTAGCTGGTGCGATGTTTCATTAAAATCCCTTGCCGCGATTCGCAGGAATTAGCCCGTTTTGCGCGCACAAGCGCACCCGCGAGACTCGAAAAACAATATTCCCCTTAATTTGCGTCCATCATCTTCGTGATACGTGCCGAACAGAATACGTTTGACGTGGCGCGTGGGAAGTTATGCGAAAGTGGTTGAAAATGAAGGTGGCTCGAGCGCATAGGTTCGTCATTACAGATATTCATGACTTTCGTTTTCATACATTCCCTTTACTTTGTTAGACACGTTAATACCACTCTGAAAGGGTTGGAGTGATTTGTTCAATTACCGCAAAATGAGAATTTGAAAAGTATTGACACAAATATACGTGTCCTATGGGAAAGCGTTATAAATGACTTCACTCTTAACTTTTACATTTCCCCCCTAGTTTTTTCCATATTTTATTATTTTTATCTTTTTTATCATGTTTAGTTATTTATTTACAGAATTGCTTTAATAATGAATAAATTTCCAAGAAATTTTAAAACTAAGATGACAGTATTAAACTAAAACAAGAAAAAATGTAGAAAGAGGAAAAAACTCGGAGTCATTACACAAAGGAAGATAAAAACTGGAGTCAAACGGTCGCAAATTTACCAAAATATGATCTGATCGACATTTTACGTGTCTAGAGATCTCCAGAGTTAAAACTCTATTGTCGGTCATTTATTTTTCTTTGAACCTTAAAGAAGCAGGGTCAGCAGAGACCCCGAATGAATACACAAGATAATCATCACGTATGTTTGTTTGTTTTTTTTTGTATTGATAATTCAACCCTTTTTACGACTTACTCCCGCATACTATCTCAATCCTCCGCGGCGCTTTTTAAGCACGAACTGCGTATACTCTCGTAAGTTGAAAATGGCATCAACTTGCGTGCAATGGCATTTATTTCCTCAAAATTGTCAAATTCACGGCCAATGTTCTATTGTGTCGTTGGTAAATCGAGAGTAGGTTAGATTAGGGGCCTTGTGCCTCAGTCCACGCTCGACTGGACGATGGTGACTTATGAAAGATGAGAAATCCAGCCTTGTTTTAGTGATCCATCTGTTTTTTAGTGATCCAAAACAAGCACGCACAGAAAAATGGTTTAGTAGAGTTAAATTACAAATTAGTTTTTAAAAAAATGGCGCATAACTTGGTTAGTAGTCGTTTCTGGTTGGCTAATAAATGTTAACAGTACATAAGGATTTACTAACACCGTGTTTGACACTTTTACTTGCATGATGGTTACTTACTACCCAAGCTGGTAGTAATTATTAACATAGTTATGTACCCCTTCTTTTTATTAACATTTAGTAAACCCTATTAACCCATTTTTCTGAGTGTGAAACTACCGCGAAACTGGTGCGTTGGTATACACTGTGACGCATCTGCTCTTTCAGTGAAATCCGACCTCGGCGTATCATGAGCCAAGTCCAGAATTCATCCCGACTGAGTAGGTGATTGGTTTCATAACGGGGGGTCCACAAGAAAGTGAAACGCATATAGTGATGCGGATTGGAGGCAGCGCCTTGCGTCCAATCATTCCGAGAGTATGCACATTCCTTTCACAGCACGACGCGAGCAGAGTGTCAGGTCTTCGTCGCCGGATCTTTCTTAGGATGCCAAAATAGATTCTACTCGTTAGCGACAATTTTGCATCCGCGACAAGGAGCACCAACTACAGCACGCTAACGCCGTTGGGTGCATTGCTCGTACGTGAGATCTGAGGGAGAGGAGGATGTAGATAGCCGTGTCCTTGTTGAAAGTTAGTGGATAGTGAGGGTGGAGGAGCTAGAAATGGTTTTACCGGCGGGAAAGTGGTGCTTTGTGCCTCGCTCTGTCATCGTTTCGCTTGTCGTAGCGATGAAACAAGGAACGGATGATCAATATAGTAGAAAAAGATATGCGATGTGACCTCTTAGTGTTCAAATTCACGATAGGAATACCAGGTTTGTTGCGTATTTACCTGGGAAACCTGGAAAAATCAGAAAATTTATTTCCCTGGAAAAATTATGGAAGAATCAGGCTATTTATATTTTTTAGTAGATTTTTTTTCCTTTTTTTGTCAAAAATTGCTGATTTTACCTGTGTGGTCTTTCATTAAGTTGTTTTTAAATTTTTTAAAGTTGAAACTGACAATGTAAGTGATAATTGTGTAGGCTTTGGGCAATCACGTCATACACTAAAATCTAATTTTTTGCTGTGTGTTCTTAAAAGGCATTTCAATGCCAATGATGTCCTGGAAAACATATTTTTTTGTCCTGGAAAACCTGGAAAAATCGGGGATTTTTGTTTGGCCAATGCACAATAACCGTAGAATACGAATGGCGACCATTTGTGGTCGATTGAATCTCTATACGATAAAAGAGCATGAAAAATAAATTACTGTACAGTTTAAAAAGCCATGCTTTATCGCCCAGTCATAAACGGTAGGTTTGCTCATACCAGGCAATTCACCAAAAAGTAGAAAATAAATATTCTATGCGATCCGGGTTTTATGAAAGGTGAAAAACGCCACCAAAAAGTAAAAAAGAATTCCGCATGGAATTCAATTTGGAGTTATTCAGTAGGACAACACGACAATGTTTTGATAAGTTGCTGCGCTTGTTTTATCTGTTATGCTTTGTTCGTATACAATTGATTTTTTTTTCTAGGTCTGAAAACGCACGAATATACTTGTCATTCCGGAACAGAGACAAGCTGCGATCATCATGGCAGCATAAAAACAGTCTTGAGTTATTCATTCTATTGACACACTGAACAAAGCTGTTTGGGCGCCCTATAACCGATTTTCTAAACATTTCGCTTTTATCTTCGCAAATTGGCGAGTAATGAAATATCATACTTAAGTGTTGGCAACCGCTATCAGGGGATTCCGTTTTGCATTGCAAGTGTCATGTACCTGCCATGTGTAATACTAAATATCGAATTGATAAAATCGACTTTTGTACGTTGTTAACGCAAATATCTAACTTAAATAATCTGTAAATTTTGGTACGCCTGCATGTTTTAGTTGCCCTACCTTTTTCTCACGAGTTGATATTATGTCCTCTTTCTTCTAGTTCTAATTCTTAGTATATTTCGCACGTCTCTTAGACCCGCGAAATTTAAACTCACTCGAGACGCCTGTAGTCGCCCTGCCGTAAGAATGGACATGGCGTGTGTCCGTATGTAGGCGCTCAGATTGGTTGTTCAGGAGCAGTTTTAATCGAATATTTCGTATAGTTCTGAAGCAATCTGCCTCAAAAATGTCTCTTATAAATTCTAATGTGACGATCAACGCCCTGATATTCCGTTTTTGTCGATATCTCGTAAGATATCGGTTTTATTTGTTAGAAATGTGTCGTCCTTAACCTGTATAGTACTTTTGGCGCACAGTGAAAATTTTGCGTTACATCCTTTTCACACACGGTATTTTGGCTTTATCTGTATTTGAAAATCTTCGTGAATATCATTCCATGTCATTCCGATGTCAATATGTCGCATGGAAAGCGTGTGAAAGTAAAGAAAAATCTCCTGAATGGACTCACTACTGCGGCACCAATAACCGAACTGATAGCACACTGGAAATCATATTCACTCGGGTCTCATGCGACCAAATGACGCCAAAATGACGTGGAACAAACTTCTGGAGTTTTTTCATAGACAGCAAAAGCTGATATACCGCGTGTGAATAGGATTTAACGCAAATTTTACACTTCGCCAAAAGTACAGGTTAAGCACGACAAGTTTCTAACAAATAAAACCGATATCCTACGAGATATTGACAAAAATGGAACATCAGGGCGTTCATCGTCACATTAGAATTTAAAAGACTCATTTTGAGACAGATTGCTTCAGAACAAAACTAAATATTCGATCAAAACTGCTCCTGAACAACCAATCTGAGCGCCAACATACGGACAGACGCCATGTCCATTCTTAGGGTGGGGCGATTATAACCGTAAAATAAATACACGAAAAATCTTTAATCTTGTTTTCATGAGAATATTGCTGTCATCGAAAACCTATCAGATAATACGAATGATGTCTCGATACGACTACGGGAAGTTTGAATATAAGAGTACATTTCCCGCGGGACATAAAGTACATACATATACAGTTAAAAGATCGGTTACGGAAATGCATATACAGTACATATGCAGTTGAGATCGGTTACGGAATAACTTTTTGGTTAGACATCAATGAGTTAATTAGTTGCGTCAACATCTTTTTAATAAGTGGGCGTATTGTTGGCCTGGCAGTGCGGTGCGATCAATCGAGGTACAGGATGTTCCAAGATCAAACCGAGAACTAAATTACATACAAGTCAGGCAATTTCGACACAAAAATGTGACATTAACGTCAGGTCTAGAGTGTACCTTTTTTCGCACAGACAAATGTAGCAAAAAATAATAATAATAATAAAAATAAAAAAAAAATATTTGTCACCTCAACAATACGTTTTATCAACAGCCTCACCAAGCCAGAATTGTTGCGGTGACAATTTCACTTGTCACAGCGACAATGGTTCTTGTGGTAATTCATACTTTTAACAATGAAAATTGTCACTCTAACAATACTGGTTCGCTGAGGCTTTATAAACAAAACGTTTTTTGAGGCAACAAAGTCGTTTTCTCCGTGAAGGCGCGAAATACTTTCGCTTTTCTCTTGAAAACTATTCCGGATATCAAAAATTTCACCAGAAATAAAATTGTGGACTGTCAAGTATCGATTCGGATGAGCTCTTTCCACTTTTTAAAGGCTCGGACCGTTTACGAGCTTTTGAGCGATTCCGCAGACGTTAAAAAGCTACCTGCCTCCCCTTTCCCAAGGAGGAACGGGATGCTTCTATTCGCCCCACAAACAATAAACCTTGTATTCTCATACAGGGTGTTTCAAATGGAACAACAAGGCGCGCCAAGTCATCTGACAGAAAACGCCAAAAATCTAATGTCTGGAATCTTACCGTTAGATACGTTCCCGTACATTTGCGTCCTGGTGCCATGCGGTAATTTTTTGGTAATTTTTTTTTAGTTCAGCTCATATGTGCATCTGTCTGCAGGCTCCTGGTTAAACACGAGACTTAAAACACCCTTGTATACTCTAAGAATGTAAGCGCGATCGTATGTATGACTTTTTCGCGATATAACGTAGTAAAAACGTGAGACACACTCCAGACAAACGGACAGAACCATAGACGTTTCTTGCCAAAATTCGGTTTTCCCAACATTTGGATGTGTCTTTACAAACAAATCCGGTCTTTATCTCTGACACGATTGTAATAATTCCATTGATACCGAGATTTTCACATCATTCATAACACGTGGCGGATTATGTACATCGACTTTCTGCGGGAGTTAAAGCTACGTCAGCTTGAAAGGCGGGTCATTAAAAAACCCATTACATGCGTCTTGCCTCCAAACGGTACATTTTAAGCCCCGTGTTCATTTATCTTTTTCGTCTTATTGTCTCAGCTGTCTGTGGTTCCGGGCCTCAGCCTACTATAAACTTGAAACACCCTGTAAAGATACGGAATTCAAAATAAAACTGCGTTCTCAGTGGAATTATGGGCAAAAAGAGGTCAGCCTGGCATGGATCTACAGCATCATGGCGCTAGTCCTGACACGTAGAATGATCAATGAACATTCCGAAATCCAATAGGGCTTTTTGTTTTCTGTGGGCGAATCACAGCCAAGACTCCGTGACGCGGCGTGGTGTAACTTTGTTCGCCGCGTTTTTCATTCTGTGCTGCCGTTTGACCCAGCTAGCCAAAATTCGGTCGACAAACTTCCTGTTTGAAGGAATTTTAATTATGACTTCAATCTCCGGTTCGCGAATGCTGAAACTAAAACCTCTTGTTTGCAGCACATCCATCCATCCTTTTTTTTAAGTCCATAACGGTCGTATTTCTGTAAAAACATCAACCCTTTTTTTAAAAAAAACTTCCCTGTCTTTAAACTCAAACTGCCCCGAAGTACCGTAACTGTAATCTATTCTGATTCAACTTCTGCTAGCTAAACTTTTCGAACTGAACGTGATTTCGCCAGCAAACAGATCTTAAAAGTGTACAGCCCCTATCAGCTCAATTCTGTTGAAGCTCATCATGCGTACAGGGACCAGCAAATGATTATATCGAAGGAAAAAAAAAGCCATCCCAAAGCAAACCTAACCTTACTTAACCTCACTAAACTTTCTCAACTCCTCAAACTTCACTCTCCTTCATTCGCAGTAAAAAATAAATAAATAATAATAATTCCTGTTTGTGGTAGTCCCATACGTGTGTTCAAGGCTAAACGAGAGAAGAGCATAATTGGATTTATTTTTAAAGATATCCCCTATGAACAACAATATCAATAGAGACCTCGACGAGACTTTTTTTTATTGATATAGTTTGTTAGTAGGTTTATAAAAAAATCACGCTTTTTTTCACGTTTTACCTTCATACCCAAAACAGGTACCGGCCTGCCTAAAACAGACATAATTTTTCACTATGTAGGCACTTAACCCTACCTAACTTGACCTGACCTACTTTGAAAAAATGATGTAGCCTTATTTACCTTATCGAGATTGACGTGACGTCACCTAACCTTATCCGCACCTATGTTATAATCTGACGTTCCAAAACGTTTATTTAATCTATGTCAACCTCACCTAATAAGAAAACCTTGCCACACCTATTCGCACACTCCGAATCTTCTCACACGTAACCTTATTTCACCTAATCTCTCACCCACAAATACGACAACCCATATTAATTTTTCGAGCTTACCGATATTGAAATGGAGAGATATCGAAAATAAGAGGTGGCAAAACGGAAACCTTGCGCTAATACTAGCCGAAGCTCAATTATTATTAATATTTTTATTCAGCTGATTATTTGATATTGGCGATATTACCAAATACTCAACATGATTAGATAAGATCGGGCAACACCGTAATTTTTTAAGGTAGCATTTTCAACCTTTTAGTTTAAATTTGGTGCTACCCTCCGTCGTCAAGCCGAGCGAAGCGATAGCGAAGCGAGGC
>Ga0058701_10005675_pt1 | contig 10413 bp, 7 predicted proteins | sample AgamicOrMae_FD_97039 | JGI IMG/M metagenome (GOLD analysis project Ga0058701, IMG submission 97039) | Agave microbial communities from Guanajuato, Mexico - Or.Ma.e | ecosystem: Host-associated > Plants > Phyllosphere > Phylloplane/Leaf | place: Guanajuato, Mexico | collected 2012-06-04 | reverse complement strand
TATATATATATATATATATATATATATATATATATGTTGCAGTTATGAATACTACCTACTGATATAAGGTTGTTACGAAATATTGACCTTGTTCAAAAATCCTGATTGGAAAGAAAGAGTTGTACGTTTCTCTCCATTTGCATAACACATGAGTTTCAAGAAAAGTTGTTGATGATGCAGTACTTCAGGAACAGTTGCTGTTTAGTGGAGAGGTTGAAGATAAAATTTTAGTTTCGTCGATTGTTTCCAAGTTTATCAACCTGTAACTAAACTCAATATGACCTAAACGAAAGAAGTGAAAATTCTGGTCAATACGTATAAGTGGCATAAAAATGATATTAAATATAATATTATGCGACGGTGCTAATAATCGAGCATATTGTACAACTAGTGTTTTGCGCATTGTGGAAAACATGAGATAAAATCCTCGAGTAAAGCCCGTAGTGCACAGGTGCAGGCGATATTATCCTTTTCGTTAAAGGGATACGTTAGCATTTTTGGTAGTTGACATTGACATGCAAAACCTGACGTGAGACAGGTAAGATAACCTTAAGTCTCCGTAAACACCCGAATGGTCGCATTCCGCCAAAACGGGAACTCTTAATATACGAACTTCTTATACAACTTCAATACATGTTACATAATAACATTTATGAAATATGTTACGTTAATGCGGAATATGATACTATACAATGCATTAAGCGCCTTGTTAAAAAGGCATGTAGATATTGCTACAAACATAGATGAAAATATTGCTACAAACATAGATGAAAATATTGCTACAAACAATACGCGTAATCCCACAAACGGCAGTTAATTTAAGAATGAATATTTTTCCCCTTCAAGGAATAGTCGATTTAGTAGATGGGCGTGTTTGAAAAATCGATGAAGTTAATTAGTGCATTTTTAAAATCAAAGAACTGCTAGCAGTTGATCGATTTGCCAAACGAACACGTTCTTTTGATCGATTTTCGAAACACGCATTTGCTGTTTTGATCCATTGTAAATCGGAGGGATAGACTAATAGCAAGGATAGGGTTCTGTGGGATACACTTTTAGGTGTTGAAATTTGTATTATGTATATTCTAAAAGATTCTGGATGTTTTGTTTTTGGATGATATTTAAGCGTCATCGGAGGAAAATGCGTTCATGTATCTCAACATCGTCTATTTCACTTCATTAACCCATTTTCTCATACCAGTGCAGAGGTGTGTACTCGAGTACACACGAAGCACACTCGATTCTGCGCAAGTTATTCGATGAAATCTATTTTGAGTAGCGGATGACATTTCTTTTGAGTAGTTAATGAGTTTGAGATGAGAATAACTCCCCAAATTTCGCTGAATCAAGAAAATAGTAAGCTATGTAATACCATCCTTCAAATTTTTGTGCCCCAAACTTTTGCTTTTTTAAGTATATTTTTTTTGCATTACAATTTTCTGAGCATCCCCTTGAAACAAATTTTCTAATAGTATATTTACTCTGACCTGATCCGTATGGGGGACTTTCAAGAACCATTTCTCATGATGCTGTTACGTTTCATCGTTCTCTTGGTAAAGTTTACTGGAGTCAATGCCCGTGGCTTCCATCTCATTGGCCATTACTTCCCGAAAATTCTCATGAATTACGGAACTTTGATTGGGGCAGTATGGCGAGCAATTGAGTAGGGCCCAACTGATTTTGGTTCGAATCGATGAACCCCGACGATGGTTTTGATCCTTGAAGGGGGTTCTGTCTTGAGCTGTTATGATGAGTGTCCCAAAGTTCGAACCGAAAACCAGATGCCCTGGCACCAAATGAGATATCTCGCCCAAGCGCGTTTTCAGACGAACTCTGACTAAGACACAGGAACCAGCAGAAACATGCGCGTCATGGTAGGCTGTTCTGACAGCATTAAAAGCCGGTAGAAAAGAACGCTTATGGTTGTTTTAGACCTTTTATACAGTAAACGGACAGAGAGGTATTCCAGTCCTCCCTCACACGGCTGACTTCAGAAAGTCTTGCTGGGTCGCCAGAGGCCGGATACGCTCACATAAGGGTGCTGCGCCGGTTGCTGTCCACCGGTTGCACTGCTACCCAGCAGGTTTTCCCATTCTCTCCGGGTTTCCCAATATCAACAGCATTTTTAAATAACCGGAAATATGAATACCCGCTGAGCGGGCTCGGATCCCGCCTTCAGTAACTTATGGTCTAATCAGGAAACCGTCTCCCCGTCGCGCCTGGAAAAACGTAATCAAACGACAATGCTAAATGGATAACCAATGCCATGCACAGTTAAGACTACAGGAGTGAAAACACGCTCAAACTTATTCGAGTTACCCTCAGTGTATTCCCAAACTAAATTGATAACCAGTCCTGCCGAATGAAGCCGAGTATTGTCTTATATCTTCGCAGTTTTCAGTTTATCTTCAAAATCTCGAGTTGAGCGTTTCGAAAGAAACGGGAATAATAAATCGCATGTAACCTTCATTTATTACAATAACCCATTGATCAGTCATATCAATAAAAAGTTTATTAGAATTTTAAAAAAATATTTTAGCATAACTGTATGAAAAAAAGTCTCCTTTGAATGTTTTCAAGGAGAAACACAAAAAAGTCCCTATTTTTACTTTTTGATATCTGCAATGAAAAATCAGAGGTCAACTAAATCAATGGAAAGATTCTGACGAAGCTTTTAGTTACCGATGTCATAGCCACCTGTATCAAACTGATTCAGTGCTCGCAAGGCCTGCCACTATCGCATTTCTTCCGCTGAAAACTGGACTCACAGGAAGTCTTGCCCTCGGTATTCCTCAAGCCGGATGTGTCGTCAAAAACGGCAAAGAAGAGCCCGAGAAGAGGCTCCACCAGCGGATGAAACGAGTGAACAGTGCTAATCGAGATTTTAAATTGTTAGTGGTATATTCCTCGTTGCTATTATACTCCCTGTTTGCTATCAGATCACTTCTTCCCTCACTAGATCCTCTAGTCGTAGCTCTTTCCCAGCTCTCTTTATCTCTCTTTATGACGTCACATCCTGGCAAATGGGATGTCACATCCGCTTCTTGGGAGAGTCTCTGTGAGTCAATGAAAAAATGCGACAGTGGCAGGCATTATGAGAACTGAATCAGTTCGATACAGGTGTGCCTTCCAAGGCTGTGCACTAATATATCCTTGAATGCAGCCTCGCTTTGGCACATTAATCTGAAAATCACTCAAAAGAGCCCCACTCTTCTTCAGGTCTGGAATGATTATCTTACTAAACACGAGCGGTTTTAACTCTGAAAAATTGCGAGGTGGTGACTCGTTTTTATGGACCATTTACTAAAGAAATGGTCGCTCTTACTGTTGAAGTCTTCAGGTTTTGTGGGTGAAAAGGCTCCGATAAAAACTAAGAGAAATTGACACAGGTTTAGGGCAACCTTCGCCGCGCCTTTATTTTGTTTACGTCCACAAGTGGGAACCATTACGGAAACAAATAAGTGAACAAACAACGGGGTCTTTTGCGCTCGTTCAATCGATTCTATAGCTCAGAGTGCGTAGACGCTAGTCGTTTTGGAAAAAACGTCATTGAACATGGTGATTGACAAGCTGTAATAACCATTATGTGAACCGTCTAAGCCTTCTCTCAAAAGCAAAGGTTTACCCGATTCATAACCTAAAGTCCCTAGAAGAAGAAATCTCGGTTGCGTAAAGAACGTGAATGGTAACGGCGTTCCACAAAGAAAAACACAAACAAAATTAATGAAAATCAATCCAAAAAGTGGTTTAATCGGGCTCCTTGCAGTTGCAGTGCACCCACTCCTATTTTTGAAGGTAGCAATTTTAACCTTTTGGTTCAACCTTTCGTCGTCAAATCGAGCGGAACGACAGCGCAGAGAGGCAAGAGGCATCCGACCTAACTTAACCTATCATAACCAAGCCCCTTGTCGTTTACCAAAATTATAGTCACTTGTGCCTCGCTTCGCTATCGCTCCGCTATCGCTCCGCTCGGCTGTCACCAAGCTTGATGCCGCTTACTTCTCGGCGGCCGATTTAGGGCCGCCGAGTAGTAAGCGGCATCAGGCTTGGCGACCGTTTAATTAGGTAGCCGTAAGTTAGGTTAGGTTAGGTGGCTTTTGCCTCGCTCCGCTATCGCTCCGCTCGGCGTATTGTCGCAGGGGTTGAACCAAAAGTTTGAAAATGCAACCTTAAAAATTTAGAGTGTACACCAGCCCGGCGGGTGGTAACCGGCCCGGTGGATTCCAAGCCGGCCCGGTGGGTATCGACATACACAAGCGGGTGTTGGTATACCACGCGAGCATTGGGATACTTAGCGGGGGTTGAACACGGTGGGTATGTGCTGACCGACGGGCAGCAACCGGCGCAGTATTGCTCAGGTGACTTCGCCAGGGTTTTGCTATCCGGGTAGATTTTCGAAACCGGCAGAGTACTTCTCCCTTTTTACAACTAAATCAACATCGTGGTTATACTCTCAAGAGCTCTGTATTTGTGGTTTCTAAAAACTGTTGTACTTTTATGACAAAGTTCGGTTTTTCGATCTTCTTGTGGGTCAGGGGTTGGTTTCTTATTCACTCCGTCCGACCAGGTATAAAACTTATTTCTTCAGTCATAAACGTAATAAGTGAAACAATAATAAAAAGAACAGCAAATAAAAGCGGGAAAGTGGACTGTAAAAACACCTGTACTATTTGTAATGTGTGACGTTGTAAGGGACCAAAATTGAACTACTTGCGCGAAGCAGGCGCGAAGTCAGCGGAATATGGCCGCCGCTGAGCCACCGAGGCTGTAACCGGCATTCGCTTCCCCCCTCCACCTTCACATCGCTTAACAGCTCTCGGTGGGTTTGCATTGTGCGATGTAAATACAACAAGGTATATATTAAAACTTAAGTATTTTCGATACTTACAGCGAAGAATTTTCCCTTTGTGTGATATAGACAACCTTAACAAAGAATTAAAGCCCGGGCACTGAGAACCAAATTCTGGTGGAACGGAAACAGTTGGCCGATATATTCCGCTTATCCGGAAATGACTACCGATATCCTGCGCCACTTTGAAACTTCGCGCAAGTAGTCCATTGAACAAATAACAAAATAAATTTCTAATGACTTATCATATAGTCCATTTAACGAATATTTTCAAAACATGTTTTTTTAATAACTTTTTGAATAAGTGATCTCATCTGGCAATTTAGATTTTATCCCTACAGCTCGTGTGGGGATGCAAACTTTACATATCATTTTTTATTTTATTTTACTGGAGTAAAGTACTGTATTGAGCATTGCATAGCTACCGTTGCTGAGACGCCGAATCTGAATCAACCATGTGTCTAAGCCTAAATATAACATACCGATGGCTCCCGTCAAGAACTTCATAGTTGCGTGCGCTCTCAGCTCCTAACGCTGTAGCTGCCGAACGGTGATCCATAACGATGCACCAGCCACGGTGTGCCTTTGTAGATATACCAGTACATCGTTGTGGATTGCTTCGTGGTAGATATGAAGTTATGAAAATAGCGCTCGAAGCTATCAGCCTCTTAAAGGGCGAGCCATTAATATTGTTTTCTTCATCTTCTTCTTCTTCCTTTTTTCTTTTTTTGGTTAGTTAAGAAACAAGATTGTTTTTACAATAAGTATTTTACAACCTAAAATTCGCACGATGTACAAGTTCAAAGGAAGCATATAACTAACAAAAAGTTACGTCTATTGTCAAGTTGTTGCGGCAATATTGCGTTTCGCAATCAGCAAAGAACTAAAAGATTTTCTTGCGTGAACTCGGTGTGTTGAAAAAGGTCGTAAGAGGACATGGCAGGCAGCTGAATCGAAGCATGGACCAAGGTCTATTTTTTCACCTTTCACCGTTGGGCTGCACTGGGCTTTTCTGTTTTTTATTCCAGGCCACTTTCTCTTTATTGTCCAAGAGCTAATGAGTTAAAACGGTCAGCTCGCGTTTTTCTCCCTCTTTTTCGCACTTTTGTTGTGCCAATTTTACGCCGACGATCGTAAACGCCTCCACTGCGGGCCTCTACTGAATTTGTCAGAAGGATTACGCAACGCAGTTGACGGTTACGTTTATGTTCTGCCGAAATAAAAATCAGAAAACAAGAAGAAAATAAAAAGCGCGTTGGTCTGGTTTTAGGACACTTTGTCTTAAATTTTGGATTACAAATTTACCGTATTCCCATTGTTTCGTTCTTATTTTGTTCTTTTTTCCTTACTTTTAACATTTTACAAGCTCTCGAACTGAATTTCGTCTTGAGCCATGTAGCAAATTTTGCTGCGATTTAACTCTTATTTGCAGCTGGTTTGATGGATCGCCTACCAAACAGTTCAAATCAATATCAGTAAATCGCAAAGCCCTAGCTGCATTTTTCTAGTATTTGTGTATACATGGTCCATTCGTGTTGCGCGAAGTACTGTTGGAGTGACGCTTTCTTTCGTCATAGTCGTCAGCCTTTATCTTTTTGTAGGTGTAAAGAACTGGACGTTCTTATTAGTAGGCAAAAACTTACATCGGACCAAAAAGAAGTGACAAAACTCAGATGGGACGTAAAGTCACACGACAAAAAATGCTACACTAGCGGGAATTGGAACGGGAAAAAAAGAACTGGTCTGCTCAGCGCTCCGCTTCTTACCGTAGCTCCAGGACATGAACGTGTGCGAATACGCCTCATTTTTATGGAAGCATTGTTTGTATGCTTCTTATTAAAATTCCGTTTCATAATTATTGAAGGGATTAGCAAGCAAAGTTATTAGTAATTTAAGTGTTCAATGCAGTTAGTCTTTTCTGTAAACAAGAACCAAAAAAATGTTTCGATTGGCTAGTTTCCTGCGTATGCGATTACTCGCAGCAGCAAGATAAGTAGGTTTTTGCCAGGTTTGAAGCTTTGTATACTTACTACATTGCAAATCTTCCCATGAGAACTGTGCTTTTCAATATTTATGTGGGTGAATTTCTTTTCTAATGAACCTACTCATACTTATGATTGAGTTCAGCGTTCAATACGATAAGTGAATTATTCTTATGCCAAATAAAGAAATGTATCGCTTAAAGCTCCAAGGAGTTAAAAGTCACTCATTTTAACAGAATTTTAAAAATCTTGTCTCTGTCCAAAACCGTAACCGGAAGTTCATCATAATGTTTGCTGATATTCAAAAATGGAATTTAGCCATTGTTAATGATGCTACCTAAAATTGCCCTAAACCATTATTTCAGGATTTTAGGAGTTTTACATAATAATCATTACCTTGCAATTAGGAAGGAAAGCAAAACGTATCTTCGAACTACAGGAAGATGAAGTCTTCAGTGTAGCGAAGATGCTATTCCGACTGTTTGATATCTAAAAATAAACGTCCCTCTCATAGGGACCGCTTTTCTTCGGTGAACTATTATTTACAAGACCCCCTTCCATTATATGAATGGTCTTTATCGCTTTTCGCTACAGAGTCCCACGAAATGCCACCAAAATCCTTTCCTTTTGTAGGGGAAGAAGTCTCAGAGGGGCGACGCCGTTTGCCTACCGATCAGGGGCAAGGCGTATCATCGAAAGTGGGAGTGGGTCATCGAGACGCCAGGAGAAGGAAGCGATGGTGGCGAGGCAGCTCGAGCCATAAATCTACATCAGCCACTTTAAGCTTAGAAGTGGAGCAGCGTGACAAAAGGATGCCTTCGTTGCCAGCACCACATAAATAAAAGGATTTTAAGGACAAGGAGTGTGCGCTGATTATAATTAACGCATATGCCACAAACATCCAAGCGTACTGTTTTCATCTTGAAATATATTTCATGCTCAATTTTCGCGGTGTTTACCTCGTACTTCTGGTTATATAAAAAAATCTTCTGATAAATACCGCGATAAGCAACCTAAGTAGGCTGGTAAAAATCTCTCCTAGTGGTAGTTGGAAAAGCACATTAATGTTCTAAGCAATTAAGGTATACAGGGTGTCTCAAGTTTAATGTAAAAAAAATGAAACCTCAGATAGGCAAAGGGGTTCTAGGACAAAAATGTGAAATGAATATGGGGTCTAAAACGTACCGTTTGGCGTCCACACCCCTTCGAACGGTTTGTTTTGGTATCCATCTCTTAGTAAAGGTACTACTCGTTCGATGGAAACAATCAGAGTTTTAGGTGCGCCACATCATTGTAAGTTTGATTCCCATAATTTTTTTTTGTAACTTGGACCGTTTAGGCGCTATACGAACCGATGAACTTGGACGTTGAAATGTTGTGTCAGATGGGACAATGATTACCTTTTGTTTTCAGCTTCTACTGCCTAAACCGTTGAAGTTATGACAAAATATATGGGAATCAAAGTTACTCATATTAATTTGGCGCACCTAAAAATCTGGATGTTTTAGTCGAACGAGTAGTACCTTTGCTAAAGGGTCGGTACCAAAACAAACCGTTCGAAGGCGTCTGGATGCCAAACGGTGCGTTTTAGACGTCATGTTCATTTCACATGTTCGTCTTAGAATCCCTTTGCCTATCCGGGGTTTCCATTTTTTACATTAAAGTTGAGACATTCTGTATTCGATGGGTCATTATGAAGAGCCACAGGCTTTGAAAGCAGTGGTTCAAAGTTGACATATACACCGAGTGGATTGCTGTTGGGGTTCTCAAAAACCCGACACGTTTGGTCTCCCCGGTCCGGTTGTTTCAAGGACTCTTTGAAGTTCCTTTTCGTGATCTTTTTCTTCTTGGGAGTGAGGGGCAGGCGTTTTTTTTTTATCTGAGGTTAAATTTGTTACCCTTTGAACTAGTTTGAACTCCCCTCTCACATCCCATCTGAAGGGATCACTGCCTCCTAATAGAGACTTTAAAAAGTAAGAACCTAACCGAGTTGAGATCGTAGATACGAAACGGAATGTCCTACTTTCTCCCAACGGGGGTCAACCCCAGAGGCGAATCGACATTGAAAAGTCTTAATTCTGGTCACCAGTCTCCCCGGTAAGCTCTCGGGATCACGCAAGCACCGTTCAAGGCAATTATTTGCCAGCCATAATGATTCATTGCATGTTCGTACTTGCATCATCCATTATTACTCCTAGCCCAAAATCAAAGCGGAGGTGTCAAAACTGGCGCCCAAGATCTCTCCTCTACCTTTCCTTTCTTTCTTTTTATTTCATTCTTTTCCCTTTTTTGCTGTCTTGTATCCTACTTCTGTTCACTCCTTGCCCACTCACATTTCAACGTCGCCGTTTCCCGCACAAAGTGAGACTTGCTTGCTAACGAGCTCTATGACTTTCGACCTTACGAAACTCCTTCAACCCGCACTATGTACCCCTATATCACTTTGTTTTCTTTCTTTCGTTTTATTTAAATATATTTTATTTTTGCTGTTTTTCAAGCATAGAATTTGACGTGGTAAGTATTTGTAGAAGTTTAGAGATAACTTCACTTATCCAGCCAACAAGATACGTGCCAAGGGGCCATTCACATGCGTTACACGATTAGGTGAGGGGGGAGGTCGGTGGGTTTGTTCCGGTTTATTACGAGGGGGAGGGGGATGGTCTGAACCTTTGTTACATAACGGAAAAAATGTCAACGTACCGAAAGACATGAGAGAAAAAAGAACGAGCGTAACGATTGCCTATCGAGAGAAATCGCGGGTATTCGAGCGATAGATTTTTTTTAAGTTCTGCTTTTAGTATTGTTGATTGCTATAAACCTTAAAGAAGAATAACAATGATACTGGAATTCATTTTAGTACATAACAACTGAGACATCGTTTTCAAAAGATTAAAAAACAAAAGAACGAAAGGAAAGTGAAAAGACTTGGGGAGGTTTATATATATTTTCCTCTCAGTAGCTTTAGTTCATTAATTTTTTTACGTTTTGATTGCTTTTTAAGCCCGTCTCCTTCCAGAAAAAGGGCTTTATAGTTTCGTGTGAGTCCGTATGTCCGGATGTATGTTGTCGCTCTGAAGATACTGTTCGAAAATTAATGTTCAGTTCATGAAATCAACGTGAAATTGTCCCCTGGCGATGACTGGGTGGCAGCTAATATAGGTAGTCGTCGTTATTTTTAGTTATTCAAAAAAAGATATGATTGAATGAGTTGCAGACTAATCCACTGCTTGGTGTATTGACATACTGTACTTTCTCAGGTACGAACCATCATTTCTTTCGTCACTTTATGTTTTTCTGCTTACTCGCAAGATTTTGAAATAATCACAGAGAATGAATGAGGCGGGCTTTTTAATCGAAGTCCAACTTCGTTTAGTTCAATTGAAAAACTTGCAAAGAAATGGTAAATGGCTAAAACAGAGAGGCAACCACCAAAAGAAATCGGGCAGGCGCGCCCGATACTTTTTGTTAAAAATAATCGTACTATTTTTTTGGCATAAATAAAATATGCTGAGCAAAAATAAGTTTATATATATATATATATATATATATATATATATATATATATATATATATATATATATA
>Ga0058701_10005673_pt1 | contig 10415 bp, 5 predicted proteins | sample AgamicOrMae_FD_97039 | JGI IMG/M metagenome (GOLD analysis project Ga0058701, IMG submission 97039) | Agave microbial communities from Guanajuato, Mexico - Or.Ma.e | ecosystem: Host-associated > Plants > Phyllosphere > Phylloplane/Leaf | place: Guanajuato, Mexico | collected 2012-06-04 | reverse complement strand
TTTCTCAAAGCATTATTTAAATATATATATATATATATATATATATATATATATATATATATATATATATATATATATATATATATATATATATATGTGTGTGTGTGTGGGTTATGATTTCTGATGTAGGGGGCTCCTTTGAACTCACAATGAAAGTCCATGAAATGTAACCAGTTTCATCGATCGATTTTCTTTTATATGAATACTTTTTGTTAAACTATTTTTGAACCTCATTGCCCGATTTTTAAATAAAAGTGATATTAATGAAATCTTTTGTGTTAAATTGGTAAATTCTTTTCACCGGGTCCACTCGCATCTACGGTCATTTTTTCCAAGGCCCTTTTATTTTGAATGTAGTTTTTTCCTCGGTAAGTTATATTTACCCGACACATACATCGAATTTCCTTATATTCCACAAAAGAAAAGGATTTCCTTTTTTTCAATCCTAATTATCTATCCTATTTAATCAATCCTATTTAATCTAAAATCTGATTTAGAATAATTTCTGAGGTACTTTCGCAAATTCTTTACCTCAGAAAGATTACTTGATAATTACATTTGGCGTAAAGCTCAGCATGGTACGTTATTGTTTCTGGAGGCAGCCGACGCTCTTGCGTGTTTGCCCTTTGTCCATATTTTAATAAAAGTCATTTTTGGTTAAAAAGGTTCCTTTGTGAGGATCTTCGTGAACAAATTCTTAGTGGGTTTGAGTGTCATTCTGGTCTAGCCTACTTGCAAAAGTGGAGTATTGGCGACGGCAATGCAAACTAAGTATCAAAAGAGCCTTTCTGTTTACCGACCACTTCGACAACAGACATACCAAACGCCCGCGCTCACTTGATTTGCCTGTTTTTTTTGCAAGTTCACGCATTTAAAAGTTTTTCGTTGAAAATAACGTTATTTACGAACTGTTTTTATTTGTTATAAATGGCAGTGATCAGCTGGAATCGAAATGCGTACCTGAAAAATCAAGAGTATCTGGACAATGTAGGATATATCCATTGTCTTCAAAAATCAGGGCTTTTTTTCATCAGCCTTAAGGGATAGTGCAAGTGTTAACTGTAAATGTTATGAAAATCTTTAGCTTTTTTAGATATGCGGGACAATCTTAAAAGTATAAACTCTTATTCTCAATCTTGAAAGTGTGATTTTGAAGTAGCTTAATGGATAGTTTTAACACATCCTACTGTCGTAGTTAATCATTCATGTCAAAGAGCGTTGCCCAGTATCTTTTTTTTTGTTATTTTTGGGATGTTTGGTTATGTACTAGGAAACTTAACAGTGATGTCATAACCATTTCCAAGTGTTCAAAGCAAAGTTCACGAAAAAAACAGAGCATTCCTCTTAACGTAACGGAAAAAGAAGCACAACTGAATATCTACCTCTTTTTTTTTTCTCGCAGAAATCGTTTTTACTGGTAAAATATACCTTTAACGCGTCGCTTTTTCAAATTTGACTTAAAACTAAGTCGCCCAGATTATTTTACGGCGCGGTTTGATTATTTTTCTACTTTGCAAAGAGGTTTGTTTTGAAGAAAATTCCAATCACTCAAATAAAGCGTTATCCTTAAAGAATAACATAATCAAAAGCAAGTATGTGCATTTTTTCATAAGAACGATGTACAACGCAATCCCGTGTATGACTTGGGTTCAATGACAGTTTTTTTGTAAGAAATGGATTTTGTAAGAAATGGTGTTTTCTAAGGATGATACCAAAGAAATTTGAAGGAATTTTGATCACTCGACCAACGTCGAGTCTCCTACCTGAACTGGAAAATTGCCAACATTGTGACCCTTCTTGCATAGCTCAGAGGTCACCGTCGTTTTGATTTAATCTCTCTTCCAAACAATAAAACAAATGTAACGTCGAGGTGTAATGAGCTAGTATAGTGGTGTGCATCTTAGACAAGCGATCGTGAAAGGGAGTCATCAGTGCTAATGAGCAACATTTCTTTCGTTTTTCTCATTGATTAATTTTTTTGAACACCAAGGCCCTAGACAGTCACGAAATAAATACCTGTGTATGTTTACATGCTAATCTGCCATAGGTATTTGCAGTTTGTGACGAAAACAATCCAATAAAGAATTAAAAAAAATAGTTTTCTTGGAAAGAAGTTTTTGAAGTGACGAAAAAGAGGTTGTTATTATTAATGTCATCTAAACAGGTAACTTCTTTAAGCTCATAAATATATTTTCTAGTTAATTGTTTGGACACAAATTCGACAATACAATCATTTATTTTTTGTTTGCTAATGATAACGAAAAAAAATGGCTTGATGTATGTCAGTTTCATAAAAATTGTAAAACCTAAACACTTCGTAAAATATTTTCCTCGGAAATTAGACAGAGTCATAACTTTTCTCAAATGATAACTGATTTTACTATTTTCATGTTTATTCATTATAATGAATATTTTCATGTTTTAAATATATTTCTATCGAAAGTAGACGTGCGGACTTCTTATATTCCTTGGGGGGGGGGAGGTAGTAGGCATGAATGTCAATGTATCTTCATTTGAAATTCTCCATCAGATGTCCTAAGATTTAAATTTTCGCCTAACTGTAAGCTTCAAAGAGAGGTGTCCTTCCGGATCATTGCCGTTCATATTTCCTGTCTCGCTAATATGATAATCGCCAAATTCAAAAGCATGTGTCCACTTTAAATGCTAATAAAAATGTTTTGTGTTTTCAGGTAAGCACGGTATCCTGCTGCAATGGCCCTGACGGTACGTGATTAAATGCTTTAGAAATGCTCTGATTGCCCTGAATTTTTTTGTATGTGCATTGCGACCGCTTATATAGCCATTAAGTTTAATGGAAAGGCGTACGTGTCTGGCTGGTCACCGAGCAGACAGGCGCGTGAGCGTGAAAAATGACCTCTGCGAGGACGAAACCATATGATCTTGAAGACGCATCAAATCGATTTTTTTTACTGGAACGAGGCAACGTTATGGAAAACAAATTTCACGCAGTAAATTCTAGTAGATGTATATTTATATATTTTTAAGGGTTACCAGATTTTCGAGAGGGGTTTACCTACTCCTCTCCGTAATATAATCCAGTGTAATCTAATCCCCACAAAATATATCTTAACATTGCCTAACTTGACGTTATACTAACCTAATGGATTCTACCTGATTGTATTAATTGTGTAATGAGGCATGTGAGTGATCACTCAGTCACTGAACACGTATTAATACGATGACCCCGAAGTAGCAATTTATACTATCTGGCTAGCTTTGCGGCTTCATACTAATTGATACATCAATGTCGTGAGTGAGAAATATAGCTGCTTAACGGACTATGCAATTACCTTTGTTACTTCTCGTCTGTGACACACAATCGCAACCGCAAAAACTTCGTAGAGTGCAATTCGTTGCACGGACTATGTTTATCTGTTTGGCTGCAGGAAAACGATATAACAGAAAAGAAAGCCTTCCGGAAAATTCACATTTCGTTGTTACAGGGGCAATATGTTATTTCTTGGCGTGCTGAATGTTCCAGGTTTTGTGCTCATTCCATTTTCACGAGCCGTGTTTCGACAATGCACGAAAACCCAATAAATTTTCTTTTCCCCAAACATATAAGAAGACATTATGGTGCGTTTTCGATGGGTCTTATTTTCCATTCCGAGAACATAGTTAATATTTCGTAGATGTGCAATGCGTCAAATAGGCTATGCGTGGTGCAGCTGGGATGCGGGATGAAATATTTATCGGCCAATGATAAAGACAGATTTATAGCTTCAAAGGACACTTTTAATTTGATTTTATTACTTGTTGAGTCGTAATTTTTCATAATGGCTCATTAAAGTTTCTCAAACATGGATCAATTGAGAGGGAATAAAAATAAGTGATCGTTCGGGCCATCGTGCAAACTACTACTGTCTTTTTTAAGTCCTTTATATCCCTCTTCACTATGAAGCAGTTTGTACATACAACTAGATCCTCAATGAAGTTTACAGGACAAGTATGTTTTAAATGTATAATACTGGAAATAATTACACAGTACATGATTCAGTTTTAAAATGTCGTTCAATTTGGAGTATCCTATACACTGATATATCATTTTATTCTTTTTCCGTTGACTACGAATATTTTTACAAGTCAATAAGTGTTTTAGAAATCGATTCAGGAAATAATATAGTGATGAATATATTTATGGGTATTAAAGCATTTAGGACGGCTAAAAATATTTTTAATGAAAAATGAGCCGGTAATAATTTACAATTTTACTTTGTCTTCAATCGACGTTACTTTTATCTGAATATTGTTTTAAGACCCGAACGTCTGTTTGTCCGATGAGGTATCATACTTGTTTAGTACACTTCAAATAAAGAGTTTCTTACTTTTCTTTTGAAAACAAGTTAAATCTCATTAACTTATTTAAAAGACATAATAAATATCTGTTACTCTGGAGTGTCGTTTTGTGCGTTGTTTGAATGAGAGCGAGTGATTTGAAATCAATCGAGTGACAAGATGGCGGAAGTGTAGCTAAAATGCACGCTTCACTTACTCAGACAAAACTTTTTATTTGGAAATCCCAACTCGTTTCGAACAGTTTGCAACAGGAAATCACACGATAATAATTGCTTTGCGAAGAAAATATATCATGAAAACACATTTCGGACATTATTGCTGTGAATACATTTGGTTCGCTTCTACCGTATGTCAGGTAGGTCAAGGAAAATTTTGCATATTGCTTTTTCACAGCATTGTATTCGGCAGGTTCCTTTGTAGGATTTTTCTTTTTTGCTGCTAAAAAAAACTAATATTTGCGAAGAGGCCCTTTTGTAATTCGATCGTGAAAGGAAGCAAGAGGTTTCCTTGTGATTTTCTAAAATATTTAACATTTTTTCCCTTTTGGAGGGGGTGGCGAGGCTTCAAACTGCAAAGATACAACGGCTGTTACATTGGTTGCCCTGAAATAAATTTACTTTTCGTATTCTGTGATTTTAATGCTATATCCTTCAAAAGTTGTCATGCGGCTGTATTAGTTTTAACATGTTTTCCCAGGTAATGCGGTCGAATGCAAATCCATTCTACACGTGTTTTTCAATTTGAACATAATGTTAGACACAGGTCGCACTATGGACACAGTTCTGTAGAAAACTTTTGTTTCTTGTCTAGAATACTCAGAAGTGAAATTCCGCTTATCCTCAACATGCACGTTTATTTAAGACTATTAGCAACAGGTGACAGACTACTACGGTTTATTGATCTTTATTCCAAGTTAAAGCTGTAGGTCTGCTTTGAAAGAGTACTTGGGCAACGTTACGTATGAACCATATAAGTGTACAATGTATTGGACAGTCACGAACTCGTAATTATTACGAGCATTTGCGAGTATCTCGCCAGATATCCGTGGCTGTATGCGATGTGAAATAATGATTAACCGTGAGTACAACTTAATTTTAATGTTTCCATGATCAATACTGTGCATCATTAAAACAAGTGTTTGATTTAGGACCTGGGTTGTGGTGTACAATGGATGATTTCATTTCTTGAGATTTTTTTTTGGCCAGATGAAAGATTCACTACGCCTCATGAAGAAGACAAAACTCGGCGTGACGTGAAAGGTACACAGTTTCAAAAAAACTAAACTTTTTATACATGGCAAGACAGAATTTATATTTTAACCATACAGCATCAATTTTGGAAATTTCAATGTTTGTTTGCACGAGTTTCAGAACAATTTTATTTGTGCTGTGGGAAGATTCGCTAAATTTACTCAAGTATGAAAAGACAAGTTTGAATGAAATTTGATGCGGTAGGCAGACCAACTCATAGAACTGATACTGAACCCCCCCCAAAAAAAGTCATAATGCTATTATCCGCGAATGGCTTATTCATTTATCTCCACATGAAAAAATAAAATAAAAATGGAAACCCGAAAGGGCTAGGTAAGCCGTGTCGGAAGAGATTTCAAGCTCACGTCAGTGAACAGGGAGAAAACTGCTTTTGTTTTATTAACAATATACGCAAACTAAAGTCTGGACCAAAAACAGCTTTGTTAGAAGAGAGAATGCGTTAACTGTGGGAACAGAGGCTGGTTCATACACTAAGTGGCACGGATAACTTTGTTGGCAACTAACTGTGTTAGGCTATGGCTTCGTTACATTCAATATCTAAAGCACGAATCGGCATCATTACCCATGTTGAGAGCCGACTAGTTTATGGAGGTCCTTATTCTTTGCCTGGCTGCCAATAAAATCGAACACTACCCGGTCATCTGGACTGTGTGTTGCCGTTCACGTCGTAATTGAGGTCATGGAGCATTTCGTGATTAACTGAAAGAGGTGGTGAAGAGTTCCATATGAAGATGAAAGATGTACAAGCGACGCATGAGTAGAGTACTGAGAGTTCGAGAGTTTGAAAAATAGCGGAGCGGAACAGACTAGCTTTCCTGTATGATAGTTTTCTTTCCTTGAAGACTTCCTGCTGTCAAAAAGTTGTTAGTTGTGATAACTCTTGAATACGTTCAAAGACTCTTGGCGATAAGTATCATGAGTGTGTAGTTAGCTAAACGCTACACAAGTTTGGCTCAATCTATGGGTGAAACAAATATGTTCAAGTTAAAGCAATCCATGAATAATACGGACATATGGTTACTTAAAACAATGAAAGCTTAGTAAAAAAACACCACACTTCTTTAAAATGATCGTAAGCTGGAAATGATTTATCTCTCGTCACTGGTACCAAATTAATCAAGAAATGACTCACGCTTCCTACGAACTAATTGTAGACGTATGGATATTTTGTGTGGTGTACTTGAAACATTTTCACCTCTATTTTCGCGGATTATTCAACAGGAAGTCAAGGAAAGTATTGATGTCGTTTCCTCAGCCATTAAAAATTGGAGAAAAATATTTTCCAGACAGGTCGACCATTTCGAATGGTCGTCATTTCCTGAAACTTATCGGAACATTCTTCAGGAGATGATTGGTTTCCGTTGGTCCTTTGCATTTCTAACCTCATCTCCGGTTCGGTTGTCGCGGCAAACAGCAGATTCCTTGTTTCCCGTTGGCTCTCGCCCAGATCGATCTTCACGTCAAACCAACATTCAGTGCGATTTCCTTGTTGCATTTTTTTTCTTTTTTTGCGAGCGGAAAATTAAAATGGGTTTTCTCCAGCCCATTAAAAAGTAGCCCCGGGCTCGTAGTGTCAGCAAGAGACCGTTGTGTGCGGCAGCGCAGCGATTTTCAGGGTACCCTCTTTTAGTGTGGCTTGCACTTAGATGAGCGGCTGACCTCTCCAGCTTTTACTGTTACCAGTTAAGCCATCAAAAGGGGAGCCGCTTGCCAAACCACGGAGCAACAAACAAACCGAGACTTTGCTAAAAATAAGAAGGAACATCCCTTTGGAAAATACTGCATTACACTTTTGAAGTTTCATTTCCAACTCTTTAATTTAAGCATTTGTTGGCTAACTTGTAGATATTTAACTGAGCAAGACACAAAAATATCGATGGTCAGGGTTTACGGTATGGCAAACTCACTTGCAAAATGGCATATTGCAATTTTAAGCATCGTTAGATCTTAGTATTGGTGAAGAGCCATCCATTATCCATAAAACCTCAATTAAATCATACAAAAAGAGCGATTCCAAAGATTTTGCATTGAATAACTCTGGAACAAAATCTTAAAATAATTTGGATATTTGAAGTAGTATTTCCATCTCAACATGCTTGAAATCCTCCATCATTTTTTTTTATTTTTTGTTCCTGTCAATGTTTCGCATAATACTGCATATTGATTTTAAAATTAAATTCTTTGAAAATTTCATTTGGACCTGGTTTTGACTGGGTAATCCTACCAACAGCGGACTGGCAGTGTATATAATAATACGAAAAATCTAGTCCATTGTAAACGTAGTTTCTGATTTCTCTGACATAGGCCTTGGTAAATCTGCTCTCAGGGATAATCTGTCTTTAATGAACTGAGAAAACGTGTAGGAAGGTTTACTTTAGATGGTTAATTTGTTCATCAAATATATTTTCTTAGGAAAATACAAATTTAAAATAATTGAGCAACAGGAGAAAACAAGTAAAACATTCAGGATAAATTAGGGCAGTCCTATTCCAACTTAAAACCAATCGCATGTACTCCATGACATTCTTTCCTGGAGATGAGTCTTCGATGGCGTTTTGCCATTTTTTTTATCGTGTAATCTGCACTATCCCCGCTTACACGGGTTTCCTTTTTTTTATAATTATTTTTTTTTGCAATAATTGCGAGGATAAATGATGCTCTTGAGTTAAAGCATATTTATGTCTTTCTGGCAGCTGTCCAGTTGAATCTTTTCCTGGTTGATCGCCCTCGGAAATCCGGGTACAACTTTGCCCCTCTCCTTTCCGATAGACGGCCCAGCTTAATCTGTCCTTCTTTGCAATTGCTGGACTAGGATTTAGGGCCAGATGGTCCTCAGTCGAGGCCAGCCGCTTAGCTGCCTTCTCCTACTTGTTGCTGGACACTCTCCTCTCATCCCTCAAAACTAAAAGTAACTACAGCCATGGTTCTTATCCTTGAACTTTTCTCAACAGTGATACATCAGACCTGGTTTCTGTCTCTAAATAAAATTATTAAATTTTTACCATACTTCTGCTAAAAAACCTTAAACCTACCAACCCTCATCTTAAAAGTCTAACTTTTCCTTGGTAAGCCAATCTTCCCATATCCTAGCATGACTTTGATCAAGCAAACTTAGGCAGTTTAACCAAAACTTTTTTTTGAAATTGTCGCATACATGTTTCACACATATATAAGTACAAAACAGGATAAGAGCATTGCTTGGCTAACTTTTAAGGTACACTCACCCATAACATTACCAATCGATAGATCTTGATCATTGATATACTTCTTGACAAGTTTTTTTATTTTTTTTTTATTTTTTAATTTATTTTTTTAAGTAGCCAAATTACGATTCTCCATTCTTTCACCTGTGTATCTCTATTGGTAAGGGTTAGTTCTTGCAGTGGTTCAAAGCCAAACCTAATATGAACGCAATGAAACCAATAATAATTAACATGTATTAACCTACCTTTCCTAAATTATTTGCACCTTTCGTAGATAAGCCTGAATATCAACTATCCTTATTATGAAATCTTACCTAACCTTACCTGGCAGAATCTTTCCGAACTGTCTAAAAAAGCCACACAACTTACTTCGCATTGGCGTGCATTAAACTATGGTTTCGGTGAATATCACGGGGCGTTTCGTGATGGATCTTTGAATTCGCATTAATTTCATATTTGCGAATGTTCTACAGCTATCTACTTCAGGAACCCACAGACACTCAATGATAGCGACCAGTTGTCAAATGAATAGCCTGAATGACTTCTTACTCGACAAAGGTAAAAGATATTCATTTCTCGTGGCGCCCTTGTTCCCCGGGGCTTCATTTCCTTTAGTACTTACCTCTCCATGAAATCTCTCCTCTTATCACGTTTCCATCACCGAACAGGTGCTGCAATAAGGTCAAAAAAGAATCCTCCACTTGAACCTGGTTAGGGTTGAGACTTCCCGCGTCACGCCATTGCGCGCCGTGAGCGTCCTTACTTCTGGTGCCATTTCCGGCGGAAATTAAGAGGCGTCTGATTAACAGAGATCGCCGAATGACGGAGGCGTGTGCCTTGATCTAAACGGTAGTTGTGCGTCAGTTGTTGGTGTTGTGCCAAGGTCCACTTCCTAAATTGTACAGGTTTCATTTTCTACCTTTTGAAATTATACTCTCCGTCACCTTGCGATGGAGAAACATTGATGTATTCTTCTGTACACCTTGAACGTACCACGCCCGGTGGCATGTTATGCCCATCGATATGAGAGCAACTTGAGAGGCTCATCGACAGCCAAGCGGAGTGATAATAATGTGAGCTACTAGTCAATTAACACCTAACATTTCATAGCCCACTTTACTTCAGCCTATTCTAATGTTGCCTGCCCTAGACTAACCAGATTTTACATGTCTTAATCGATTGAGTTATATGTAGTTGGTCACAGTTTGCATTGAAACCATTGAGCTTAAGAGAAACAGAGTGCCTGGAAGCCCAAAAGAATGTTCCAAGAGTGTCTATAAATCTACGTCTATAAATCTAATAAAGTGCTCGGCAAGTGGCTATGCTAATAAGAATCTGCTAGTTCGCGCACGTGAACTACGTCGTGAACGAAATGATCACGACAGTATATATTTCCGCCAAATAGGAAATTGAAGATGTGTGGGCAAATCTCCATGGGATGGAAAATGGAAGGCTGGCGTGGGTCTCCAGGTGACTCTGCACTCGAAACGATGTTATTTAATGGACACCACATCTTCCGGATGCTCTACGTGATGTCCCTGTGAAATTGTTCCGGTCCTTTATGACTCAATAATGACACTCTATTGTATAAAAATGTATTACAGACGATTGGGGTCCTTAATGG